>Ga0310343_10001867_pt1 | contig 10939 bp, 4 predicted proteins | sample HC15DNA2025_MG_FD_203519 | JGI IMG/M metagenome (GOLD analysis project Ga0310343, IMG submission 203519) | Marine microbial communities from station ALOHA, North Pacific Subtropical Gyre - HC15-DNA-20-25_MG | ecosystem: Environmental > Aquatic > Marine > Oceanic | place: Pacific Ocean: North...
AGAAAAGACGTTCGAGGACAAAAGCACCTTTGCACAAAATCACTTTAGTATTATTTAAACCAAAGGAGTCAATAATCGTCATCATCATGGGCATCAAAGGTTTACCGGAGCAGTTGAAACACTACCACAGAGACTCGCGGGTGGAGCAGTTTCGAGGTGCGCTTGCTTCCTTTTTTATTCTTTGTTTCCTTCCCCTCTTCTTCGCGCGACGAAAAGAATGCGATTTTTTTGCATCGATTTTGTGTGTTGTATAAACACGTGCGAACCGTTTTTCGATGTGGTCGCGTTTTTGCGCGTGTGTGTCTCTCTCGACTTTACAAGCGATGAGAAGCTGACCGACAAAAACAACGCGCACATGCACGCTCTTTGACGCGTCGTGGTGCAGGTATGCGCGCTGCCGTCGACGCGTACTCGTGGCTCCACAAAGGCGCGTACTCGTGCGCGTTAGAATTGCAGACAGGGAATCACTATTGGCGAAAGCAAAATCGAGACGCACCGTACGTCAACTACTGCATACATCGAGCGAACATGTTGAAATTTTTTGGCATCGACCCCGTGATTGTGTTCGACGGCGATCGATTGCCAGCGAAAGCGAGCGAGGAAGGCACGAGACGACAAAGAAGAGAAGAAGCGAAACAGAAAGGACGAGAGCGGTTGGAACAAGGCAATCGAGAAGGCGCGACGTTTATGTTTACGCAAAGCTTAGACATTTCGCCGAGCATGGCATTGGAGTTAATTACGGCGCTGAAGAGAGAAGGGATCGAATTTGTCGTGGCTCCATACGAGGCGGACGCGCAAATAGCGCATTTGGCGAAGCAATCGAGGGAAAATGGTGGAGTGGATGTGGTGTTTACGGAAGATTCCGATTTGATCGCATACGGGTGCGAGAGAGTTTGTTTCAAGTTGGATAAGTTTGGGGCGTGTAAAGAAGTTTTGTTAGAGGACGTGTTGATGAACAAGACGACGACGTGCGGTGAGATGACGGATAACAACGACAGTCAAATTACTGTGGAAAATGATGGAACGAACGAATCGGATGAAAACGTAGACATGAAAAAGACTGCCACAAAGAAGAAAGGTGGTGCAAAGTCTGCCTCGAAAGGAAAAGGTTCGAGGGGTGCCAATTCTCCCTTGTCGTTTGAGAAGTGGAATCACGACGATTTCTTGGGTCTCTGTGCAATGTCTGGGTGCGACTTCTTGGAAAATGTTAGAAATGTTGGTTTTAAAAAGGCCCACGCGTTCGTCAACAAGAATAATCGATGCGCAAAAACCGCGTTAGAGATGATGAGTAAAGACCCAAAGATTGAAGTGCCAGAGGATTACATCGCGAAATGGCAGAAAGCGGTGTATACGTTCAAACATGCGTTGATTTACGACATCAAGGAAAAGAAATTGAAGCACTTGACGCCGCTTCCCGAGGAGCTTCTCAAAAAGACGTCGGACGAGCTTGACTTTTTGGGAAAAGTTTTCGACAACAAAGTTGCGATTGAAATCGCCGAAGGAAGAATGGACCCCATCACGAGGCGTCCGTTTGCCCGAGCGCAACCACACTTTCAGCATCAACATCAGCAAAGATATAATAATAATAATAACACGCAATCGATGAACGAGGGACCGAAAATTCCCAAAGTCAACATCAATTCTATGTTTGCGGCGAAGAAAGGTGCCACTTCCACGGCTCCAACACCAGCCGTGGCGACCGCAGCCGTGGCAGCAGCAACAGCAGTTCCTCCTCCTTCTCAGCCTAGACGTTCGCCGAGGAAGCATCCGCAAAGCATAGGAGTTTCGCCTGCGAAAAAGAAACAACCAGTTTTGAGCGCAGAAGACTTGGAAGATTTAGAAATCGCCAAAATGCTCGGTGCCGCGGAACAAGCAGCACAAACGAATGAGCAAACGCCGGCACCACTCTCCGCGTCCAAGAGAAAACGCACGCCGCTCTCTTCGCCGAACAAGCAAAGTCATCAAAAACCGACGACAGACAACGCGTTCAAGCGAACAAGTGAGAACAAGAACGATGAGAACGACGACATACGAAACAAGTTTAGCAAAACAGCGTCGAATAACCCCCTGGGCGCGGGGTTAAAGAAGCCACTCCCAAAGCCACCCTCGGTAAATAAGAAGTTTGGCGCTCCGGAGAAAGAGAAGACGATATTTAAGCTGAACGCCGACGGCGGTTTGAAAGAAATCAAAACCAAGCCAAAGTCCATTGCCAGTTTCTTCGCTCCGGTGAAAAAGAAGTAATTTAGTATTAGTAGTCATCAGTGGTGTTGTATCGTCAGTGCGCTTACGTCCTTGACCACTTGATAAACAGTTACAGTTACGACGTGTGTTTTCGTTATTGTGCTATACATTCGATTTTGTAAATAAACAAATCCGTTCCTATAATGCTAAACTCTTTCTAAAAATAAAAGCAAAGACTAATGACGAATCATTAGTTGTTGCCCTTCTTCTTTTGCCAGAGTTGGTCCATGGCGCAGTCCGATTCACCCTGTCATTGAAACGAACAAGAGAGAAGAGGAGAGGTGAGCACGCGCACAAAAGCACGAGATTTGATTTCTCTAAAAGAAAGCACAAAAAGTGGGGTTTGTTTCCTCGGAAAAATCAAACGCGAAATCGCGCGGTATTCAACCACTCGCGATCGCACGACTCCAAAAGCATCCGCGACAGAGCGTCCCACGAATACTATTGCATCCGTAACTGCACTCCACGACAACGTACCTTGTTTCTCACGTAACCCGAAATGGCAAAAGTCGAATAGTTGCCCGTGTACGTCCCGTCCGGACCCAAATGCCCGATGTTCACTTGAATCGCCGCGTGATCTTTGCACGTGATCAAGCGGTTCGTCCACGAGCACTTTCTCGGGATGTACAAATCGACGTTATCTCCGTCGGCGTTGATCATTGTTTCGGTGGATGTTTCGTCGCAACGTTCGCTTTTGTGACGCGTTTCGCAAAAAAAAAAATGCGCTTTCTTTCAAGAAGGAAAAGAAAAGAGAGTTCAAAGACTCAAACTCGAAGTTTTTTTCGAAGCGAAAAAAAGGAGCCCCCGCCCCTCTCAATCGTCAATCGACGCCGGACGAAAAAAAAAAGGTCAAATTTGGGCCTCGAAAACGTCACTGTAGCCCGTAGTACGAACACCACGCGATGTCGTTCGCAGCATCCACTCCTGCTCGATTGAATTTCTCAAACGGCGTGTGCTCCACGCAAGGCTTATCGGCCAAGGTACGCGCTCGTTTTCGCGACGTTTCTTTTCGCGGTCACCTTGGGATGGAATGACAGCCGTCTCCCTCTCCCTCCCTCTGGATAAAAAATCCGAAAAAAATGACGACGACGCGCGCGATTCGCGACGTCGCGACGTCGTGCGACGCAAAAACTCACCAAATTCTCTCACGTACACGCAGGCGCCGATGAGAACCGCGAAAGCGTTTCCTTCGTTGAAGATTGAAAACAGAGTTGTGGTAAGGAGGAGTACTTTTTCGAGTCGTCGTTTTCATTTTCTTCCGCCTTCTTGGAATTCAACCTAACCCTGTTTCTCTCTCTTCGTTCTGAAAACAGATTCGTTTTACGCGTTTGGGGAGAAAGCGCCAAGCGTTTTACAGATTAGTTGCCATTGATTCCAAAAAGAGACGCGACGGATTACCTCTCGAATTGTTAGGATGGTACGATCCGCTCAAAAAAGAGTCTTCTTTGAACGCCCCGGCGATCAAGGCTTGGATCGCAAAAGGCGCAAAACCGAGCGAAACGGCAGGCTCGTTGTTGAAGAAGGCGCTCATCATCTCGTAAAGGAGTAAAGGCTTTACGGAAGTATTTAGAGAAAATGAGAGGAAACAACGCGTTGTGTATTCTTATGTAGTAGCATTTCAGTAGAACTTATTGTTATTAAAAGAGAAAGTATTCCTACCTTTCTTAATAATATTAGTATTTCCTGGGCTCTTCGCCCTCTCTCTTTCTTGTGTCTATTCTAGTTCCTCGAGCCCCTCTTCTTCACCTTCTTCTACTTCCTCGTCTGATTCCACTTCGCATCCTTGCGCGAAATTGCGAGCGTTTTTAATTCGATCGGACAACCAGTTTGTCAATTTTTCCTCGTCGTCGTGCATCATCATCGTGTAGTAATTCATACCATGAAGCTCGATTATTTTGTGCACGTTCCTCTTCTCAAACGCAAATTGCCAGCCGAGTTTGGTGATCACCTCTGAGTTTTCCAGCCCCGGGTGATACATAATTCGTAGGTAGTTTTGCACAGTAAAAATGCTTTTGAAACTGACCTCGACTTCTCGAATGAGACCGTCGAGATCGTATCTTCTCGCCAAATTGAGTACTTCAAAGTAAATTTCCACCACTCGCTCGTGTGCAGAGGCGTCGAGATATTCTCTACGAGGCCTTAGAAAGCTGGTGAATGTGCCGGTGTACAAGTAGTAAAGCAATTTCTCGAACGCCATCTCCGAACAATCGAGCTTTACTCGACACAACACTTTGTCGTTCTCGTTCTCGTTATCGTCGTCGTTATCGTCATCATCGTCATCGTCGTCGTCAATCATCATGCGTGCCGGATCTTCCTCTTCGTCAACCATGGCGCCAAAGACTTTTTCGTCCTTTTTACTTTTCGCGTTATCAACGTGCAAGCAACCAGCTTCTATGAGTTTCAAAAATTTTTCGCTTGCGTGCGCAAATGCAATTCGATGCGCACGATACTCTCGACGACCATAGGCGCACACGAACACAACGTCGCAAAAATCAAGGTTCTTGAGTTTTGCATTCAATTTCATGTCACTCGATATCCCCGGCATTCGGTCACCAATTCTGACTTTTTTATCGCCACCATCCGTAACCACGAAACATTCATGGAATAAATCCGACTCAACAAAACCGTTACTCCGAGGTAAAAATTGAGTGGAAATTTCCGAAACGTATTTATTCGCCTCGATTTCATTTGCATCATCATCGAGTTGAATGAACTCATCTAAGGAATCTTCCGGAGCGTTATTACCTAAACCGTCGCATTTCGTCTTTTCGACGATGCTCGAGATAGCCTCAATGGCTTCTCGCACGTTGGCTCCTGTCGCTCCGGATGGGAGCAACGAAGAAGCGGTTAAGCAATGACCATGTAAATTTTGGACGTTTGCTAATTTTTCTCTAATCGCGACGATGCTCTTATTGAAGTCAGAATTGCCAGATTCGTCCGGGTATTTGATGGCTTCATTCGTCGCGGCTGACGGTGTAAACGCGAGTGACTTTAAAAAATATCGTCGAATACCGGTAGTATTAATTCCAGGTCTGCTGAAGGACACTCCTTTTTCGGAAAATTTGTGCCCAGTCTTGTTCCACGCGTGATTGACGAGAACATCAATTAATATTTTCAAACCTCCGGATTCGAGGAAGATTTCTTGCATATCGTTCTTATTGCACAGATGCGCAAAAGCGACGGCGATGCGAAACTTCGTCGCGTGTTTTGGCTCGGTTGTCATCAGGTATTGCAAATACTCGCGACATTTTTTGCTTTTATCTAACGTCAGTTTCTCTTCCAAACGTTGCAAGGTCTTTTGCACGCACGTTATGGAAGCGTCCAAGAGAAGAGTGGCATCGCGGAAACGTTGCACCGCCCCTTCCGTGATAATTACGTGCACGTTATCCTCGTTGTCCGATAATCCGTACAAAGCAAAGGCTGCGTTGTGTTGCAAATTCTGCACATATCGTTTCGCGTCCTCTTTCAACTCAGAGTCCAGCTTTTTTGCCGAATTGTTTGTATTCCGTAAATGCACCATGACGTCATCAATGTTAGAATCGAGTTGTTTCAAGAGAGGGCTGAGAGCGGAGCCAAAGCAAATGCCAATTTGATTGTCTGCATTTTGCGCGAGTCTTCCTAATGCGAACGCAGCCATTTCGCGTAAACCTGGATCTGGATTCTTCAGCATCTCCACTAAAGGCGCAATGGCACCTCTCTGAACGATTCGAGTCATGTTATAATCTCTAGGCTCTGTAGCAGCAAATTGGCCAAGCAACAAAGCCGCCTCTCGTTGCGATTCGAGACATGAGGAAGACAACAAACCAATAACGGGCTGTAACGCACCCTCGTCTAACACTCGCTTCTTGATGGGTAAGCTCGAGTGAACGAGATTTCCAATCACACCGACGGCTTCTTTATGGACCGAAGAGTCTTCCGAACGGACCATGAAAAGGAGCATTTTCAATGCGCCTTCTTCGACGATTTGGTTTTTGTTATCAGGATTTTTAAACGCCAACGTTCTCAGTGCGGCAGCGGCGGCGCGTTGTACTTTCACGTCGTGCACGCAATGCAACAAAGTGATTAGCGGTGGAATACCACCGTCGTTCCGCACGGTGGATTTGATGGTATGATTTTCGTGTGCGAGGTTCGTGATTGCATCCGCAGCACGTCTCGCGACAGAAGACGTGATGGCGACCGGATCGTGCGGGTTTTCCTTTTGCTTCGAGTTAAAATTCGAGATTATCTCGACCAAGACTGGAATAACCCCGGCACTCGCAACGCGGTCTTGATGACACGATTTACTGGCCAATAAACTCATGCAATAACACGCTTCCTTGAGCACTTCCGCGACGGAGATGATGCGCGAATCTTCCTTTTCATCTTTCACGAAATCTAACAACACTTCTACTCGAGTGTTGATCTTACGGAGAACTTCTATCAACGACTTCACGCTTTCAACCATTCCCTCGTCAACCATAACGTCGCTCGCATCTTCTAAGCGTAAATCTGCAAGTGCAGATATGATCATTTCCACTAAATTTAATTCGAGCACCGACGGGTTCTTGCCAGTCGCATGAAGTGTTGGATCAGTCTCACTCACCTCAAGAGAGAGATTTCCCTCTGGTAAGCCAAGAGAACCCACCGCGACTTTCGCGCGAAATATACGCGCGTATACGCGAACGGCTCTATATAACTTGGTCTTTTCCAAATGTCTCTTGGTCTCTTCATCACCATCGTCGTAATAATTTCGAAACTTTATGACATCCGAAGTACAACACGTGACGATCTGATCGAGCGCGTTTTGCAAGTCTTGGAACTGTGTAAGAACGCCACCTCCTGAAGGTTCAAACCATTTCACTAAACTTCCCGTGCCATATTCTTCGTCGAATGATTTCAAATTTGCCATTCCTTTTTCGGTATTTTTCAGATTGTCGTAAATGTGTTCTTCCGATTCTCGGAAGATTCTTTCTTTCCATCTGTGCATGCGAGTTCGGCACACAACATTATCAATGGCGATCGGCAAGGTTGGAGTTTCCTTCACCAACTCCGTGATAGATCGCATCATGGATTTGTAAGCGTCTCGTTCAGTTATTGAGAGGAATAACTCGTGATCATGGGCAAAAGTTTTTACCAATAGTTCAATCCTTCCTATTATTTTCTTGTGTTCACCCATTGCGATGATTGCCGCCGAAACCGATTCTTTCACGACGGATTCTTTTCGTTCGAGTAATTTTAACAAAATCGAAGAGAAGTCGCGCTTGTCCAGCTCGTCGTTAATCTCTTTAATTTTCCCGTTCATATTGGCGAAGCATACGGAAACTTTTTCAATAATCTCCGCCGTTATGTAACCTTTTTTTCGAGAAGAACCTGCCCCCGGTCTCGGGTTATAATTCAATCCCCGTCCCGTTAGTCGCTTCCTTAACAAATACGTCGGAGAGGCACACATGTTGTGTTCGTACAGGTCAAGCTGCGTGTTATCGTTCGCTAAGGACGTGGAAGATGTGGAAGACGATAACACATCAATCAGTCTCTTCACTACCAGCGGTAGGAACGCACCGTCTTCATATTTCAGCAACTCCGCGCGAACTTGCTCTTTCTCGCATAAAGCTCCAAACAACGACGCTAACTCGAGGTCAAGTGCAATGGAGCGGTAACCACCGGTTGCTTTTTGCAACATGATTGCGTCGGACGGGATATCGCGCAAGAGCTGGAGAATCAGAGGTAAAATGTTTGCCTCTTTGACGATGAACTCTGCGCTCTCTCCGTATTTGTTCTCTCGAACCTCGGTATCGTATATCCTTATCGTATATCTCGCCATTTCATTCAAAATACCCAACATCGCCGTCAGCTTGTAAAGAGTTTGATGGTCGTGTGATCCGTATTGTCCCGGAAACTCTCGTAGTGGAAGCAGTAACGATGCTTTAACATTTCCACTTTCCTCAGTAGAACTGTATAATCGGTCCACTAAGTCGCGTTTCATGCCATCAACTAAGTGTTTGTGGTACTTTAAGACGCACAAAGTGCGACAAATATCTTTCCGATATTGAGGGACTGTTTGAATCGAGGAATCTTGAGTCACCATGAAAAAAGCAACGAGTTTGCGGCAAAATGCATCTTTCGTCTCGCAGTGCGACATCAGTAGCCATTGGTCGTATGTAAATGGCATCTGTACGCTCTCGGCGTAGAATAGCATCTCCTTTTGTTCAATAAAATCGGGCGCGTGCCATCTGGATAAATTGTTCGCCACTTTCTCCTTTCCTATAGCGAAGAATGTCTCGTCTAAATTTTTTGGCGATATTACGCTGTACAAATCTCCAACCATTGCACTCAAGCGACAAACAATATCGTTGCCAAGCTTTAAAACTTCCCAAAAAGCTTTGCACACTTTGATATCTTCCACATTTTGCTCCCATCGACGTGTTCGTATCCTCGAACCCGCGAACGATACAATTGGCATGGAATTGATGCATAGGCCTATGATATCGCTATCCTCCAAACGCATTCCCGAAAATAAATACGGGTAATGTGTCAAGAGAGATGCCGTCGTCATCTTCGTCGTGGTTGCTTGTTGCTGTTGTTTTGTTCCATCTCCTTTCATCGCTTGATCGTATTCCATTCCCTCTGCTTCTTCGTCATCGTCGGGCTCTGGGCCAGCAGCAGCTGCTGTCAAAGCAGCGCCCACTATCGGTGATATTGATTCTCCTTTCTTATTTGTGGTAGTCCCAGGCGTCGCTATCGTTTGATTTCTCGCGTGAAATTTCTTGCGTAAAATTCGCGCAAACCTTTTCAGGCAATCGAAATCTAATAGCATAGTGTTTTCGTGCGGTTCCGTTGTCTTACTTGCCTCCGCTTCTGAAGACACGTGTCCCGTGTATTCTAATTTTTGCCAAGTCTCAAACGTTTTTTCGTTACTTTCGCTAATTAAACCAATCATGACCGACATCACGGCGGTCAAAATCTGCGCGTTTTGGAACGTAATTTCTCTCGCTTTATCGTTCTGCTCTTTTGCCATCTCTTTCGTGACCAAGTTTTCATCTAACTGAAGGAAAAATACAGCATCGCGTAACTCGTGTCTGGCACACGCAAATGCTAAAGACAGTAAACGCATCAACACTTCCTTCATTTGCCCTTGAAATCCCCGTATGGCACTCGAGGTTCTCTTCTGACACACCTCACCCGGTAGCTTCAAGTTCAAGACGTACGCAACCATCTTCAATCTCTCCACTCGTTCCTTGGTCGTGGATCCTTTTTCATAGATTTCAATAAACCTGCGCGAGTGCGGTAACCGACTAAGTTGTTCGCTCGCCGTTGGTTCCTTCAAGGCTGAATTACTCGCGGAAGAATGGCACACCGGGTCTAACACATCGGCCAGTTGCGACTTTTTTTGCACCAAAAGCTGTTCGAACGTTCCGATTCCGTCGAATGCTTTGCTCGCTTCTTCTTTCTCTTTGTTTTTCATGATCTTCTTCAGGCGTTTCCTCGCCGTACTCGGCGTCGCCAAAGTAGTAGTTGAATCAATAGCGGCACCGGTGGTAGAAGTTCCAGACAAATGCTCCTCCATCGCTCTCGATCGCACGTTCCACATGTCTTCAAACAAAAGACATCCGGAATCGAGCGCGTCGTACGGGGATATTTCGTCAAGGTTTCTTTCTTTCTTTTTCTCTTTCTTCTTTTCCTCTTCCCGTTTGGAAGCCATTTGGTCGTCGTCTACAATGCATTCCGCGTCGCATCTCAATCGCTCTAAGTCCTCTCGATATCTCGACGCGGACTCTTCTAACAGCGCGAACCATTCTCTCGGACTTATCTTCGGTTCGCGCGTCCTTTCTTTCTCGTCATCCTCGTCGTTGTCTTCCTCCTCTTTCGACGCGACTTGCGACTCGTCTCCCGCCCCAAAACGATGATGATTCGTTTGATTTTTCCTCTTCTGTTTTTGAGATTTGATTTTGGCATCGTCGTCGTCGTCGCCATCATCATCGCCATCATCATCATCATCATCATCATCACCCTCCGGGGCCCGCTTCTTCCCTCGCCGCGCCCGCGTCGACGGAGACGAAGACGCCCTCTCCTTTCGCTTCCTCGCCGGTGGGCCATCATCGCCGCCGCGCCGCGCCGCGCCGGGAGAAGAAGGCGCCATTTGTGTGTGTCAACCACTCTAATTGTATTTATTATTTTTGTGAGGAGGAAGAGGAACAAAACAACAAGACAAAAGAGATACAAAAAAAGACAACAAATAAAAATTTTGAAAAGAAGAGAGAAAAACGAAAGAATTCGAAAGAAACTGGACGCTTGTGCGCACCGCTTTCCTCGAGGGGGCAACAAGGGAAGAAATCATCATCATCATCATCGTGATAAGTACTGCTAGTATCGTCAAAATAGTGCTATGCGGTGCGTGTGCTTTTCGTATTATTCGTCCTGTAATATCCCGAGAATCTCCTCGTCTCTGAATAAGAGGAACTCTTTCTTTTGCGGACCTTCGTCGAGACGCACGGCTTGACCGCCAAACTCCGGGAGTAAGACTTTATCTCCGGTTTTGACGCCTGCGGAGCGAGAGGAGTGTGAGTGATGACGCGTGGTTCGTTTTTTGATGAAGACGTACCGTTTGGAATTATTTTTCCATCCATTGGACTCGGTCGACCTGGACCAACCGCGACGACCACGCCGGCGTTGAGCTGTGACATTGAAAGAAGAAGAGAGAGAGAGAGAGAGAGAGAAAGAA
>Ga0310343_10001868_pt1 | contig 10937 bp, 13 predicted proteins | sample HC15DNA2025_MG_FD_203519 | JGI IMG/M metagenome (GOLD analysis project Ga0310343, IMG submission 203519) | Marine microbial communities from station ALOHA, North Pacific Subtropical Gyre - HC15-DNA-20-25_MG | ecosystem: Environmental > Aquatic > Marine > Oceanic | place: Pacific Ocean: North...
TAAGACAAATTAAAGAAACCTGGAGCTTTTGTTGCAACAGCTACAGATACAAAGGTTATTTGTTATATTTATTTTTGTCATAGATTCGTATAATATCACAATTTTTTTTTGATGTTAATGTTAAAATAGAAATATATATTAATTGCTAATGAAATCATTTGACTTACTAAAAATTAGAAAAGACTTCCCCATACTCAATCGAGAAGTAAACGGCAAACCTCTTGTTTATCTAGATAATGCAGCTACATCGCAGAAACCTAGTTCAGTTATAAATTCATTAAGTGATTATTATCTAGAATACAATTCTAATGTTCATCGAGGTGTGCATAAATTATCCGTAGAAGCAACTGATGAGTACGAAAATTCTAGAGTAAAAGTTGGAAATTTTATTAATGCTTCTCCAAATGAGGTTATCTGGACAAGAAATACAAGTGAATCGTTAAATATTGTTGCAATGGGTTTGCAAAAAAAAATAAATCAAGGTGACAATATAGTTGTTTCAAGAATGGAGCATCATTCAAACCTTGTCCCTTGGCAGCAATTATGTAAATCAACTGGAGCTGAACTTAGATTTTTAGAGCATAACTCAGAAGGTAGGATAGATCTTAAGGGTGCAGAAGAAATAATAAATAGGAATACTAAGATTATTGCTATTACTCATATGTCTAATGTTTTAGGTGTTATTAATCCAATAGAAGAAATAAGATCTATTTCTAAAAAATTTGGTACATTTTTGGTACTAGATGGAGCTCAAAGTGCACCTCATTTTTCTGTTGATATGAAAGAAATTGATTGTGACTTTTTTGCTTTTTCTGCTCATAAAATGCTTGGCCCTACTGGTATAGGTATTTTATATGGTAAGGAAAGCATTCTTGATGAAATGGAACCTTTTTATTTTGGCGGTGATATGATTTCTGAGGTGTCTTATGAAGATGCAAAGTGGAATGATTTGCCCTATAAATTTGAGGCAGGAACTCCAAATATTGCAGACGCTATAGCAACTGGATATGCAGTGGATTATTTGGAAGAAATTGGCATGGAAAATATTACAAAACACGAAGATGAAATAACTCTCTATGCATTGGATAAGATGAAAGATATTTCTGATTATAAGATCTTAGGTCCTAAAGATATGAAAGATAGAGGTGGAGTAATTTCTTTTAATCATAATTCAGTTCACCCTCACGATGTTGGAGAAATATTAGATAAGTATGGAGTTGCAATAAGAACTGGTCATCATTGCGCTATGCCATTAGTAAGATCTTATGAAATCGTAGCTGCGTGTAGAGCTAGCTTTTATTTATACAACTCTTTTGAAGAAATAGATATTTTCATTGACTCATTAAAAGAGGCAGAGTCTTATTTTAAGAGTAAGCTATTCTAATTTTGAATTAAAAGACTTAAATGTTGCTCTACAAGTGTCTGAGGGCTTAATGTCTTTTACAATCAATTTTCTTTGATTAACTCCTTCAAATTTGTCTTCATCCCATACGCAGATCATTCTCCAGATGTAATCATTGTCCGATACCCAATAGTCATATGATTTTAATTCATTATTTATGCAGTTGTATATTGTACTTTTACTTGAATCAAGATATGAATTATCATCTCTCATACAATCTCCGTAAACCCCTTTTGACTGAAAGGAATAATTATCATTTAAATAATATTGATCTGTTAATTTCTTGAAATCATTTTTTTTATCACCAGGATATAAAGCCAATCCAAACCAAAGTTTTTCAATTGATTGAGCATTTTTAATAGAGAACGAAAATCTTGGTATAAATATTCCAGTATAAATATCGAATATAGTAGAACTATTTTTATCATTTAGATTCTGATTACTTAGATTATTATAAGTAATAATATCCTGAACACCTAATTCAGCATTATCTTCTGTTATTTCAGCTATATTATCATATTTTAGTTCAAAGTATTTACACAGACTATTTTCAGAGTCACATAATACGAAGTTTTCATCATTTTTTTCGCATGAAAACAATAAAAACACTATAGATAATGATAATAATTTTTTTTTCATTTAATTTCGAAACCTATAAAAACTTCACTTATAATTTCTGATTCTCCTCCAAAAAGCTCAGTAGGAGGCATTGATGATTCAGCTATTCTCATCATTGGCATAGCATTTGGAGCATTGTTATTCATATCTCCGGGATAAAATTCATCAAAAGAGATAATATTTCCTAATTGAATATTTAGCTTGTCTTCATAAAATTTTGCTTTATCTAAAGCATCTTCCACGGCTTTTTCTCTGGATAAAATCATATTTTCATCGCTGGCTTTAGCTTTGAAATTTATATTATTTACCCTAAAAGAGTTTCCTGTTTCAACATTTGCTTTATCTATGAAATTCGTTAATAAGTCTTTATCCTCTGAAGTTATCACAACAGAATTATATACTCTGTAGGCGATTATTTGGCTTTCTCCATATTCTCCATACTCATCTTTTTTTTCTACCCATCTTGTTATTGGTGAGATTGAATATTCTTTTGTAACTATTTGATCTTCTTCAATACCTAAAGATTTAGCAATTTTTAAGATCTTTTCAATATTTTCATTTACAACATTAGTTGCTTTGATTATTTCTTTATCTCTACTTTCAATAGCTAAATTTATCTCCAAAATTTTTTGTTTTTGTAAAACTGAACCTCTACCCTTTATCCAAAAGATATTTTTTCTATCAAGATTGGTTCGAATTAGGTCTCTAGAATTATTTGAAATATTATTGGATTGAGCAGTAATTTCATTGTTATTATCCGAGTTATTTGATTCACAACCTATAAATAAAATCATTGAAAAAACAAAAGCTGTATATGTAATTATTTTATTCATAAATTACTCCGTAATTCTCTAAAAAATATGAGTACAAAAATTGTTGTAATTATTCCCAAACTTGAAAATATCCTTATGCTATTAAGAATACCAATGTTATCTCCTAAAATACCAACTATCAAGGCTCCTAAAGGGAAAAAACCTATTGCAAATTGAGCTAATCCTTGAATTCTTCCTCGTAGAGGATTTGGGGTTTCAGATAATAAAATTCTAGAATGCATATTCATGAAAAAAGTTGTCATAGCACCTAGTATAGCTATAGTTATACATCCTGCTACAAAAGATTTATTATTTGTAAATATAATACTACCTGTACACAATAGTATAGTAGATATCGCAAATATTAATCCTGGCCTTGAAATTTTTACTAATAAAGGGAAAAAAAGTAAGGAAGCTAATAAAGCTCCTAAACCTTGAATTGATATCATCAAAGAAAATTGTTCAGGAGTTGAGTCATAAATAAATCTTGCAAAAAATGGAGCCATCGATTCAAATGAAAATGCTGTTAGGTTCCCTACTGCAATTATTATCAATGTAGACAATAGAATTTTATTTCTATATGCATAACCTATTCCTGAGGTAAATCCTGAGTATTTTATTTTTTCAGATTTAGATATCGATAGTCTAGGCATTTTGATGAGTAAAATTAAGTTTAGTGCATTTATTAGTGCAAGTACAAAGTATAATTTTTCTAAGGTAAGGAAATTCATGAAATAAATTCCAATATTTGGACCTATAAACCAGGCTGAATTCAATAAAATAATATTTAATGCAATTCCAGATCTTAAGCTTTTTTTTCTTACTAAATTTGCCAAATATGACTGTCTGCATGAAATATCAATAGACATTAAGATTCCTGATAAAAATGTAAGAAAAAATATTACTGAAGTTTTTGCTTCAAAGAAAAATAAATAAACACACCATCCCAATAGATAAAAAGACGTCAAAGTAATAACAAGTCTGATCAAGTTAAGTCTTGTAAATTTATCAACTAACCATCCTGAAATTACACCTGAAAAAACTAAGGGTAAGAACTTGAAAAAAACCAAAAGCCCTACACTTGAAGGATTTTTTACAATATTAGTTAGCAGCCATGTAACTAATGCAAAATCTAAAAATCTAACAGTATAAATAAAGATGCTAGATGCAGCTAAATATTTAAGGAATTTTTCATCCTTGAGTCTTAATAAATCCGAATAGTATGCCATATTGAGAAAGTGTAATATAGCAATTATATTTTTTTTAAAAAATTAAAGACAGCAAAATTTTTTACAGGAAAAAATTAATCTGTACTTATCCATTTTTTTATTTTTTCTTGTCTTGCTAACCAAGCTATTAATGCACCAAATAAAACCGTACCTAATAATAAAGTTAAAAAGTTTAATTCAGTAAATCTTCCAAGTGCAACAAGCGTGGCATCTTCCAAGAAATGAAGTACGCTTATGACAAAAGTAATAGAACCAAATTTCTTCATTTTCTCTCCTTAAGTAAATGAGAAATTATTTAATCAATTCTTGCAATAATCGGTTATATTTCTCATTTTCAATATTGATAGATTTTCTTTGTTCTACCATATATTTGTTGTTGTAGTCTAAATTTGGGATTTTGCTAATAATTTCCCTCATCATCTTATCCTCGCATTTATATTATTCATTCCACCATCTATATTTATTGTTTGTCCGGTCACAAAATCTGATTTATCACTCAGCAACCATGATAAGCATTTTGCAATATCGCTAGGCTGTCCTATTTTACTAAGTATGTTCATGTTAGATACCATTTCCCTAGCCTTGTCATTTGATACATATTTTTTTGATAATTTAGTCTCAATTAGAGCTGGTGCTATACAATTAAATCTATACCCCTTATGTCCATAAGTTGCTGAGCAAGAACGGATTAGACCCTCAAGACCTGATTTTGCAGAAGCTATGAGTTCATGATTTGCTAAACCGTAAGATGCAGCTACAGAAGAAAAGCAAACATAGCTAAGTTTATTGATATTTTTTTTCAATAAATTAGATAGTATCCTAAAATTGGTCATTAAATTAGTTTCAAGAATTTCATACATTTCAGCTTCTTTAGCTAAATGAATAGGTCTTAAGTTGACTGAACCAACAAAATTAACTACTGACAAATTTTGGTTCTCTACGCCTATTAACTCTAAAACTTCGTTAATATTTTTATAATCAACCGTTTCTATAAAAGTTGTTTTTTTATTGAGGTCAGTTTTAGTACGAGAAATTGTATAAACATTTTCAAAATCTTTTTGCGCATTTATATACTCAGTAGCAATTTCGCTACTTGATCCAAACACAATTAATTTATGATTATCTAAATCCATTTCTCGAATAACCTTTTGATGTAAATCAAATTATTTTTGAATAAATTATTTTCAAATTTACAACCTAATAATATTCCACCAAAAGAAAATTCAGATATGTGTTCTTCCTTGGGAAGTGAACACAACTTACAATCTTTAGACTGCGTGGAATTGACTGGTTTCAATATTTTTTCCTTCAAACAAATCGGGATTATACGTTCTCGAGCATTGTGCACATTTGTAGACATTGAAATCATCCATATCTACGTAACTTAACAAGTCGCCCTTACAGTGAGGACACATCTTCAATAATACTGACATATTCGCCCCTTAAATTATTTTTATAATTATAGTATGCATTGTTAGCATTAGATATTGTTCAAAAATTATAATTTGTCTGATATAGTATTCATATAATAAAATTATTAAGGAGACTTTTGGAGATGAATCCAACTTGGTATGTTCCGCCTAAAACAGAAATACAGGCTGTGTCTAAGCAATTTGCTTCATGCTTAATCAATGGTCATTATAAACAGGCTAATCTCATATCTAGAATGTTAATAACTCAACAGTGGTCTCCTGCAGTAGTATATCTCAACATTATAAGAAAAACATTGAATCAAGTTGGTAACTTATGGCATCAGGGAAAGCTTCTAATAACAGAAGAGCATCGTGCCACTCAATTTTGTTTGCTTTTGATGGACAGGGTTAGAAATACATTCAAGCTTCCTACTCCAAATGGCATGAAGATTTCTATGGCTGCCATAGAAGATGATAAACATGTGATTGCTTTGTATATGGCAGCTGATTTTTTTAGGTGGGATGGTTGGAATGTTGAAATGTTAGGTGGTTCTATTCCTAATAAAGATTTGATTACATATATTAATGAAAATGTCCCAAACTTTGTATTATTATCTTCAACCTTTCCAAAAAGTAACAATAATCTTGAAATTGCTATTCAGGGAATAAAAGATTTGAAAAAAGATATAAAAATATTAATTGGTGGTCCTGCGGCTTCATTAATTAAAGACACTAATCAATTAATAGATGGATTTGCAGAAGATCCAGTCCAGGCTGTGAGCGTTGCTAATAGTCTTTCAGAATCAAACCCCTCATTAATACCACTAGAATCAGTACTTCTTTCTATTGGAGAAAAAATTCACACTGTAAGAAAAAATTTAGACTTAAGCCAAAGTGAACTTTCTAAAAAATCTGGCCTTGCAAGAACATTCATTAGTGCTGTTGAGCAGGGCAAGCAGAACGTATCCTTGGGCTCATTAAAATCTATTTCAGACTCTCTAGGAGTCCCCCTCTCAGCCCTGCTTGAAGACTAGTACGAATTTCGTTTATAGAGATAAAATTAATTTCAAGCATGCACAATGTGTACGAAATTCGCTAGATGCTAAGTTTGTTTTTGGTTTTAATAATATAATTTAACTGAAATTATTAAGTTATTTTAATGATTTCGTAACAAACATTTAACATTTATATATTACCTAATTAGAAGTATGGTAATAAAATTTAAATATATAGACATCGAAAGGTATAAATTGTTTTCAGTAATTGCTAGAAAAATAAGTGATAATTTTTTCAATTCAGTAAGTTATAAAGAGGAATTTCAGCATAGAATTTTGTCTGAGAATTTTAAATCGGAAAAAATTGATAAAGACTTATTTATCAAGTATTACAGATAATTTAACTTTTATTTCATAAATTTTATAATTCCATACATTATTCTAATCTTAAAGAATCTTTGTAATGGGTGTTTTTGAAAAGTATTTATCTATTTGGGTAGCTCTAAGTATAGCTATTGGTATTTTGCTTGGTTATGTTTTTCCAGGACTATTTCAATTAGTCTCTAAATTAGAATTTCAGAGTGTTAATCTACTTATAGCTCTTTCTATTTGGGTCATGATACTACCAATGATGATAAATATAGATTTTGCTAAAATAATTGATTTTAGAACCAGTCCAAAAGGTATTATTCTTACACTAATAATTAATTGGATTATTAAGCCATTTTCAATGGCAATGTTAGGGATTCTATTTTTCGAAATATTTTTTTCAAGTTTAGTTTCTCCTGAAGATTCTAAACAGTATATAGCTGGTATGATATTACTAGGAGTTGCACCGTGCACAGCCATGGTATTTGTATGGAGCAATTTGACTAAAGGTGATCCAAACTATACATTACTCCAAGTTTCTATAAATGATATAGTTATGATTTTTGCATTTGCACCTATAGCAGCATTTTATTTGGGAGTGACTTCAATTAATGTACCATGGGATACTTTGATTCTTTCTGTTGTTCTTTATGTAATTGTACCTCTAGCTTCAGGATTTATAATAAGAAAAATATTTTTAAGTGACCAAAAAAATATTTATATTTTTAACCAGAAGATGAAACCTTTTGTAGTAATGGGTTTACTACTTACAGTAATTCTCCTTTTTGGATTTCAAGGAGAAAAAATTATTGATTCACCATTTTTGATTTTTCTTATCGCTATTCCTCTAGTAATACAGACTTATGGTATCTTTTTTATAGGATATATCGCAGCTTATTTATTAAGACTACCTCACCCCATAGCTGGGCCTGCATGTCTAATTGGTACCTCTAACTTTTTTGAACTTGCAGTAGCAGTTGCTATAGGGATTTTTGGGATAAACTCCGGGGCTGCTTTAGCAACTGTAGTTGGAGTACTTGTTGAGGTGCCTGTAATGCTCTCTTTAGTTTATTTAGTAAACAAAACTTCTAATAAATTTCCTTCTAAATGATCAATTTCTAGAAATAAAGTTTTGTAGGTCATGTCTGAAGTAAATAACAAAACTGATTACAATTATTAGCAATACTAATATCAGAGCATAATAGAAATTATTATTGTTATTTTCTTCCAGAATTATTTCTCTGCTATACCAATCACTAAGATCACCAGGATTAAATCTTCTTATATTTCCAGATGCTACTGTTTGATTAAATATTTCTAGGTATCCAAGAGAAAAAATAAAACGTGATTGCCCATTAGAAATTACTTTTACATTGAAATCAGTATCTGATTCAACAACTTTATTTTCATCAATAATTCTTATAAGATTCATTCGACTGTATGGTTCATAGTAATTACTCTTTTGATTCGATATAAATTTTTTATTATTAATTACCAATTCGGGTAATTTTTCTGAAGAAATTATGTTTTCAGGGTCTTGATCTGGTATTAATAAGCTAAACACAAATTTATCTCCTGCTGAAAGTTTAAAATTTAACTCAATTTCATCACCTTTTTTCTCAAAAATACCATAAAAAGCATGAGATATTTTTGCATCACTAACCTCAATATAACTATCCTGATTTTTATCAGCTATTCCAAATGGTTGATGAGCAAAAACAGGATTTTGTAGCAGTAATAATCCTGAAATTTGTATGAATATAAAAATGAAATTTTTCAAAAAATTCTCTGATTTATTTATTTTTAAAATTAATTATAAAGAAAAATATAGAAGAAATTAATAGAATTATTCCAGTAATAAACATAGAAAAATTAAGACCAAATTTATCAGAACTATAGCCAATCAATAGATGCCCTGTCCAACCTAGACCCAATGTAATAAACCAAGCAGAAACCGCTGTACTTCTAAGATTGGATGGGACATTTTTTTGTAAATAAGTCCACTGTACTGCATCAAAAGAAGCTCCGCATGCTCCTACTATCGCCATAATTAAGATAGCCATAAATAAATTAGTAGTCAAAGCTATCAAAATTATTGAAAATCCAAAAATTAATGCAATTACTGTTGCAATTGAATGAGCCTTATCTATATCTTTCCATTTAAATAATGGCAGTATTCCTAAAAATCCTCCAACTGAAATACTTGTTTGCAGGATCGTTAATATACCTATTTCAGCATCTAGGATGAATTTTGTGATTGATGATAATAAACTAAGTATAGAAAACCCAAAAATTTCAACAACTCCAGCAAATAGTAATAAGTTTCTTGTATAAAAATTTCCAAAAACTATTTTTAATCCATCTTTAATATTTTTTAGATAATTACCTTTATTTTTTACTTCATTAAATTCGGAGGATTTTAGTAATAAATTTATTGATCCGATTAAACCGAAAAAACCCGATAAAAGAATAGCCTTTTCAATGCCTAATAAGATAGAAATTATACCCCCTACCAAAGATCCAATGACTCCTGTAAATCTCATAATCATTGAGTATATTAGCATTGCAGTTATTTTTTCATTTTCATTAACAGAATTTATCACGCTGCCTTGTATTGCAGGAACTATAAATGCTCTAGTTATCCCAGTCATACCAGAAGCTAAATATGCTAGTAATAGAAAATTTTGATTTTGAAAAACAAGATATGCAAATAAGCAAAGTATAAAAAATCTTGTAATTCCAACAATAATGATAATTTTATTTCTCCCAAATTTATCAGCTGCAGCAGCAGTAAATGGCGAAAAAATAGTTTGAACTACTTGGGTTATCGCAAAAGAAATAAGTGTTGCTAAGACAGAGTTAGTTGATTTTAAAATTAGCCAACTTAGGCATAATCTTTCAATCCATTCGGAGCAAATAAAAAAGAAAAAACCTGACATAAGGCTTTGAAATTTTTTATTCGAGAATAATAAATTATCGATATTAGAATTTAGAAAAAAGATTTTTATTTTTTGTAGCCCTGATAAAAAGTGATTATTAAAGTATATTAATCTTACTTAAACAAAAAAAAATAGATACATAAATTTGAATCAAACTGTAATAAAAGAAGCATTAATTGTAATCGACATAGGTACGTCATCTGTAAAAACTAGTATTTTTGACCTACAAGGTAATATTTTGCCAAAATATTCCATTACAATCCCGCATTCAATCATAAGTAAAAATGATGGGACATCTCAACAAGATCCTGAGATCTTAAGATCATTAGTTGAAGAATCTATTGATATTGTTTTGGAGAAATCAGAAGGAAATATAGAAAATATAGTTGGGGTAGGCCTAGATTCTATGGCAAGTACTTTGTTAGGTATAAATAAGTATGGCAAACCCATAACTCCTTTATATACATATGCTGATACTAGATCAAATAATCAAGTTTATAAAATTAAACAAGACTTAAACGAAAAAATTCTTCACCAAGAAACTGGAGCCGCTCAACATACTTCATATATCCCTTCAAAAATAATGTGGATGAAGGAAAATATAAATAATTTTAATGATATTGATAAATTTCTTGATTTTTCTACATATATTTATTCAAAGTGGTTTGAAAAAAAAATCTTTAAGGCTAGCTACAGCATCTCTTCGTGGAGTGGATTATTAGATAGGAATAAATTAGAGTGGCATTCTGATTTAATTGATTACTTAGATATTTCAGAGGACAAATTACCTGTATTGAGACCATATGATGATCATGAAATTGGTCTAAATAATATTTACTCTAAAAGATGGAAGAAATTATCTGAAACTCCATTCTTTTTATCAGTAGGCGACGGGATTGCTGCAACAATTGGAAGTGGGTGTACAGGAAGAAAAAAAATTTCAATTACAGTTGGTAGTACTGCAGCTATAAGAATTCTGTTAGATACAAAAGTAGAAAAGGTTCCAAAAGGTTTATGGTGCTATAGATTACTTGATAACTATTCACTTCTCGGAGGTTCTTTTTCAGAAGGAGGGAATCTAATAAATTGGGCATATAATAACCTGAAACTTCCAAAGATAGAAAACTTAAATAGTGAGTTGATGAAACTACAATCTGGATT
>Ga0310343_10001869_pt1 | contig 10929 bp, 7 predicted proteins | sample HC15DNA2025_MG_FD_203519 | JGI IMG/M metagenome (GOLD analysis project Ga0310343, IMG submission 203519) | Marine microbial communities from station ALOHA, North Pacific Subtropical Gyre - HC15-DNA-20-25_MG | ecosystem: Environmental > Aquatic > Marine > Oceanic | place: Pacific Ocean: North...
CATTCCTGGCATACCTCCCATTCCTGGCATACCTCCCATTCCTGGCATACCTCCATTAGACATTTGTTTCATAAAACCTCTCATTCTTTGAAAATCAGCTAATACTTTATCAACATCTTTTGACTGATAACCGCTACCTTTTGCTATTCTTTGTCTCCTTGAAGGCTGAGCAGCAAGAACTTCTGGTTTTTGTTTCTCCTCTAAAGTCATTGATGAGATCATAGATTCAATTTTCTTAAGTTGATCTTCCCCATCTTTTATCATTCCATCATCAATTTTATTCATTCCTGGTATAAGCTTGATTAATCCTCCAAGCGATCCCATCCTTTTAATTAATCTCATTTGCTTAACAAAATCATTAAAGTCAAATGTTGCTTCTTGAAGTTTTTTTTGCATCGCTTCTGCATCAGCAAGCTCAACTTCTTTCTGAGCTTTCTCAACAAGAGTTAGTACATCCCCCATTCCTAAAATTCTGCTTGCCATTCTTTCTGGGTGAAATGGCTGCAATGCTTCTATTTTTTCTCCAACACCAATAAACTTGATTGGTTTCCCACTTATTTTTCTGATCGATAATGCTGCTCCACCTCTTGAATCTCCATCCAGCTTAGTAAGTATCGCACCTGTTATTCCAACTTTCTCATGGAATGATTTAGTTAAATCAGCCGCTTCTTGTCCAATCATAGAATCCACAACAAGTAAAACTTCATCAGGCTTAGTAACTTCTTTTATCCGAACCATTTCGCCCATCATTGAATCATCAATTTGCAATCTTCCAGCTGTATCGACAATTATCGTATCTATATTATTTACATCGGCATAACTCAAAGCTGCTGCAGCTATTTCTTCAGGTTTATCATTTTTCTCATTGGAGGAAAACACTTCTAATTCATATTGAGATCCAATTGTTTTTAATTGTTCAACAGCAGCCGGTCGATAGATATCAGCCGCCACAAGAAGCACTTTTTTATCTTTTTCTTTTAGAAAGAGGCCCAATTTACCTGTTGCGGTAGTTTTACCAGCTCCTTGCAATCCTGCCATCAAAATTACAGTAGGTCTGTTATCACTTTCGTTTAAAGGAGAATTTTCATTCCCCATAATATTTATAAGTTCTTTATTTACAACTTCAATAAATTTTTGACCAGGATTTACACCTCTTACAACCTCCTCTCCAATAGCTTTTTCTTTTACATCTTCAATAAAATCTTTAACAATCGATAAATTAACATCTGCATCTAGGAGGGCTTTTTTTACTTCTTGTAAAGCATTATTTATGTTGTTTTCACTAATTTTTGCTTCGCCCCTTAAACCCTTAACTGCGTCTTCAAAGCGAGAAGAGAGTTCTTCAAACATTATTTAAAAGTAATTTTAACTATTATAGTTGATCTATCAAATATATACCTCTTACAGACCACTAACAAAATCTACTAATTTCCAAGATTTATTGGAGAAACCCAAAATGTATTTAACTTTCAAAGGGGAAAATGAAGTCTCATTTACCAATTCACCGGAATTATTAATAATTTTTTCTAGATAATTCAATTCAACTAAAACAACAATCCTGGAGGAGGATTGAGAATCTAAATTAATTTTCTGAATTTTTGAATTTATATCTCTATATATACCCTTTTTAATATCATTTTGTCTTTGTTCAATAGTTCTCTTTATGAGACCATCCTGAACAATTTTTGATAAATCTATCTCACTTTTACCCGCTAAGTAATTACTTTTATTTACTAGCCAAGTATTTATTAAATATTTTATTTGATCTAGTGAAGGAGAAGAAGTTGTAATTTCTTTAACTTGAAAGGCAATATTTTGAATTTGTTTTGGAGAAATTATTTCGGATTTATCATAGATTTTATTATTTTCTTGAATATTATTTTTTTCTTGAATCACTAATGGTTTTTCAATAAAATCTCTCTGGGAGGGTTTCTTAAAATTATTTCTTAAAAATCCAATCCCAATACCAAAGGCAAATAGGATCAAAAATGCATAAAGATAAGTTACATAAGGAGAGTTTTTAGAGAAGTTTTTGCCTTCAAGTAATTCACCAATACTAAACTTTATTTCAGCAATCTTTTCAATTAAAAATTTATAAAATTCTATAGTTCTATATTTGAAAATTGTTTCTCTAGAAAAGTTATCATCGTCGTCAGAGCTATATTCTTGCTCTTTAATTCCTCCTGGCCAAGGTAATCTCCCCTCATCATAATTTTCTGGTCCATTATCATAATTTTCATCAGTATCAGATTGTTTTAGCGATGGATTTTCGAATGTTTTTCTAGTCTGCAGCCTTGATTTAACTGATAATTTATTTGATTTTTTCTCTAAATTGTCAATAAAATCTTGAATTTCTCTATCTTCAAACCAAGAATCTAGATCAATTTCTTTTGAATCAAGATCTCTGTAACCAACTAAAACATCATTTTTTAACCAATTTTTGCAAAAAACGCATATAGCTTCTAATTTATCTCCTTCATAATTATTCAACCAATCTCTTAGCTTCTCATCGGAACTACTCATAAACCTTGCAGAGGCTTGATTAGTATCTGCTAAAAGTAAGTCTAGACAACCAATCAGGGGCATTGAATCAAGCCCTGGAAGATTAATTTTTTTTAAAATTTTTCTCGCTTCGAGCAATTTCTCAGGTTTTCTTCTTGAGAACCCAATTGCTGTTAATGATAAAAAAGCTAAGAATCCTGCTTCAACCGAACCCCTTTTTTGTAATTCTAAGAACAAATCAATTTGATCTTGTACCGTAAGGAAAGGCTTTATTTGTTGAAAAAAAACTTCAAATTCTTGCTGATTCAAGTAGTTAGTGTATTCAGATTTATTTTTACCTTCTAGACCACCTCTCTTTATTATAAGATTTTCCAACATACTTATTCCCTTTTTATGGGACTCTTGATCGTTTAAATCTCTGCTTAACAAATCAAGTATCCTATAGGGCAATAAATAAACCAAGTCATCTTCAAGGTTCTTTCTCAATTCAATTAATTTACCCATTCTTTGAAGAAGCTGAATACCTTCCTGTAAAAAGTCTGCGGCATTTGTGTAACATCTTAGTTCTTGCTCTTGTATTGCAGAATCTCGAGCTGTTAAAGCAGCCAACAATGTCAGATCTGCCTCTCTACTACTTCCTAATGCTGGAGTTTGAGGCGGCTGCAGTGCTTTTCTTGCAATCTTGAAGGCCTCCTTAGGAGATCCAGATTCCCAAAGAAGTATTAACCCAGCTACTTCCCTATTTGAGGAGAAATCTAACCCAGAAGCACCTTCAAGAAGGACATTTTCATATTCTCTTCGGGCTTCAGAATCAGTAAGCAAATCTGCTGTTTGCCTGAGCAACTCTGATCTCTGTGTTAAAACCTCGTAGGTGAATCCCTCATCAGGAGTTTTATCTAAACGGAGTTGAAACGCCCTTAATATTTCTTCAGATGTTGCTGAGGGGCTAACGCCAATTAAACGAAAATGGTCTAAAGGAAGTTCCAAACAAATATCCTATTGAAAATTCTTAGATAAATTTTATCAAGTTAAAAATTTTTTTCACAAGGTCTTACAGAGTTATTAAAAAAAAACATAAAATTCGACCATTGCACCTTAGAATGTTAACAAATCAAAACTTCATTAAGGTATTTCCTTGGAAACACACGTAGAGAGAATTTCAAATCTTCAAGACACAAAAAGGGCCAACCTTGACCGTGACACTGGATTATTTCTTTTTGAAGACATGACCCTAGGGCGAAGGTTCGAAGATAAGTGTGCAGAAATGTACTATCGGGGGAAAATGTTTGGTTTTGTACATCTATATAACGGTCAAGAAGCTATAAGCACGGGAGTTATTGGGGCAATGAAGAAAAAGTATGATTGGTTCTGTAGTACATATCGCGATCATGTTCATGCACTTAGTGCAGGTGTGCCATCTTTTGAAGTTATGAGTGAACTTTTCGGGAAAGCTACTGGATGTAGCAAAGGGCGTGGTGGATCCATGCACTTGTTTTCAAAAGAACATCATTTATTAGGAGGATATGCATTCATTGGAGAGGGTATACCAGTTGCTTTAGGAGCAGCCTATTCAAGCAGATACAAAAAAGAAGTTTGTGGCGATAATAGTGATTCAGTAACAGCAGCATTCTTTGGTGATGGAACATGCAATAATGGCCAGTTCTTTGAATGTTTAAATATGGCTCAATTATGGAAATTACCAATTATTTTTGTCGTGGAGAATAATAAATGGGCTATAGGCATGGCTCATGACAGGGCTACCAGCAACACTGAAATTTGGAGAAAAGCTTCTGCCTTTGGGATGCATGGTGAAGAAGTTGATGGCATGGATGTACTAGCAGTAAGAGGAGCGGCCCAAAGAGCTATTGACCGTGCCAGAGCAGGGGAAGGGCCAACATTGTTAGAATGCTTGACCTATAGATTTAGAGGACATTCACTCGCTGATCCAGACGAATTAAGATCTCAAGAAGAAAAGGAGTTTTGGAACAAGAGGGATCCGATTAAGAAATTGACTGATGAAATAATAAAAGGTAAATTTGCAACTTTAGAAGAACTAAAGAATATTGAAAAAAAGATAGATATTGAGATTGCAGAATCTGTTAAAAATGCTTTGAGTGCTCCAGAGCCACCTTCAAATGAATTAACAAAATATATTTGGGCTGAGGATTAAGTTAAATCCCGCTTGGTAATTTTCTTGTTAGATTTCTCAATTTCCTTAGTGCCTTGAGTTCAACTTGTCTAACTCTTTCTCTCGAAACTTCTAGCAACCTACCAATTTCCGCTAAGGTATGTCTCTCATTACCTTCTAAACCAAACCTTAATTTAAGCACATGTTGTTCTTGCTCACTCAAATGGCTTAACCATTTCCCTAATTGCTCTTGGTGCATTTTCTGCTCTACTTGATCTAAAGGCTCTTCGTTATTGCTATCTGCTATGAGATCTCCTAGAAAGCTTCTTCCATCATCTCCATTGACTGGAGCATCCAAACTACTTGTAGACAAAGCTTGTCTCAAGACAGAATCCAGCTCTTCTACATCAATGTCCATAGCTTCTGCTATTTCCATTCTGCTCGGCATCGCACCAAGTTTATGTGCCAATTCCCTACTAACTTTTCTGATAGACGCTAATCTTTCACTTAGATGAACAGGTAAACGTATCGTTCTTGATTGACATGCGATTGCCCTTGTCATGCTTTGTCTGATCCACCAGAAAGCATATGTGGAAAATTTATATCCCCGTGTTGGATCAAATTTTTCAACAGCTCTTTCCAATCCTAAAGATCCTTCCTGTACCAAATCGAGAAGTTCAAGTCCCTTGCCTTGATATTTTTTTGCCACACTGACAACCAGTCTTAAATTCGCCTTCATCATCCTTTCTTTTGCTCTCCTACCGATTTTTATTGTTCTTTTTTGCTGAGTGGTAAATTCGTTGGTTTTTTCTGTTAATTGACCATCTTCAGTAAGAATCATCATTTTTTGGACTTGATTACCCAATTCAATTTCTTCAGCAGGGGTTAATAAAGGAACTCTGCCAATGTTTGATAAATACCAACTAATTGGATCATTACCTCTTCTTTTTTGTGGTTCTGCGGATGCTGGTATTGAAGAAACCATAATTCACCATATTTGATGTATTAAAACTCTCCTATACTTTTTTAAAAATGCCCAATTATTTAATGCGCGCTTCAGATTTCATTAATTATTTGTATAGTTATGTGTTTAAAACTATAAAAAAAGGCCTTTAATTGTTTCTTTCAAGATATTTGTCTCGTTTTTATTATTCTCATTATTTTTGATAATTCATTGCCAATTGCATGAGCATTTGATCCTTTTTTACACTTTGATGCGGCAAAAGAATGTAAAAGAACATATTTAGCAAAATATTCAGTTTTTATATCTCCACAAGAAGCTATATCTTTTGCTGAAATTCCACCGATGAAGCCAGACAAAAGATCACCTAAACCAGCTCTAGCTGTTTCCGCATCAGTCCCAAAAAGTTGCCATGCTTTTTCGTTATCAACGATTATGCTATTTGCACCCTTTAATAAAATGCTAATGTTGAATTGTTTAGCTACAGAAAAAGCTAATTCAACTTTATTTTTACATTTTAGATTCGGAAATAATCTTTGAAACTCTTTTTCATGAGGAGTAATCCATGTTTTAAAACTTCTTTCCAGAAAGAATTTTGTTCCCAGTTTGGATTCAGAAATTCTATTAAGTGCGTCAGCATCCAGTATTAATAATCCTCTGTACTTTAAAAGGTAATCTTCCGATTTTTTCCAGTCATCATTATCAATCCCAATTCCTGGCCCCACAACTAATGAATCATACTTATTTAGATCAATATTCTGTAAAGCACTAAACAAAGATGCATCACCATTTCGATTACATTTCATTCTCCCCTCTAAGACTACCTCTGGGGCAAATTGCCAAATAGATTTGGCAATTTGATCTGGAAAGATTGCTGAAACAAACCCAACTCCACTAGCAATAGCGCCCTTTAAAACTAAAAATGCAGCTCCAGGATATTTATCACTTCCACATATTAATAATGTTCTACCTCTTTGATATTTGTTGGTATTTTTTGGTAAAGCAGGTAAGTAAATTTTTTTTAAATCTTGATAAGTGACTTTAAATATTTTTTTTTCAAAAGATGATAATTTATTACTTGGCAAACCAATATCTATAAAATTCAATTCTCCGATAAATGGCAACGCGGAGTCCTGGATTAAACCAATTTTGTTCAAGCCAACAACTAATGTGTAGTCAGCCTTTACTGCCTCTATGAAAAAAGGTTCGCCACGATCAGGACATAAACCCGTGGGAACATCGATGCTCACTATCTTGCCAGATTGATTATGAAATTTCTTATTAAACAATTTTATTAATTTATCATCTACTCTTCTTGTTTGATTATTCCCAAAAACAGCATCAATCCAGAGTTCCTTTCCCTTTACATCAGGAGGCTCTACTAATTTTGTTACACCAATAGATGTAAGATAATTAACGTGGTCGATCGTTAATGGTTTTTTCATAGGGAAAGGACACCATATCTTGACTAAATGCCCTTTCAAGAAGAGCTCTCTAGCTACAACAGCACCATCACCGCCATTATGCCCAGGCCCTATGAAAATAATTATTCCACGCTTTAGGATAGGTTTTCTTTTCAAGAGCCATCTACTAATTTGAATCCCAGCTTTTTCCATCAAGGCTTCCTGTGGCATCCCATCAGAAAACATTTCGTTTTCTAATATCAACATTTGCTTTGAATTAACAATTAAATGTTTTGAATCAATTGTTGGCCATCCAATTTCATTCATAATTAGTACAAATCAATTGCGTTCCGTTCAAAAATTTAAACTTCCATGTTAGAAACAAAAAAGGAAAAAAAATTAGTGAACTGTCTTTCTTCTAATGATAAAACTAAGAAGAAGAAAAATATTATTGTAGGTCTCTCAGGGGGTGTTGATAGTTCGCTTTCAGCTGCTCTTCTTGTTGAAAATGGCTGGAATGTTGAAGGATTAACTCTTTGGTTAATGAAAGGGCAAGGATCGTGTTGTTCTGAAGGATTAGTAGATGCTGCTGGTCTTTGTGAAGATTTAGGAATTCATCATAAAATAATCGATTCAAGAGAAATTTTCGAAAGAGAAGTAATTAAAAAAACTACTGAAGGATATGAGAAGGGATTCACTCCCCTTCCATGTTCGATGTGTAACAAAAATGTGAAGTTTGAAGAGATGCTTAATTACGCAATTAGCAAAAAAGATTTTACTTATATCGCAACTGGACATTACGCAAGAATAATACAATCACCTTCTACAGAAATTATTGATTGCGAGGACTTTAAATTTAACGACTTCATACTGCTCAGAGGAGCTGACAGGAACAAAGACCAAAGTTATTTTCTTTATTGTCTTTCACAAGATGTATTAAGCAGATTAGAATTCCCTCTTGGTGAAATGAAAAAAGAAGAGACAAGAAAGGAAGCACTAAGATTAGGCCTCAGAACTGCTCAAAAACCAGAAAGTCAAGATCTTTGCTTGGTTGAGCATTATGGATCAATGCAGAGATTTATCGATAAACATATTGAACCAAAAGAAGGAAAAATCATCCATATAAAGGGAGAAATTCTTGGCACTCATCATGGTATTCAACACTTTACGGTAGGTCAAAGAAAAGGTTTGGGTATTGCTTGGCCAGAACCTCTATATGTAAAAAGTTTAGACAGAGAAAAAAACATAGTATACGTAGCGGATAAAAGTGATCTTTTTAAAAAAGATGCGATTATAAATAAGGTTAATTGGGTTTCAATTGAAGAACCCAAGCAAGAGATAGAAGTTGAAGCACAAATAAGATATAGAAGTATTCCAGTAAAGGGAACATTAATTCCTTTGAAAAATTCAAATAACCCAACTAAATCATTCAAATTGATTTTTAAAGAAAGCCAAAGTTCTGTAACTCCAGGCCAAGCTGCAGTATTTTATAAAGGGGATATTCTACTAGGTGGTGGATTAATTAATTAATTTTCCAAAATAAATTTAATCCCATAAAAATTATTAACAACGACAAAATAGGTTTATCTCCAAATTTTGTGTAGAAAGTCTTTTCTGATGAAAAATTAGGGGAAACCATTTCATTTTGCTCTACATTTGAATCTAGAAGTTGAATTATTTTTCCATCATCACGTACTAAACCTGAAGGGCCGGTGTTTGAAACCAGAAGATTATCTTTCTTATTTTCAATACTTCTTAATCTTGCTATTGAAAGGAATTGTCTAGAGAGCTTATTTGGATAGGGATCTAAATTTGCAGCAGTTATTATTAGTTTTGCCCCGCTTTTAATTGCCTTTCTTATTTTCAATCCATCACTAATTTCGTAACAAATAGCTACTGCTAACGGTGGTGTAAATTTTGGATTAAAAAATCTTGAATAAGAACCTGGTTGGATTCCTCCTACCGCAGATAATCCACTTGAGGAATGATTTACGAATCCAGGTACTTTTTCACCTAATGGAACAAGTCTATTTTTATCTATATAAGATGTGAAAGAGTGATCTCCAATTTCGAATCCGAGTAAGGAACTTCTTAATTCATTATTAAAATTCCTGAAACCTCCTGCCAACATATTAATTTTACTGCCTTTGGATAGATAAAAATTATTAGTTAAAGTTCCTTCAGGAGCAACAAGTATTTTTGCTTTATTTGCTAAAGCATATTTTTGAGCGATAGAGTGTTTTTCTTTAATATATTCTTCATCTATTTTTAATTTTTCCCTTGTTGGTATATTGGGTTGCCAAATAGCTACTGGATATTCATAATTTCTTTCTATTGGAGTTATGAAAACTCCAAATAAGTGTAGAGAAATAATAACTAGAATTCCTAAAATAAATGTTTCTTTAAAGTGACTTTTTCTTCTCCATCTACCATGACTAAAAAAAATCCAAAATCCAATCAATATTTGTAATACGCATAAACCACTTGCACCAATCCATCTTGCCAAACAAGCAAGATATATATCGCCAGGGATAAGACTCTCCCCTAAACCTATCCAAAAAAAAGGTGTTTGAGAAAGTATCAATTCACCAATACCCCAAGTTAAAGATAAAAAGAATACTTTTATGGTTAAAGGCAAAATTTTGATTTTAAAAATATCTTCTTCCCAGAGCGTTTTTTCAACTAACAGCCCCCATAAAAAAACTAAAAACCCGCCCAAAAAAGAACAAAATAATAATATTGAAATGGTGATTATTAAACTTTCAATCAATGAAAAACCAAGCCAAGTCAATGGATGAAGTTCATAAAGCCATGAATGACTTATCAAGATAAAGAAAAAACCCCACAAAAAATTTGCTATTCTCCTTTCACTTTCGCTCCATAAAATAAATAAAGACATCGGCATAAAAATCAGCCAAAAATGAGTTGCGACAGAAATTCCTCCTAGGATGCCGCCTAAGCACGGGTATAAATATTGCTTTAAACTTTTAATTTGATTTGGGATTAACAATCTAAAATTACGAAATTAAATTTATAATCACCCATTTATTGTACCTTTTTTCTGTAATATTAGATTTAGTACCTTTCAAAATTTAAGTGAAAGAAGTTTTTATTAGTTTTGCAGTTTTTGTTTTTTGTATTTCATTAACTCTATTCAGTCAGCTTAATTCGCCACAAGTTGTTAATGCTGCAGAATCAGAAAACCAATCAGTTCAAAAAGTAGCTGTTGCAAAATCATCAAATGTTTCAAATAAAAATTTATTTGAACTAGACCCATCAGATCCAAATCCTATACTTTTCGCTATGGCAGAAGAAACACCATCAGACACCAATTCAAGGACTACTGAAAGTGGCCTAACAATAATTGACTTAATTTTAGGAGAGGGAGATGAAGCCGAGTCAGGTCAGACTGTAACAGTAAATTATACTGGAACGCTCGAGAATGGAGAGCAATTTGATACAAGTTACGGCAGAGCACCATTTCCTTTCCCTTTAGGAGCAGGAAGAGTTATTAAAGGTTGGGACGAAGGTGTAGCAGGTATGAAAGTTGGTGGAAAAAGGAAGTTAGTTATCCCTCCCGAATTAGGATATGGCTCAAGAAACATGGGACCAATTCCTGCCAATTCAACTTTGATATTTGAAGTAGAATTATTAAAAGTCAATTAAATTAAGTAAGAAAAATATCTAAGACTTTTCAATTTAGTTAATATCCAAGTAATATATATACAACCCCAAATATTTGAAATGTTAAGTAAATTCATCAATTCTTTTTTAGATAAAAATTCCCCAATGACAGTCTATGCTCACTGTGACGGTCCTTGCGGTGTTTACGACCCAGCATCTACGAGAGTTGCTGCTGAAGCAGTTTTATCTATGACAAAAAAACTTATTGCATTAGAAGCTCCTTCTAGCACTGATTCAGCAGAGTGGGCTGC
>Ga0310343_10001871_pt1 | contig 10928 bp, 1 predicted proteins | sample HC15DNA2025_MG_FD_203519 | JGI IMG/M metagenome (GOLD analysis project Ga0310343, IMG submission 203519) | Marine microbial communities from station ALOHA, North Pacific Subtropical Gyre - HC15-DNA-20-25_MG | ecosystem: Environmental > Aquatic > Marine > Oceanic | place: Pacific Ocean: North...
CCCAATCGATCTCGTCGAAGAGGTCGCAATTGGTCACGGATATGATGACCTTGCTCATGATGTTCCTAAGGCACCATTGACAGCAATTCCTAGGCAAGATGGACACCTCCGCCGAAGAATCAGAGAAGCCTTACAGGGACTGGGAATGATTCAGATTCAATCTTTGACACTCTCAAATGATGATGACCAATTCAATTTAGTCAGGTGGAAACCCGATGGTTCAGTAACACGAATGACCAATCCGATTACAATTGACCACACGATTCTGCGCCAGAATATTTTCCCTGGACTGCTACGACTTCTAGCTGCAAATCGTCACCACGATCTGCCACAGGGAGTCTATGAGTTGGGCAGTGTAGTTATTGACCACTCTAACAGAGACAGGTTTGCATTCTTGGTGGCAGAGAACTCTGGAGGTTTCGCAGCATTACGTGGTCGTATTCAGGCACTAATGAGAGACCTTGGTTGCACAGATTGGTCGCTTGAGCCAATCGAAAATGGCCCTTGGTTAGGCGGAAGAGCTGCCAACATCGTCGTCAAAGATACAGTTATTGGAGAATGCGGAGAAATAGACCCACATGTCTCGGAGGCTTTCGAATTGAACGTTCCAATGAGCGGTGCCCAATTCGATGTTTCAGCCTTGTCCAGCGTCTTGGAAGACCCTGTTCATTGAGAAACAGAACCTCTTCTTCGCATTAATGCAAAACCGAGGATTGCAACGACACCTGAGATCAAAATTACTGTTCTAAGGGTTTGCAATATACCTTCATCCGATTCATGCACTGGAATGATAACCGAGTATGATTGTGAATTGATTGTAGCCACTCCATTATCCCAAGAAATTTCCGCAAGGACTGCAGAAACTGAATCCTCATCACCAGTAGAGTATAATTGCTTACCACCAGATTCTGAGACTCCTTTTACTCCATACTCTGCATTATACATATCATCAATAAACGCGCTCCTTTCATCAGGAGTCATGTCTTTACATGGGGCACAATCAGCATTTTCTCCGAAGTATCTTTCTTCCATACCTTTCTTGATATCATCTGAATTTCCAAGGTTCTTTTCTGTAGAGGTTATTTCATGTTTACCAGTCTTATATTTACCATTTTTATCGTGAATAATTGGTTCATATTTTGATTCGATTTTATTGTGTTTTCCAGCAACCCAATCTTTGTCAAAGTCATAATTCTTCAAAGCATCTGCTTCCGACATTCCAGTTCGCTTTGCCATGTCATCGACGTACTTCTGACGATTTTCAGGAGTATCTGGCAAATATCGATTAAACTGCTCTTTTTGATAATCGACTACACCTTTTCCATTACGCTTCTTCACATTTTTTGCAATCTCATCTCTTACATTAGATGCGTCAGAATAGTGCTTTCTGTCCACTATTTCTTTACTGACTATGTTACCGTCTGCATCATATTTAGTGCGAACTAAGTCTCGATCAAAATCATTCTTACCATCTAATGAGTCACACGCTTTACATTTACCTGGAGCAACCGTAGTAATCCGACTACCATCGGGAAGAACTACAGAACCAACTTGACTTAATTCATCTAATGCCCCTTTAAGATTGCTCTTCGTATTCAATTTACCTTTACTAGTAAATATCGAATCGACTAGATTACCCATTGCTGCTTTTTGCATTTTGGACCCATCTTTCAAATTATCAAAACCATTCATTGCTTTGAATAGGTCTGGATGCTTTACTGCAGCCCTCGCAGCCTTAAGGCCCTCTTTCATAACTTTGGGTTTGATTTTGGTAAACTTAGATGACTTTTTCAGCGAACTCATAAAGTCTAAGCCTCGAGATAAACGATATGCTCCATCAAGATTCAATTTTTTGCCAAACCAGACATAACCCTTGCCAATGACTTGGAAAATCACGCTAAATGATGATGAACTGACAGCACCGCGTATCAGTAAATTGCTGAATAGGTTATCGAGCCCAAAGATAATTTTCTTTGGAATGGATACTACTGCCTTAATCCATCCTTTTATTGTTCCAATAGGACTTTTCGCGAACTTTCCTACACTACTCTTCATATCAGTCATTGATTTGCCCATGTGAGTGAAGAAATCTCCCATGTTGCCTCCTGAGCGTAAACCGTTGGCAGTTTTCATTCCTGCTCCAAACATCGCTTCAATCGCTAGAGTCCCTGCGATGAAGGTTAGAATAAACATTCCAAGGAATGTATTGTTTGACATTTTATCGGTAAATGGTGATAGTGACTTAGCCTTATCATAAATTGCAACTGCAACTTTCTTTACGGTTCCAACAAACTCATCGAAATCGAAATCTGTAATGAGATCCCATGCAGTAGCAGCTAAACTCTTTATGACATCGAAGAAATCTTTCGCGAGTTTGACCAAGAATTTACCTACAGAAATGACCATGTCCACTGTGTCCTTGAGTACAGTAAATACGCCATAAACAAATCCCGTGAATCCCGCGATTCCAGTGGCCAGTGCTCCACCAAAGAATTCAGAAATACCCGCAGCGAGATTGACCAAACTTGTAGTCACTCTGGATTTCAGACTTGAGTGATTTGCAATGGCAACCTCTGTTTTTTGGCCAAATTTATCGGTAACAACTGCATTTACGACTGTGTCATCCCAAAAGGCCACATCTAGAGTATACTGAACTGAGAATAATTTCCCATCGAAATCTGTAATATAGTCTTGAGAATTTTCTTCAATTGCAACTTCCTTAGTGAATTCGCCACCCTGGTCAACATGAATCTCGATATGTTCGAGATTTTCTTCCTTTACTTCGAACAATATCTCATATGTGGTGTAATATCCAAACAACGCTTCACCAACCACTTTAGGAGCTAATGCTTGGATTTCTGGTGCGTCTAATTCTACGACTAACGGGTCTTGAGTAGCATCTAATGATTCTTTCAAATCTGACAGGCCATCACCATCAGAATCCCAGTCATACGGATTTGTTCCCTCGACCATTTCACCGTAATCTGTTAATCCATCACCATCCGAATCTATGCTACCTGTACTAGATTTGACATCGATTTCAGTTAGTTCTGGAGGTTCAGTTATATCACCATCCTCGGCATTATCGAGCATTTCTGATAGTGCTTGCAACTCATCCATATGTTGTATTGTGGTAACCGTCCAACCAATCAATTCTGTTTCATCATCTAAACCATCACCATCTGAATCTCTAACATTGCTGAATAATTGCTCATTTTCATCAATCATGCCATCACGATTTATGTCAGACTCAACAAATGAATTTACCTCATAATCTAAATTTTTGCTGAAAATATTTGCCGAGCCCTCTTGGCTTTCACAAATGTCTCCTTCGCTATCAACCACAACGGTCAGAAGGTTGAAAGAAAATGGCGATGAAATCACAAAGGATGATGAAGAATTCTGGGGAATACCAACAACCTCGAGAATTTCAATCAGTTTCCCGTCACCATAAATGCTAGCTGATGATGCAAGTGATGCGTCGACAGACCCTCCTATGTTAGCCAATGTTACAGTTACTTCTTCATCGTTTTCCATTCCAATATCTGATACTATGTAGTCAGGTAACTGTGGCGGACAAGCAGTGATTGATGCATTGGTATCAATATCCGAGGGGAGATCTTTGCTATGACCAGCAAAAGTAAATGCCTCAATTGTTAGTTTGAAGTAATCACAACTTGCTGGCCAGAGCATATGTATGGAATGTGTTCTCAGCACACCTATTGATATATCTTCAACGCTAATATTTCCAGTTAATGGAACACCATCTGCACCCGCATCCTCGATAGTGATGTGAATGTATGCAATATCTTGGCTTGTTCCAACCACGTCTAAATCTACTCTAATGTACTTCCCAGGTGAAGGTATGTGAGGAGATATCGACCAATGTGAAATGAAGTCTTTACCATCCAATCGATGTATGGTTTTAATTTCAGCCGAAAAATCGCTAGTTTGTTCAACCCATTGGCCATCAGAAAGAATGTATGTATCTACAGAAATATTGTGAGAACCCCAATCTGACAATGGGTAAGTAAAGGTCTTGATTTCCTCTTCACCCGGAGATAGCCAACTTATTTTTTCATCAACTATTTCTCCATTAACTGATAACTGTAACTTGTATGACACAGAGCGCTGCATTGGATGCTGCGATTCACATGATACCACCAGATTTAGTGTATCACTTTGAGATGTTACATCACATTCGGTAGATACTAACTTCTCTTCAGATTCAATGAAAATACTCCAAGGAAGGGAATCGCAGTCAGCACCACATTCGGAGCGTAAACCCACACCATCCAATATTCTCGCAATTACATTGAGCTCTCCAGATTCCGAAAGTCTGTCAATTGGCAAATCAATTTGATAAGTCGAAGTAATCCCTGGCCTAACAGTTATGTGAGAGATATCAGCATATATTTCAGATCCATCTACTTTCTGAATTGCTATCTCAACAGGTCTCAACTGTGAACACTCAGAGTTGGAATTCGTCCCCTCCACTGTAACATCAATAGGCAAGTATAGACCAGAATTATTGGAGATAGGTTCTCCAACATTATCAATGCTGACTGAGGCCGGAATCGGGGCTCTGGTAGTATTGAATGCGCCGAGAAGAGTCTCAGAATGTATATCACCATAACGATCCGTTACCTCGAAAGCTAGGTTCCATAATCCGGAATCACAAGTTGATATTGTGCGATTAACACTAATCGAAGAATAGTTATCTGGCAAAACCACACTAGTACCTGTCTTTAACAAAACCGATTCTCCTGATTGGATTGAGGTTGCAGATATATTCCAATAAAAATCTTCAACACTATTTCCTAAATTGGTAATAGATGCATCAAAGATAATGCGTTCATCGCTCGTTGACAAAATTGCATCCTGTTCTGGAACCGATGTGTTGATGTCTGAAAACAACAATTTCGCATCGACTGGCCAAGGTAGGAATTCCCTGACAGTCAGACCTATTTCGTCGCCATCATTGTGGATGAAACATGCTTGATTGCCAAACTTTTCTGAGTTTGGTGTAGTGAAATTAACTATGATTTCATCATATAGTTTCTCAGACAATAATGTATTATTGAATAAGGTAAAATCGTTTTCACCATAACAGGTCAACCCTAGTTCAGCAGTGGAATTCATTGATGCATAATTGGTTAGGTTAAGCAATACGGACACTTCCTGATCAGGATGCATAGCTTGAGATTTCTGTAATCCGTTCCAATCAACAAAATTGATTTCAATGTCCGGAGTAGGAGCAACTACTTCTAAATCGAAAATCAACTCAACATCGTCGGAATTTGAACTTCCATTGACATGTGTAATCGCAGTCAACTCGTGCATGCCCAATCCCAATCCATTGGACTCGATCGAAATGGTGAATCCCAAAGTACCTAATACCCCGACTTTATCTGAATAGTTACCAATTTCATTACCATCTTCATCCAAAACTAGGGTTGTAAATGTGGCAACTTCATCCCCAAAATTAACCACCTCAAATCCAATTGGTCGCTTACTGTTGAGTGCAATAGTATTTGCTTTATTAGCAAGACCAACTGAATAATCTGATTCAACTAGCGGCAAAATCAGTTCTAAAAACACATTACCGCCACCAATCACATTTTCTTGGTCAAGAGTTCGAGCTTTCCATTCGTAAAGAATTTCAGAGGTTTCTGAATCTATGTCACTCGGAATGTAGACCTTGAAAAAATTGGGTTGATAATTCTGATTTCTGTCAATAATCACTTGACTTGTTGATAGTGAATGATTGGAATAATCACCAACCAATGTAACCTCTGCATCCAGTAAAAATGCCTTTTCTGGCTCTCCCTCAAAATCTACACAGATTGGATTCCACTCTCCTCGAACCATCACTACAGATTCTGCGGTTGCATCTGAGCAACTTTCTCCGTCTTCTAAGGCGGTAAATCGGACTGAAAAATCTTCGATTTCATTTAATCCATCAACAATTATTGATTGAAAATGCACGACAGTGAATACGAAAACAAGAAACAGTGCTGTACGGAATTGTTTCATCATTCTTCCTCCTTTAACAACTGATTAATCTGAACATTCATTGGAACTAAGGTGGCCGATGCTGTTTGGCCTTTTCTCATTATCAACACTATTAACAAAATAGCCAAAGCAAGGATTGCAATTGGGACTCCGTATTCGGAAATTATGTCCGCATAACTGTTTGGTTGTTCTTCTGACCTAGGTTCTGGTTGCCAACGAACGATAACTTGGAAATTCTTGGTAAATTTACCTTGGTCTTCACACTCAATATCAATCAGTGTGACATCAGGGTTAATATTGCTGAAAGTAAAATTAGACCCGATGATCTCAAAATCAGCCTCATCCCCTGTGTAATCTCCTGTGTATTCTGCTGAGCAATTTGTTGGACTTTTACCGGATTTCTCCACATCTAAGACCAAACTTGTTCTATTCCTTTCAAAAGTAGAGGTCATTGCTAATTCTCGGCCCTCGTATCTTAGATGGTACCCATCATAATGGTCTTGTACACAAATTCTGAATTCTGAGGAGAAATTGTAATTGTCAGCACACGAGCCAAAATCTAATTCTATGCTCGATTCAAGCATTGGCCCCAGTTCTGTAGTTAACTCAAAATTGATTTCTATTACCCCTCCAGGTTCTATCGATATGTTGTTATCAAGAAGAAGGTCAATAATTTCTAGCTCATCCAACGATTTACATTCATTCTGATCAGGAGATACAACCTCAACTCCATCTATGCTCAGTTTTGCCACGCATCCTACCTCTTCATACGCCTTAGCAGTAGTGATTACCAATTTCTGTTGAGGTTGGTTTGCAACTGGCAAAACTATCTCATAATCAGGGGTTGTTATCGTCAAATCTATATCGCGCCTAGCGTCTATGAAGATATACTCAAGAGAGAATTGCAGATCATTGTCCCACATATCTGACACTGATATTTCAGCACCGTGGTAAATGTAATTACTTCTGAAATGAGGCTCAAGGTTTCTAAGATTTAGAATGAAGGATTCATCGTTAATCTCAATCATACTTTTAGATATTTCAACTCCATTCAGAAGCAAATAATTGAATGACCCATAACCTTCACTGCTAGCAAAATTTAGTGTATTTTCATCAGCAAATTGACATTTTAATTCAGCGGCTTTGTGTGTTTCATGGAATAGTTCTATCGCTTCTGTTGCCTCTCCATCAATCTCCAAAACATTGTCGCCATTGTGTGTAAGTAACTGACACTGTGCAGTTGGAGATTCTGTGTCGATTACAATTTCTACAGAATCCTCAACATTGTAGACATTTCCTGCATCATCAATTACCTCAACTGAAATCAGATGACTTCTAGATTCATTAAACTGGAAGGAAAACGATTCGTTGAATGATTGGTCACGATAGATGCTTGTTAGTAAATCACTTCCTTCCAAGACACGAATTGAAACTGGAGACTGCGGAGTAATGACTGAACTGATTCCCAAATCAACAATTCCGTTACCGTAATCCCCCAACGATTCTTCGATTTCTAGTTCAATTGTATCTGGGGTTACGTCCAGCCTCTGCTCTATATTGCATATTCCAACTAAACCTGAATCGCTGGTAGCTGTGACAGTTAACTGAGATATACCGTCAGGAATTTCAACAATTGAGTTATTCGTGAATGTTCCTTGTGAAATTCCATTTATGTTGTAATCATATTCTATGTCAGATGAACCTGAGGAGGTAGAAATTGTTATCGTTCTTGTCGAAACATTTGCCCAAGTGCCCGAAGCAATATCTGATTCAAGTGTGCATGAAGGGACTACATCGTCCATATTTACAACCAAAATTTCACTGGAACTTAAGCCCCCATGATCCTCCACAATTAGTTGCAATTCGTTCATTCCATTCGCCAATTCCGATGTAAAATTACTTTGGACATTCATTATCTGATTGCCGTTAAGTAGTATCTTTACCTCAGGATCTGAATCTAAATTGTCATCGACACTGTACACAAACCTAGCATTACTCTGATTGAGCCAGCCTTCATTTAGAGGAGATACTAATTGGAAATCCACAATTGAAGGCACCACAGTATCGAAGATGAAAGACTTATTCCAAGACCTGAGATTTCCTGCATTGTCAACCACATTTATTGTTGCTTGGTGAGTACCTTGAGAAAGTAGTGAGAAATTAATCAGAGTTGAATCGAATTCTGTTGTTGAGTAGTAATATTGAATTCCATCAACCAATAATTCAACACTTGCTAGTCCTGAATGAATATCCTGTAGACTTAGATTCAATTGTATGTCATTTTGAGAAACTACGTCTCCAATTGTTGGAATCGCTGTGAATGAGGGAGAAGTCGAATCAACATAAACATCCTGAGAGCAAATATCGAAATTGCCGCCCTGGTTTTCAACCCTCATCACTAAACTGTGAATTCCGTCTGGAGATTGAGGAAGTGTGACAATATCGTTTTGCGGAATAATCGGATTTCCATTGAACTCCACGGTCAGATCAACATTTGAAATTGAGCCATTGTTCGAGATTGTATACTGAACGCTAGGCATGGTAATTGACCATGAAGCAGGATTAACAGTACAGAATATGTCTGGGGTAGCAAGGTCCACCTTCGCGAAGATTGTGCTATTGTGATAATTCCCCACATAATCAACTGTTACTAACGTAATATTGTGCTGGCCACTATCGAATTGAACGTTGTAGGAATCATTCGCTGAAAGATTACTTTGTTCAAGCACTCCATTGACATAGAGCTCAACCATATTTACACCGCTATACATGTCAGTAACATTCCAACTGACAATATGTGTGGACTGATTAGTCCAACTTGAACCATGATTGCTTGAAATCATTACAGATGGCCCGCTGTAATCAATTCCAAATGTCACTGTGGTCTGATTCACATTTCCAGCAGAGTCATTAGCTTTGACAATGATTTGATGGATACCTTCCCCAAAATTACCGAGTGTTCGACTATCGTTGACTGGGAAGGCTTGTGACCATGAGCCTGCACGTGAATATCTGACTTGTGCGGTTTGACTATCATCAGATGCGGACCAACTAATCACCACGGTATTATTTGAGGTCCAACCATTGACATTAGACCAAGCACTAATAATCGGATTAATAGTGTCAATCCTTGCATAATCAGATGTGCATGATGAGTTACCTGCATTTCCTACATTATCAACCGGCACAATACATGCTGAGTAATTTCCATCGGACAGGTTCGAGATAGTCGTAGAAATTGTTGTCACAAATCTTGAACTCACAATCTGATTGCTATCGATTGATGTCAGATTAACATAATATCCAGAAACACCTGAATGAATGTCTGAAGCTGCGCTCCATAACAAAGTGAGATTTGATTCGTTGGTCAATGAAGATGCAAAGTATGGTTGTGATGCTACCGGAGGTGCCAAATCAACTAACACAAATTGATCGTGCGCCAAAGGACCAAGTGTGTTGCCTGCTTTGTCCACAGCATAGTACCAAAGAGTCCAGTTGCCAGTACTAAGAGTTTGATTGAAGGTTATCGAACAAGTATTTGTTGAACAATCTGAGAAATCAGAATTGTTTTCCATATCTCCAACTGTTGGACTTGGTTGATTGCTTTTGAAGAACCCTGAGTAGACTCTATCCATTCCAGAGATTGTAACACTGTTTGGATTCGGGTCCTCGAAGGTTAGAGTAGCACTTGCACTAGTTGAATTAGTCCAATAATCTGGAGTGGGCGAAAAAATGTTGATATTGTTATCTGCAGGAGCAACCGTGTCCAACTTAACTGTTCTCTTGTCATTCAGTAAGTCGCTGGAATTACAATTTCCTGCCCAATCACATGCGGTAAAGACCCCTGTGTGAACTCCATCCGATAGTGGAATGGAGAAGGCATTGTTTGAACTTGAATCACTGCAGGTAGTTGCACTGATTGTGTAATTTGTTCCTGCAATATCAAATGTACAATACCTAATTCCACTCTGGAAAGAATTCGTATCATCACCGACAACGATTTCCAAGTTAGGATTACCAGAGTTGTACCAGGTTTCAGATGAAACTAACTCTGGAGGATTAGGGCTGCAATCATCATAATTGAAAGTAGTCTTCTTTTCTTTATTATTTGGTGTTGGATTCTGAAGTGGGGAACCCGTACTACCAACAGTTTGGGCTTTATCATATGCAACCACAGTGAAATCGTGAGTTTGGCAAGGCAAATTGAGTTGGTTCAAATCTGATGAACTCATCGACCATGAGTGAGTGGTGTTTTCATCAACATGGTTTATTGAAGTCGTCATATTCTGACTATTGACTTTTACAGAATAATTGTTGACGCCTGAATAATCTACTCCCAAATATGAATCTGTCCACCCTTGCCAATAGAATGTAGGTAGATTTGTTGCATTAAACCAATTATTTGTATTGGAAGAAATTGTTATTACAACACTGCTAGCATCAGGACCTAGAGTATCTAATTTCAATTCATAATTTGCCATAACCCATACAGCTCGATTTGAATTAGAGTCAATCGCGCGATACCATAACCTGTAATCTCCCGATGTCGAACCTAGACTAATTTCTGTATTCAAAGTAGAATCATTATGAGTGGAGTATTGGACGTTTGTCTCGAAGTTTGGGTCGGTACCATTTGGACGAATTGTGTATTCAATATTTGGAGAAGTTCCTTTTGCATCATCACAATCATCTTGTGCCTGAACTGTTGTTTCGTACCTAAACGAATCAGTTCTAGTCCAATAATTAGGAATGAAAATTTCATTTCCAACACTTGAAATGCTTCCATTTGTGTTTGTGTTGGAGGGGGCAACCTCTTCGTCTCTTACGCTCAAGTTCAAATTACGAATTTGTGTCCTCAAATCAGTAGAGTATCCATCATCTTCCTCAGGACTGTTTCTTAGACGAAACTGTAT
>Ga0310343_10001874_pt1 | contig 10923 bp, 8 predicted proteins | sample HC15DNA2025_MG_FD_203519 | JGI IMG/M metagenome (GOLD analysis project Ga0310343, IMG submission 203519) | Marine microbial communities from station ALOHA, North Pacific Subtropical Gyre - HC15-DNA-20-25_MG | ecosystem: Environmental > Aquatic > Marine > Oceanic | place: Pacific Ocean: North...
CTTGATCTAAAACCGTGTTTTCTGCTTCTTTTTCTATTACTAGGTTGATAAGTTCTTTTCATTTTTTACCTTTAACTAACAATAAATGAATAGAGTATTTAAACAAACCAAAATTATTTTTTAATTTTGCATGTTCGCGAAAACATTTTTTAACTCGCGAAAAACAAATTAACTAGAATTCTATAACCATAAGAAGTTGTTGGTTATTTGATAGTTTTGAACATATAATCCTCAGTAAACATTGGGTTTCTTGAATTATTTATAAACCTTGTGAAAAATTAATATGTTTTTCACACTCTATGAAATTTTCACACTGTCGTTTAGGTTTAATGAAGTTATAAGCGGAGTTATGAATAGTAAGGTTGATGAATTTTTGTCTTATTTAGACAATGAGATAGAAAACAAGACAGATAAATATTGGTTGGAACAAGTTGTCTTCGAAATTGGGGATGATCAAAACCTAAACATTGTTGTAAATTCAGAGTTTATTAAAAACTCAATTGAAAAAAAGATTTTAGACACCATAAAAAGGGTTTATAAAAACATAAATAAGTTTGGTGACTGTGTTTTTGTGCTTGATAAAACCTTATCTCTTCCTATCAAAGAACTTGAGGTTGTAGAAGAAGTTAAGGTTGTAGAAGATACACCCGTTCAGGATCAACCCACGTACGAACTTGGTGTTTTTGACGAACTGTTTGTTGGTAGTTGTAATAATCTTGCAATAACTGCTGCTAAAAATGTTGTAACAAGCCCGGGAAAAAGGTTCAACCCTTTGTTTGTTTATGGGAAACCTGGAGTTGGTAAGACTCACCTACTAAAAACAATTGAAAAGTCTTCTGTTTCTTCTTTTTATATTGATTCTGAGTCTTTTCTTGAGTCGTATGTAAATGGAATTAAAAATAAAGACATAGATGTTTTTAAAAATAAGATAAGGTCAGTAGATATATTATTAATTGACGATATTCAGTTTTTTCTGGGAAAAAAAGGAGTTTCTGAAGAGCTGTTTCATACAATTAATTATTTTCTAAACAATTCAAAAGCAGTGGTTTTAGCATCAGACCAAAAACCCCAGGAACTTATTGGTTTTCCCGAAAGATTGGTTTCAAGAATTTTAAATGGATTAGTTACAGACATAGAAAAACCTGATCAAAAAATGTTTTCCGAGGTTTTAAACAAAAACAACCTCGAATATGGCGGGAACCTTATAACTAAAAAAGAGTTCGACTTACTTACCTCTTTAGAGTTTCAAAGCTTCAGAGAAATTAATGGTGTTGTGAACAACCTTATAATCAACAAACAAACAGGTGCTGGAAACTCTAACTATGTTGCAGAACTTGTTTCTATGTATTCCAACAATAAAGTGCTGGAGCTTACCCCGGAGTTTATTCTTGATTATTGTTCAGATCTCTACCAAGTAGATAAAAGATTGGTGTTATCAAAAAACAGAAGCGAGCAGGTTAGTAACGCAAGACATCTTTTTATTTATTTAATGAGAAAACATACGGAGTATTCACTAAACCAAATCGGTTTATATGTGGGTAACAGATCTCACTCTACGGTTTTATCTTCAATTAAAAAGGTTGAAGATTCTCCTGGTTTGAAGAAAGAAATAAACATTTTCAACAATAAAGTTTCTTCCAAAGAAAATCTATTAACAAAGGTCTAAAATGTTTAAAACTTGCAACATAAATTTATCGTTTTTTAAACCTTTAATGAGTTTATTAAACAATTTAAACGGTTTTATTGTTGTTATATATATAAAGGAATAATTTGAAATTTAAGACAATAACAAAAGAGTTAAAAGAAGTGGTTTTATCTGTTTCAAGAGCTGTTGATATTAAGCCGTCTACCCCCTCTCTTCAGGGCTTATATATAAAAGTTGAAGCTGGTTCATGTGAGGTTATAGGTTCTGATTTGGATTTAGTCATCAAGGCGAAGTTTAATGTCGACTCGATGGTTGACGGAGAGTGTTTGGTTAACGCTAGGATCTTGTCCGAAGTGGTGAGGAAAATGTCTTCAGGAGAAATTGTATTTTCTGATCTTGGCAATGAAGTAATGATTGAAGCTGATAAATCAGAATACAAACTAAGAAAACTAGACCACCTTACATACCCCAAAGCTCTACTGGAGAACTCTTTTGTAGAAGGAAATAGCCAAAAACTGGCTCCTTTTGAGCTTTTTACAGCACTTAGAAAAGTAGGTATAGCAGCATCTCCAGAAGGAGGAAAACCAATACTTACAGGTGTTTTCTTTGATAACGATGGTGAAAAAACAACACTTGTCTCAACAGACAGCTATAGGCTGGCAACAAACACAATATCCAATTTACCCATAGACGATGCTGGAATCGTTTCTTATAGATCTTTAAACGAAACTATAAAACTTTTTGAAGACAGTGAGCAAGACATTTTCATAAACTCAACAGAAAGAGAACTTCATTTTTATAATGAAAAATACTATACGTCTGTTAGAAAACTTGAAGGAAACTACCCTGAATACCAAGCTCTTTTTCCAAAAGAGAATGTCTTCTCAATAGAGGTTGATAAAAAAAAGATATTGGAATCCCTTGATAGATCAACTGTAGTTGCTGAAGGATTTATACCCGTCACATTAAAAGTGGTTGACGAAAACAACCTGAACATATCTTCTACAAACAAAGATATTGGAGGCGGGGTAGAAGAAATAGACATAAACATCCTCGGACTTGAAGTTGGAGATGTGACAGATTTTCAAATTTCCTTCAACCCAAATTATTTAATTCAAGGTATAGAAGTGTTAGACGGAAACAAAGCCTTTTTACGATTTTCTGGAAATGACAAACCAGCTGTTATTCAAGGTGAAGAAGAAACATATCAATATCTACTAATGCCTGTTAGAACCAACGAATAGTGTTGAATAAAGAACCAGAAAAAATTAATCCAAATAATAATTCTTTAGGTATAAATTTTAAAAACTCTAAAAAAATAGAAAAATACATTACCAACAGTCACTACAAATGGGCCGACGATGTTGTGGCAGGACCAGTTTTGGGAGACAAACTAGTGGTTTATGTTGATAACTCCAGAGTGAAAAAAATCGTACAATTAGATGAACAAAACTTAATTATAAATATTGAGAAAAATACCAAAATAAGCCTTAAAAACATAGATATTCAAATATCTAATCTCAAGCAATAATATAGAAATCTAGTAAAATAGGAGTTCAGCAGGGGCTGTAACAAACAAATAGAAGCGTATCTTGGAGATAATTCGTGTCTAAAAAAGATTCAAATAGTTATGATTCAAAAGATATAAAAATTCTTGAGGGTCTAGAAGCAGTAAGAAAAAGACCGGCTATGTATATTGGTTCGACCGGACCAAACGGTTTACACCACCTTATCTGGGAAGTATTAGACAACTCTGTCGACGAAGCTATGGCTGGAAGGTGCTCAACAATCAAAGTCGCTTTAGAGAAAAACGGATCCGTTACCGTAGAAGACGATGGAAGTGGAATACCAGTAAAACCTCATCCGAAAACAAAAGTTTCAGCACTTACTACAGTTTTAACCACGCTTCATGCTGGTGGAAAGTTTGAATCCGGAGCATATACAGTTAGCGGTGGCTTACACGGAGTTGGAATTTCGGTGGTTAACGCTCTATCAACCTTTGTAAAAGTTGAAGTTCAAAGAGATGGGTATTTTTGGAACCAAGATTTTGATTTAGGTAAACCAAAATCGAAAATTAAAAGAGGAAAAGTTTCAAAAAAGACCGGAACAAAAGTCAACTTTTTAGCTGACCCTGAAATATTTGATGAAACACAAACCTATGACTATAACATTGTTTCCGAGAGACTGAGACAAACCGCTTTTCTAAACAAAGGCTTGAAAATAACCCTTGTTGACAACAGGGTAAAACCAGCAACAAAGGAACAGTTTCACTTTAAAGGTGGATTGGTTGATTTTGTTGAGTATCTTAACGAGGGATTCGAACCACTACATGATAAAATCATATCTTTTTCAGATCAAACAAAAGATTCAGAAATAGAGGTCGCTCTACAGTGGAAAAATGAAGACGACGTTACGGTAAAAAGTTTTGCAAACAACATTCACACACTTGAGGGTGGTACCCACGAAGAAGGGCTTAGAACTGCAGTAACAAAAGCTATTAATGATTTCGCAAAAAAAAGAAATCTACACTCTGACATTTCTCTAACAGGAGATGATATCAGGGAAGGTATGACTGGAGTGGTTTCAGTCAGAGTTAAAGAGCCACAGTTCGAAGGTCAAACAAAGACAAAACTAGGCAATACTGAGATGAAATCCAAAGTACAAGTTTTAATTAATGACGAATTTCCAAAGTGGCTTTCAAAAAACACAAAAGAAGGTAGAGCTATTGTAGAGAGATGCGCCGTGGCTGCAAAAGCTCGCATGAGTGCAAAAAAAGCAAGAGAACTAACAAAAAGAAAAAGTATTTTAGAGACCTCTGGGTTGCCCGGAAAACTTGCAGACTGTTCATCAACAGATCCAACCGAAAGCGAACTCTTTATTGTTGAGGGAGATTCAGCTGCTGGTCCAGCAAAACAAGCTAGAGACTCTAGGGTTCAAGCAATACTTCCAATTAGAGGAAAAATTATTAATGTCCAAAAAGTTACTGAGAACAGAGCGCTTCAAAACGAAGAAATTAGTGCGCTAATAAAAGCAATTGGTACTGGAATAAAGACACAATTTAATGAAGAAGAGTCAAGATATGACAAGATTATATTTTTAACAGACGCCGATGTAGACGGAGCCCACATTAGAACACTTTTACTAACCTTTTTCTTTAAATTTATGCCAGGTCTCATTACAAGTGGGAAAGTATGGATTTCAGAACCACCACTATACAGGTTAAAAGCTGCTTCAGGAATTACCTACTTAAAAGACGATGACGCACTAAATGTATTTAAAAAAGAAAACAAGAACAAAAAATTTGATATAAGTAGGTTCAAAGGTTTGGGTGAAATGAATGCTGGAGAGTTGTGGGATACCGCAATGAACCCAGAAACAAGAACACTTATTAAAGTAACTCTTGCCGATGCAAAAGGCGCAATGGCAAAAGCCTCAGACATGTTTGAGGTTCTTATGGGCAATGATGTTTCAAAGAGAAAACTCTTTATTGAAAAGAACGCAAAAGACGTAAGGTTCCTGGACGTATAATGCCTGCTAAAAAACCACCAGCAAAAAAAACTGCAGCTAAAAAACCAGCTCCTAAAAAAGCTCCCGCAAAAAAAACCGCAGCTAAAAAGCCAGCAGCTAAAAAACCACCAGCAAAGAAGACCGCAACAGCAACCAAAGAGAATAAACCAAAAGAAGTGGTCACAAGTAATGGCACAATTGCGGTTGAAGATGAGATTTCAAAATCATTCTTAGATTATGCGATGTCCGTTATTGTTTCAAGAGCATTACCAGACGTGAAGGATGGCTTAAAACCTGTTCAAAGAAGAATTCTATATTCAATGTATGAAACAGGAATTAGACCCACAGGTCCATTTAGAAAGTGTTCGAAGGTTGTTGGTGATGTAATGGGTAACTATCACCCTCATGGCAACGAAGCAATTTATGGAACCCTAGTTAGACTCGGCCAACACTTCAGTACAAGGTATCCATTAATCGAGCCTCAAGGAAACTTTGGTACGCCGGACGATCCTCCAGCAGCTATGAGGTATACAGAGTCTCGAATGTCTTCACTCTCATCTCAACTTCTAGACGGAATAGATGAAGATACTGTAAATTTTGAACCGAACTATTCAGGAGAAACTTCAGAACCAAAGGTTCTTCCAGCAAGATTTCCAAATCTATTAGTTAATGGTGCAGAAGGTATTGCCGTTGCAATGGCTACCAATATGCCTCCATATAATTTACGTGAAGTTACAGAGGCCGTTAAGTTTGCAATCGCTAATAAGGACGCAAAGCCAAGAGATTTTTTGAAAATAATTAAAGGACCAGATTTTCCTACTGGAGGTTTAGTTGTGGAGACCCCGACTATCAAAGATGCAATTTTGAAAGGTAGGGGATCTATTAAAATTCGAGCAGTTGCAGATGTTGAAGAACTCGGCAGAGGCAGGTCTGCGATAGTCGTAAAAGAACTTCCTTATCAAGCCTCTACAGATCGTATTATGGAGAAAATTGCCACACTTGTACAAGATAAAAAACTACAGGGAATATCTGATCTGAGAAATGAAAGTAGTGACAGAAACGGCACAAGGTTAGTTGTAGAACTTAAAAGAGATGCGGTTCCACAAGTAGTTTTAAACCAACTTTTTAAGCAGACACAACTACAAGACACCTTCTCTGTTAACTCGGTTGCTCTTGTAGACGGTGTTCCTAAGGTTCTCTCTGTACCTGAATTGATAAATTATTACATTGATCATCAAATTGATGTAATACAAAGAAGAACAAAATACAGATTGAACAAAGCTGAAAACAGACTCCATATTGTCGAAGGTCTTCTTTTAGCGCTGAACAAAATTGATCAAATCATTAAAGTCATTAAAGCATCTAAAGATGTTGATACAGCAAGAAAGTCCTTGATGACAAAATTTAAATTATCAGAAGTTCAGGCATCACACATTTTGGATATGCCCCTCAGGAGACTTACAGCACTGGAAATGGAAAAACTTGAAGAAGAAAAAAAAGAGTTAAAGGAAACAATTAAGGAATTAGCAGCCATTTTGAAAAGCAGAGCCAAGCAAAACACAATATTAATCGAAGAACTAGAAGTCATTACTGACAAGTTCGGCGATGAGAGAAGATCAAGAATTGTTCCAGATGTAGGAGAAGTTTCCATAGAAGATCTTATAGAAGATGAAGAAATTATCGTGTCTGTCTCATCAAACGGTTATGTAAAATCTGTCTCTTCTACCTCTTACAAGAAACAAGGCAGGGGTGGAAAAGGAGTAAAGGCTGCTTCATCAGACGAAGATGTGATAGAACACCTTCTTTCTACTTCAGTACATTCTTACCTATTATTTTTTACTGATCAAGGAAAAGTCTATAGAGCTAAAGCTCACGAGATTCCAAAAACCAACAGAACTGCAAGGGGTTCTTTAATTCAAAATGTATTATCAATGAGTCAAGATGAAAAAGTACAGGCAATTATAGACACCAGAGATTATGAGACGGAAAAGTTCTTATTAATCATGACCGAAAAGGGCACTGTTAAAAAATCTAAGTTTAAAGATTTTGACTCTAACTATAAATCTTTACAAGCTATAAAGCTCAAAGATGATGACAAAGTTGTCTCTGTTAAAACCACATCAGGTAAAGAAGATGTGATACTTGTTTCTCAAAAAGGCCAGGCTATAAGGTTTGACGAAACAAACCTTAAAGCTCAAGGCAGATCAGCAATGGGCGTTAGAGGAATCAAGCTTCGCGAAGGTGACAAAGTAGTTGGTGCTGCAACCTCAAGAGATGAAACTCTTTTGTTCATTACCGCAAAAGGATACGGAAAACGTACTAAATTAGATGAATTTAGAAGAGCAGGAAGAGGTGGCATGGGGGTAAAAGCTCTAAAAGTTACTGAAACCAAAGGAAATTTAGTAGGCGCAAGGTCTGTAGACGACGATACAGAGGTTATGCTTATGAGTACAGGTGGAACTGCAATAAGATGTGCAGTGAAACAAATTAAACAAATGAGTAGAGCAGCACAAGGAGTTAGGGTCATGAAGCTTTCGTCTGAAGAAGAAGTGTCAGCTTTCATACCTATAAAAAGTTAGTTATGGTGCGAGTAAATAGGGTTAGAAGAATAATTCGAAAGATAGATCCGTGGACTGTTTTGAAAGTAACTCTAGTACTTAATTTTGTTGTCGCGTTGACTGTCGTTCTTGGTTTTTCAATTATGTGGGTACTTTTAGTAAATGCTGGAGTTCCACAAGGACTAGAAGACATTGCAAGAAGACTAGCTCTATTAGATCAAGATGCTTCTTTGGTTGGAAATATAGAACCACTATTTACTGGTCTAGTTTCATTAGCAGCTGTATATATGTTGACCCAGACGGCCATAGCTACAGTAGGCGCATTCTTTTACAATTTAGTTTCAGATTTAGTTGGAGGTATTGAGGTGGTTGTCCTGGAAGAATCACACTTGGACGCTCCAGAAAAACCACAGAAAGCTAAAAATGCCCCAAGTGACGAATCAAAAGAAACAGTTATGATGTCATTTGTAAACTCTATAAAAAAAGTAAGGGCAGAGAGAACAGCAGAACAAACACCATCAACATCAGATCTTCCAAGACCAGATGTACCAAGGGATATCGAAGAACCCACACTGATGGATGTTTTAAAAAACGAAGAAAACGAAGAAGACGATTCACTTTAACCTGCTAATATCTTAAAAGAATACTGAAGCGAAGTTAGTGAGAATCTAACGCTGTCCCGCAACTGTGATTCGAAAGATAAGTCAGGTCGCCTTCAATATTTGTAAAGCAACAATCCTCGAGAGAAGGAATGAAGTTTCTAAAATTTCTTACATTTTCTCAAGGTAAGAAAGGAAAATATGAAATATAAACTAATTTTTCTTGCCTTGTTATTTTCGATGTGCACGAATGTAACACAAGAAAACAATGAAGAGATCAGGGTGGTCTCATTATCAACAACACATACTGAAGTTATTCAAACATTAGGTGGACAAGACACTTTAGTAGCTGTAGACGCATTCTCCGAAGTTGATTTTCCAGTAGAAAGAATTGATGCATATACTGTCACAGCTGAAGAATTGGCTCCACTAATGCCAGATGTAGTAATTGTAGCTTTTGATTTTAATGGAATTGTTGAAGGCTTAGAAAGTCAAGAAATAAACTATATTCTTTTACCGCCCGCTAAAACACTTGAAGACGTTTACTCGCAAATAGAAACAGTTGGTGACATTATAAATAAACGCAGTGAAGCAAGTGCAAAGGTCAGAGACATGAAGCTTGAGATTAATCGAATACTTGATAATTCAAACTTTGGAAACGTTTCTGTTTATCACGAAATCGGTTATACATATGGTATCTACAGCGTAAACAACGACTCACTGATTGGAGAAATTTATAATTCAATAGGTGTTGAAAACATTGCTGGTCAAGAAGAAGACCCATTCGGTAGTGGTTATCCTGCGCTTAGCGAAGAAGTAGTAATTGAATCTAACCCTGATTTTATAGTCGTCGGACACTCTGACTACTTGAACAAAGACTTGTCTATAAGAGATGGTTGGGGTAATTTAACAGCAGTTCAAAATTCTAATGTTTATTTTCTTGATGACACACTAGCTAGCAACTGGGGTACAACTACCGTTGAGTTAGTCAGCTCACTTTCCAGCGTCTTTGAAGAAAGTGCTCAAACCAACGTTTATTCAGACTATTTACTATTACTATCATTATTGGCTTTAGTAATAATGTTGTTTGTGTTTACAAGAAGAACAACAAAAGAAAAAATTTAAAGGAGATTTATGAAAGGATACTCAAGCGATTTATACATTCTTGCATTTGACCACAGAGGTACCTTAACCAAAGGGCTTTTGGGTGTTGAGGGAAGACCACCTAATAGTGACGAGATTGCAAGAGTATCCTCCATGAAAGATATTATTTTTGATGGCTTTCTTGAAGCAAAAAATCAAGGCATCGAGGGTGGAGATCCGGCAATATTAGTTGATGAAGCTTTTGGATTACAAGTACAAGATAAAGCAAAAGAAATGGGAATTAAATTTGCTGCTCCTGTAGAAAAGTCTGGACAAAAAGTATTCGACTTCGAATACGGTGATGACTTTGGTGAGAAAATAAAAGAGGTCAATGCAGACTTTGTAAAAATTTTAGTTCGTTGGAACCCTGACGATGATGTAGACACAAGACAAATTCAGGGTGAAAGAATTAAAACACTATCTGATTGGCTTGATGAAAACGAAAGAAAATTTCTTTTAGAATTTTTAGTTCCTGCATCCGAACAACAGCTAGAAAGTGTTGGCGGTGATCAAGCTAGATATGACTCAGAAATTAGACCAAAACTTGCTGTTCAGGTAGTTGAAGAAATGAGAGAGCGAGGAGCTGATCCAGATATTTGGAAGATTGAAGGACTAGACACCACTGATGACTGTGAAAATGTTTCCAAGGTAATCAAAGATGGAGGCAGAAAAGATGTAATTGCGGTCGTTCTTGGTAGAGGCGCCAATGATGAAAAAGTGAATGAATGGTTAAGAGCGGGATCATCAGTTGATGGCTACAAAGGTTTTGCTATAGGAAGATCTATCTTTTGGGATTCTCTTAAAGGATGGCATGCTGGTGAGAAATCACAAGAAGAGGCTGTTTCAGAAATAGCAAACTCTTATCTAAGTTTTATATCTGTATATCAAAACGGGAGTTAAAAAATGCCACAAGGCAAAGCAGTAATTGGACAGTCGGGAGGTCCAACAGCTGTTATAAATAAATCACTAGTTGGGTTTATTAAAGAAGCTACTAAATCAGATTTCGATGAAATTCTTGGTGCAAGACATGGGTTAGCGGGCATGCTCAGTGAAGATTTTGTTGATTTATCAAACTTATCTGAAGCTCAGCTTTATGGAATGGGTAAAACGCCCGCTGCAGCGCTCGGTTCAGTGAGAAAAAAACCAACAGACTCTGACATAGAACAGCTTGTATCAATATTTGAAAAACAAAATATTAGAAACTTCTTTTATATAGGAGGTAACGATTCTGCTGAAACAGCAAACTTAGTTTCTGAAGGAGCAAAATCTATCGGATATGACATGAAAGCATTTCATATACCAAAAACTATTGATAATGACTTACTTGAAACAGACCACTGTCCAGGTTATGGTTCAGCTGCTCGTTTTGTGGCTCACGCCTTTCAAGGAGATGATGCAGATAATAGAAGCCTAAAAGGAATCAAGATAAATGTTTTAATGGGAAGACATGCTGGATGGCTTACCGCTGCGA
>Ga0310343_10001877_pt1 | contig 10921 bp, 3 predicted proteins | sample HC15DNA2025_MG_FD_203519 | JGI IMG/M metagenome (GOLD analysis project Ga0310343, IMG submission 203519) | Marine microbial communities from station ALOHA, North Pacific Subtropical Gyre - HC15-DNA-20-25_MG | ecosystem: Environmental > Aquatic > Marine > Oceanic | place: Pacific Ocean: North...
TTAAAACAAAAAGTTTCAAAATCATATAAAGGCAAAACCAGTCAAGAAATAGTTCAAGACATTTATGACAATTATATTGTAAGCCATAAAAAGAAAACGGAGACAAAACCTCTTTTCTATGATAAAGTAGGAAATTCAGATGGCGCATTTTTATTAAATCATTTTATATTTCCCTACATAAGACCTTTTCAGGCATTGAATTTAGTGGCAAAAAGGTCATTAGCATCTACGGTAACTTTATCCTCTACACAAAATACTATTGCAAATTATGGCTCTTTTCTTTTTTTCGAAAATCAAATGGGTTTTTGGTTTAAGTCTATCGGAGATTTGATAAATCCGCAATTCACTCAACAAGGTGCAGAGTTTGAAGAATCGAAACAAGAAGTAAAAGATGAGCAAGGACAGGATGCGAATTTGCTCAATTCTGCATCAAGACAGAATAAAAATAAAGTTAGGGTTGAGACGGCTCCAGTTAGTGCAAGCGTAAGAGTTCCTATGGCATCTTATATGTTGACACCTTCAGATAATATTGGTAATTCTCCCGAAAGTGCAGATAGAATAATAAGTTCGTTTAAGTTTTTATCGGCATTTGATGTTTTGTCAAATATAATAGGCGGCATGTATGGTTCCAGATTATTGACATACGACCCAGTAACGCAAATGGTAGGTGAAGATAATTTAAATTTTAGCACAAACGTTAGTGTGAGTAAACGAGAACCTAAATTATTAATTGGCAGTCAGAAAGTATTTTTTAATGAATACGGTTATCTCGAAGAATTTGAAAATTTTAGACATATAAGAGAAAGAGAAACAGAAAATACATCAGTAGGCGGGCATCCATTAAACTCAAATCGTCATGTTGGTTTAGGTGGTCCTATGGCTAGTTTTAAATACAAAGCAACTAATTTTAGACACGAATTTAAACAACAGATTTCTATGTTAGAAAAAGAATTGGTATCTGAAGATAAAAATTTTCAAAGATTTGATAATCAAGTTGAAAGAACTATTTTGACAAGAAATGCACAAAATAGAATGATGAAAAATATTGTGGTTGAAATGAGAGTCCAAGGAGACCATAATAGAATGATTGGAGAAATTATAGAATTAAAAATACCATCTTTTGTATATCCGGACGAGCCTGGACATACCTATTACAGAGGAAATTATTTGCTCACAAAGATTAGACATATTGTAAATAGCAATGGTTCATATCATTCAGAAATGCAATTAATAAAAGATTCATTGTTTAATCCATTAGAAAATGACCCAGAGTTAGATTCTTCAGGAAATAAATTTAGTAGTGAAGACTCGGAAATTTTAGCACAACAAGAAGCAGATAAAATCACAGAAATAGGACCCGAATTGAATATAGGTAAATCAGGCTCAAGAATCGTAACCACCAAGGGTGGTAAGCAAAGAGTGAGTGGAGGCTTTTAATGGAACGATTGCAGGATTCATTACAAATATCTGACCATGTAGATTTTATGGGCAAAGAAGGATTTGTCTGGTGGTATGGTGTTGTTGAAGATAGAAAGGACCCATTATATCTAGGCCGTGTAAAAGTTAGATGTATGGGGTTTCATACTGATGATAAATCATTAATTCCTACAGAAGATTTGCCGTGGGCACAAGTCATATTACCAATAACTTCTGCTTCTATGTCTGGTATTGGAGTGAGTCCTACTGGATTAGTTGAGGGTAGTCATGTATTTGGATTCTTCAGAGATGCCCATGAGTCACAAGAACCTGTTGTATTGGGTGCATGTGTAGGTATACCTAGTAGTATTGCAAATAGAAGACGTGGATTTTTTGACCCCAGAAAATATAAACAAAGAAAAAAATATCCATATCCACCATTATTTACAGACAGAAATGACGAGGGAAAAGGTGCGACAATAGTTGACTTTGATGAGGAAGGTCCTGATGGAGAGCCATACGTTTTCAATGGAAATAATAGTTTTGCGGAAAAAGGTGGTGTATTAACATATGTGAAAAGAAACGATAAAGTGATGGCAAATGTTCATGATTCTGAAGGTAATTTATTATATTCTCAGCAATCTTATTCGCCTTTTCCTAATGAAAATTTGATGAGATTTGACCCTGATGGTGGTTTGATTTATAGTGTACCTTCTACAAATATAAATGCAGGTACAAGTTTAAGATTTAATAGAAGCAATGAAAAAACTTTAAATCCTGTGGCGGATATCTTATCAATGGTCGGTAGAATTAATCGTGAGATTAATGAATCTGCTCTGTCATTACATGCTGATATACCTACAGTTTTTCCAGTAGATAATATTCAAGGTAAAACGTTTGAGCAACCTAGAAATTATCGAAAACCAGAATATCCGTTTAATCATGTACAATCGACGGAGAGCGGACATTTATTTGAACTAGATGATTCTCCAGGAGCAGAAAGAATAAGACTTCTACATAGAAGTTTGACTTTTTATGAAATAGATAGACAAGGCGATAAAATAGAAAATGTTGTAGGAAGTTCTTTTTTATTTAATGATGGAGATAAATTTTCTCACATTATTGGTAATGAATTTAAAACAATAGGAGGTGGTTTATCATTAATAATTAATGATAGGAAGTCACCATCAAAAAGCGGAATACGAGTAGGCGAAAAGGGTTCTTTTTTTATTGAAACAGAAGGTGGAGATATTTGGTTACGTGCGAGAGGAGCGTTAAACATAGAGGCCGCCGAAATTAATACTGCAAAAATACCATTAGATTCTTCAAATGCTTCTGATTATGCAATATCAGAAAGAAATATAAATTTTAGTAAAATTCCAACATTTAAAGTGGAATCGGATAGAGTGGAATTTAAAACTAAATCAGAAATAAAACTAAAAAGCTCTGCTTATACGGCTTCATCAGAAGGAGATTTGAGTATTGCTTCCACAGGAGGTAATATAAATGTCAATGCTTTGAATACTATTCAAGAAAGTGTTTTAGGAAAACCTGGTTTCGTTTCTAGGTCATCAACCGCCGCATTAGGTAGTATGGAATTTAAATGTTTTGATATTGCTACAGGAGGATTTGATTTTTCAATAGGTGCAGATTTAGGAGCTTTTGGTCCTCCTCTAAAGTTAACACAATTAGAAGTGGCACCGGGAGGAATAACATTACAAAGTAATGCTCCTACATTAGGCGAAATAAAATTAGAAAGTTTAGGTAAAGTTGTCTCTGATTCAATATTTGGATTTGAGGTTAAAGATAAAAAATCTATATCGATTAAAAAGGAAAGTGTTCCGGGAATAGCAACTGAGATATCAATTAATGAAGCAGGATTGGTTTCGATTAAAAATCAAACAACCTCATTATTTTCCATATTAAATGAATTATTAACTGCATTAATATCCTTGAACGTTGGAACAGGAACTGGACCAAGCACACCACCGTTGAATGTGGGCCAGTTTAGTAAAATACAAGCAGATTTATCAACATTTTTGACGGCATAATATGAAAGAAGATGAAATATTATTTAAAAATGAACCTTATCGAAATGATAAAATGATTAATATTTTGAAAAAAACTCTAGCATTTAATGAAAAATTTTTAGAAACATTAGAAAATAAAAAAATAGATATTGAAAAAAGAATAGAGATTATAAAAAAGCAACAAGAAAGCAATAATGGCTGAACAACAACCGGTTTTATTCGAACAACAAACTAGTGCGGCTGAACTTTTCGGTTCAGATGGGGAATCTGTAATAAATCAATTTATCATTGGATTACAAAATTTTGGTAAAGATGTAAATGTTGTTGCGGAAAATTTAATCAGTTTTCTAGAGTATGCTAAATTCATATTAAAAACTTTGAGAGACCCATTGGCATTAGTATTAATTCCCTTATTAGATGCCTTAATTGCTGAATTAGAAGATTTAAAAAATATTGGTATAGGTTCTTTAACAATTTGGCCGTGGGAATGCGGAACTCTTGCTCCTCCAGTCGATACCAGTAAACTTGAAGAAGGATTAGATGCCCTTGCATTTTATCTCTTACCTGATTCTGAAAAGAAAAATAAACAACTTGTTTGGAATCCTACTTCTGGATACGGATTGGTCGATAGAAAAAATAATAGTAAAAGTAAATTATCAAGAGTTGATGATTTGGTTGCAAATCCTCAATCAACAAATGTAAAAAATTTAAGTGAATTAGGGGAATCAAAACATTTTTTATTAGATGTGACCAGAGGTATTCGTGAATTTTTAGACCCATCAACATGGGAGGGGCCGTTTGACCAAGGTGTGGCAACATTTTTAGAAGGATTGAAAACTGGTTTAAATAAAAGACAATTAAATCCCGAAGAAGTTATTGATAAAATCATAGATTCTTTTAACGATTCCAATGACCAATTAAGGCCCACAGGAAAAGGTGATTATCAGGCAATGGTTTTAATGTTTACTTTGCCATCGATGAGTGATTTGAATCAGTTAGTTACTGCATTTTCTGATTATTTTGGTGGAGTTTTATCTAGAAATTTTAAAGAAGGCGCAGATAAAAGCTCGGATAGTGATGGAAAAAGAGTATCAATAGAATTAGGACCTCCTTTGATTTTCGATGTTGAAACTTCGTATGATATAGAACAAAAAATAAGAAAAAAACAATTAAGTATATCTCAAATAACGTCTGAAATAGAGTCAGGTCTTTTGCCATTACAGGATGAGTTTAACCTTAATGAAGAAAAAAAAGAACTAGTTGAAGAGGTTGCAGATTTGCAAGAAGACTTAGAACTTATAAGAAAAAATGGAAGTAAAGAATCTAAAAATTCAATTTTCTTTATGAACAATGTAAAGATAAACAAAGACATATTATTAAATGCTGACGGAACACCTTTAAATTTATTGATAGATGCTAATAATCCTGCTCCAGATTGGTTTCCTACTTTTAAAAAAGGAGACAATATCGTTCAAGGTAGAAGCACACTATTTGGTCCTAGTTTCATGGCTAAAGTTATAAATCATGGTCCTATTCAAATCTCTAATGGTAAAGTTATTAGAAACACATTGACCGTTCAAGGCGTCAGAGGAAGAGTTCAACAAAACAGGTCAACCAGAGGTGTCGGTTCTGCTGGCGTTATTAGAAGAATGGACGTATTAAAGGATGAGCAAACAAAACAAGTTTTAGTTACTGGTGGTCCTAGTTCTGAAGCAGTTTTAAGAAAAATTCCTTTATACCAACCTGCTGATGCTATCATTTCTGAACCAGTTCCTGCTGATATAAAATTTATAGGAACAATAAAAGAGGGAGAAAATTTAATAGACCATATTTTACCGGTAACCTTAGGAACTGCAGGTGCAAATGAAGCTTTGGCTGAAATATTGAGAGAAGCACGAGATGCAAATGGTCGTGAAGATTTTATTATAGGTTCATACGAGAATGCTGGTCCACCTGACAAACGATTTGTAACACCAAGAGATAGATTGAAAAAAATTGAAACTGAAATGATTAGTTTTTTAGAGAATCTATCTATTGGATTAGTCGTTAGGCATACTTATTTAAATACGGGTGAATGGAAATTACCGGAAGAAATATCTGAAGCTACATCTGATGTCTCAGTAAATTTAAAAAAATTAGCAACCGCTTTGCCTGGGTTTGGAATAAATTATCATGTTGGAGAAATTCTTATAAAAGATTCTATAACAGGTAATATAAAGACATTTATACCGGGCAGAGCAAAAGAGATGCTTTTTGACAGAAATTCTGTCTCTAAAGAAATTATAAGAATGAATATTATTCAAATAAAATTGGGTCGATTGGTCAGTGATGGTAGCTATGAAACTCAAGGCACCGCAATGGCTCCATTTATTAATGTGCCTGAAAACGAGAAAAAATTTTTTGAATTTAATCGACAAGATAGTGAAGGACAAGTTGTGATGCCTTTTGAAACATTCAGGTTTTCAGGAGGCAGACCACCAAATTGGAAATTTATAAGAATTCAAGATTTTTTACCTGCATATGGCACATTTATTGATGATGCAATTTCATTAATTGAAAGGGGTAAAGGATATGTTCAATCTGGATTAAAATTTTTAGATAATATAATAGAAAGATTACAGGATGAAATAGATGCTATTAAAAAGTTTAATAAAACCATACAACAATTAATTCAGTTGTTATCAGCAGGATTTAATGGAGCAGGATTTTACACATTGAGCGTTACTGGTTCAGGAGGTGTTAACGATTTCAAAAGAAAATTAGGTAGGGCTAAATTTTTGAAAAAAGGACCAAATACTTTTCCTGAAATATCTTTAGAAACAACTAAAAAGTCAGTTATCGAAACAAATCCTTTTACTGGATTAGAAGAAGAAAAATTTATAACAGGTATGAAACCTGTCTTAAAACCAGTGGAAGATGGACCAAAAGGTCCTAGAATCGTAGAACCTTCCGAACTAAGTAATTTGAAATATTCAGGCGCAGTCGTTTTTTATGGACAGGCAAATGATAGTGCAGGATTTGCGGCTTGGATGAAACAATTAGAAGCCGCCCGTTCTCTAGGAATGAGTTTTATTGGAAATCTTCTAGGTACTGGAGATTCGTTTGCTGAAAAATTAAGACCAAAAGTCGATAGAGTTTTGGTTCAAGACAAAAATGGTGATTTCTTTAATTCGGATGATAATACTAAAAAAGCAAAATTTGATACAATAATTAGAGTTGTACTGAAAAATGAAGCACACACATTAACAAAAGAAGAAAGAGACACTTTTGAAGAAATTCAAGGAAGACAGATAGATTATAGTCCTACTGTTATAACATCGACTTTAAATGTGACAAATAGTGATACAGCCATAGATACTTCATCAGATGTTTTCTGCTTATATAAGGGCGAAACCCCTTCAGCACAAAATTGCATTCAATTACAAAATGCATTTAGAACATCGTTAAATGAGATAGGAACTCATAATGGAAATCCTGTTCATGAGTTTACTATCGATTTAGTCACCAAAAGTCAATCTCTACCTGCTTCTAACGATAATGAACCAACATATAAATTACACATAACGGAAAGTCCAATGACGAGTGAAAGATTAAAATTAAAAGGTCGAACAGAAAGAAAAGGGCAACCCGGAAGAGATGATTTGGCGTTTAATTCTGCCATTGGTTTTAAAATTGAAAAAACTTCACTTTTATCTTTGGAATTGAACAATGCCATTTAATAGAACAAAATTATATACATCAAATATCGTATTATCAACCAGTAATGGTTTTGAGAATGTAACTTCTAATATGATATATTCGGACTCTACGTCTTTTTATTCCGATATTGATATTAAATCAAATGTCATTTTTGTGCCTATAACAACTGATTTTGATTTATCGTTTTCTAGGGCTATGACAACCAATACGGTGATTGTTCAGACAAATAATGACGATGTGAGGGAAGAATTTAGAAATAAAAAAGGTTCTGTAGCAATAACACATATTGTAAATAAGAGTTCAGGAGGCACAGATTCAAATAATTTAAAAGGATTTAAATTAACTTCAACTCCTGATAAATTATCTTCTCAGTCTATAACAGGCGATTTTAGTGATGAAGTTGTTGAAATGGAAAATTTACCATCAGTGACAAATTCTAATTCTACTTTTACATTTCAACCCGTTACCTCTTTATCATCTAATACCACATATTTTCTAAATGCTTCAGAAGAGGATTTGAAAGATGGTGATAATGTTACAGTAACTTTTGACAAAGGGCATGGTTTTACTACTGATAATTCAAAAAGTATTGTAACAACATCGGATTATTATACTGGTTTTAGAATATCAATAGAAGAGATTGAATTGACTTCACAGGAATCTAAGGGCTCATTTAAAAAAGTATCACTATCTGTAGGAGAAACATTTTCAGCATCTTCAAGAATTCAAGGCAAGATTACTAATGTAAATGAAGGTTCATATGATTATCAAATAGAATTACCTTATTATAAAATTAATGTCGCATATACGGCAGGATTGACTACTATTGTTTCCAGTATAAATCATGGTTTAACAACAGGAGACCAGATTGAAATTTATGACATTGTTTCTGGTGACGGTCTGAATTTGAGAAATTGTAAAATTACAAAAATTAGCGATAACAGTTTTTCATTAGATGATGTTGATACATCATCGGGCACTGATGGTAGATTGAATTATTATACAAATTTTCAGATAGATGATGTTTTTAAACGTGTGGTAAATAAAGATATAGTCAATTTTAAAATCGTATCTTCTCCAGTAAAAATTAGTTCTGAATTGGGTTACACGAATAAAAATGCAAAAATGTTGGCAACTAAAAAAAGTGATGGAAGTAATCCCGTAAATACTTTGAGGGGGACAGGTGGAAGATTTATTAGAAAAATCGATGATAATATTGTTTCTTTTATTTCAGTTGATGACTCAGCTAGTGATACTGGAAAAATAAAAATTTCAGATACAGACTATTTTTCTAATGGCGATATAATTGACGTTACTACAATATCGAGTGAAATAGTCAATGAAGAACATATATACGCAAATACGGTTATTAGATTTCATTGCATATCAAACTCATCACCTACACATAATACAAATCCATTTAATACATCTGCTCCATTTGTAATTTCAACTTTTCCTCCTGAGTTAGGTTCTTTTACATCTAAATTACAGATTTTGACTTTGACAAGAAGTAACGACACAGTGATGCGAGTAGAGACAAATCATCCTCATAATTTAAGTATAAATGATGAAATTGAAATATCAGATTCAGACCAAAGACCTTACAATGGGTCATTTAAAATCAATCAAATATTATCGAGTACTCAATTTACTTATCTTTTAGCCTCTGCTCCTAATTTAGATTCTTTAGAGTCAACTGGACCTGTTAAATTAAAATATAAAAAAACTTCTGAAGGAAATTTTGTAGAAAAATTAAATTGTATTCAAGTTGAATTTAGTCAGTCAATGAATACCTCAACTATTAGTGTAGCAAACACTACTCATTTTTTGTATGCTAATGGACTCACGACTGAAATTACTTCCGGACAAAGTAAATTAGATGCCACTATTCAAATATCAACTGATGATTTTGATACGGTTTTAGATTGCGAAAGCATCAAATCGGAAACAGGTAATTCTTTTTTTACAATTCAAACTGATAGGGTTCCAAAAGGTAAAAGATTTAAAGTTAATGTGCGAGGTTCGGTAAAAGATTTGGGGTCAACTCCACAGACATATGATTATCTTTCATCAGATGGATTTACAACAGGAATAGTTGTTGTTGATGAACTTACTGGAGTGCAAACTATTTTTACTAAAGATGAAGACCCTCCTTCCATATCAAAAATAAGTTTTTCGAATACAGTCGTACATGCAAATGTTTCTGGAAAAGTTTTAGAAAGTAAAATACTTAGCGAAATAACCAGTCCGTCAGATTTATTGAATGTTCCCATCGACATGTCAGGTGAAACATTAGTTATAAATTTTAATGAGGGTATGAAAACAGAATCGATATCGGTTAATTCTCAAAACACTCTACCTATAGGTACAATACAATTATCTTGTGATAATTTCAACACTGTCGTTGAATTTGATGAGCCAGTTTTTACCGATAGACTTGAGGAAAATGATACAGTAAATTTAGTTCCAAAGGCGAATTTATCGAGCAATGTTGTTTACAGTTTAAAGGTTTCTAATTTTGTCTCTGATGATTCTCCCGAAGAAAATAAAATGTTAAAAGATAATGTCAGTTCTATTTTTGAAGTGACATTGAATGACGTTCCTTCAAATTCGACAAAACAATATATTGAAAAAGAAATCGTTAGAGGACTAAGAACTTTAACGGTAAAGAGTAGTGTAGGAACCCCTGCTACTGGTTATGATGCTGGCGCAAAATTCAAAGGTAGAACATCAGGTGCATTAGGACAAATTTTAGACTATGAATCAGGTGGACAATTAAAATTAGAAACAGGTTCTGATTTAAAATTAGAACCAGATAATGTTCAAGATTATTTTTTAATTTTTGATGGTGTTGATAATATAAAAAGTATAAGATTTAATGAGTTACCAGACATTGATGGAAAATATAGAAGTTTTATAAATGGAGAGGTTTGCGATTTCTTAAACGTGGACGGAACCGTTGACACAAATAAAAGATTTTCTATAGGCTCTACAACAATTTTACCTGCTCCTATTGCCACATCAATTAGATATGATGATTCGACAAGAAAATATATTTATCGACAAGAAAATTTATTATATACCTTTGCGAATGCTGACAGATTAATTGGAAAAATCAATGAAGGAAAAGCAAATACCTTTGACCCAATAGCATCTATTGGTCCTGGCTTCAAGACAGAATCAGTTGATTTAACGGCAAATGTATATTTTAGAAAAGAAGTTTTTAACTCGGAAACGAATCAAATGGATGATACCATAGTTTCGTTAAGTGATGGTCCACAAACTGGTATAAATCCTACGAGCAATCTTATAGTAGAATTTAATCAAACAATCAATACAGATACTATTATTATTAATACAACAGGACCAGAAAATATTACACCTGATGACAGTGTAACTATATCATATGATAGTAATTTTCAAAATTCAATCACTTTAGATTCAGATTTTAAAGCGAGTAATAATGATACATACTTTGAGTTTAGACCTAAAATACTCACAGAAACTAATCCTATATTGCAATTGACACAAACCGGTGTGATTTATTGTCGATTAAAAAATACATTAAAAAATAAAGGAGGCGGAACTTTACAGAATTCAGGAATAACTGGTAATTTTCTTAGTTTTGCGAATACTGCAACCATTGCCGCTACGGCAAATTTTAATGTTAAAAAGGTTTTTGTATTATCACCGTCAAGAAGAGAAATGTTTGATGTTAGTGGTGATAAAATTTTAGGAGTAAATGTCAAGCCAATAATATCTGTAATATTTAATGA
>Ga0310343_10001879_pt1 | contig 10918 bp, 10 predicted proteins | sample HC15DNA2025_MG_FD_203519 | JGI IMG/M metagenome (GOLD analysis project Ga0310343, IMG submission 203519) | Marine microbial communities from station ALOHA, North Pacific Subtropical Gyre - HC15-DNA-20-25_MG | ecosystem: Environmental > Aquatic > Marine > Oceanic | place: Pacific Ocean: North...
ACGTACAGTATCAAAAGGCCATGTGGCAAAGTGGATGAATGCGCCGGTTTCCGATACCTTTTTTTTTTGTGTGTGTGTGTGTGTGTGTGTGTCTTCTTCCTCCTCCTCCTCCTCCTCCTCCTCCTCCTCCTCCTCCTTCGGTGGCACATCATCATCGGCTTTTTTTTTCTTTTTTTTTTTGTTCGGGGAAAAAAAGAGAGAAAAAATGCGTCAAAAAAAAAACGTCTTCTCGAAGGAGAGAGAAGAGACGCACAAAAAAAAACCTGTGTACGTACTCTACTCTCTCTCTCTCGCGCGCGCGACGGCACACAGAAGAGATCTGCCAAAGCGCCCTCCTTGGAAGAAGGACTCTTGGTCTTCGTCTCACTCCTCCCGTTCCCAAAAAAGCGGCGAAAAGCGCATTCGAAAAGACTACACAGAGACCATCATCAGATCCGACACACGAGCGAGATGATGATGACGACGACGATGCTCCCGAGAGGAGGTCTACGAACGACGACGCCTTCGTCTCGGGAACGACGACGACGACGACTGTGCGACGAGTTCCGACGAAAGTCGTCGTCGCGAAGAGAAGACACGCATTTCGGCGCGACGACGTCCTGCATCGACTTTGATGATGAAGGCTTTGTCGTGCTCTGCGCAGCAAAAACAGCATTCGTCAAAGAGAGAAGAAGAAGAAGAAAAAGGAGGAGAATTATGCGAGATGCGCGACGACGCATGGGCAGAATCATCGCGGAAAGCATCGAAGACGAAGACGAGATGGAGACGCGATCGTCGACGATTACCTTGGACATGCTGGAAAAAGCCGAGGATCAATTTTGGGAAGAATCGATGGACGCTTCGGGGTCGTACGACGACGACGACGCGACGGACGACGCGTTAGGCGAAGGAACGGTGATGGTCGTGCGACGAACGAAACAAACAAATGCACGACGACGGAATGCTCAGACTGGAAACGGGCGAAAGAGTGTCCAAGGAGGAAGCACTACGGCGAGAGACGTCGTTTTGCGATCGAGCGAAAGAGCGATGGAGATATCGAAACGGGCGGCGGAACGGGCGGAGTTTGTGAGACGACAATTAGAAGCGGTGCCGAATAAGAAGGAGATCATATCCGCCACGGCGGCGGTGACGGCAGCTACGGCGGCGATTTCGACCGCGATTTCGGAACCGTTGATGACAATGGCTGGTTCCGTCGTCGCGTTTTCGTTGGTGAAGAGTTTCGAGACGATGGACAAACAGTTGCGACAAAAACAGAGAGAAATCGAGAAAAAGAAGAGAGAGGAGAATGTGGATTTGTTGATGAAATCGAAAGAGAGAAAAGTAGAGACGAAGGTAGAGGTAGTGGACACGCCGTTGGAGGTGGTGAGCGCGACGACGACGGTCGAAGACGTCGCGAAGAAAGAGGAAGGAAAAATTGTAGAAAAAGAAGAAGAAATTCTCGCACCGGCGTCGGCGACAACAGCAACAACAACAGCGAAATCTATATCGGCCACGCGTGCCTTTGTCTCGAAAATTGCCAACGAAAACGAATCCGCCGTAGTCGAAGCGCGCAAAAGGAGAGAGAAAATTTTGAACGAAATGGCGCAATACGACGACGCGCGTTTGAATTCAATCGTACGCACTACGGGCGAGATGGCGGAGACGACGACGACGACGACGAATAATAATAATAATAATAATAATAATAATAATAATAATAATAATACGAATTTCGCCAATCGAGCGTCGAAACGAACCTCGGACACTTTAGGGTACAACGCAACACCTCCACAAAATATTCCAGAAGAAGCGGTAAATGCAACGACATCGACGGAGAAACGGGACGACGAACGCGACGAGAAGATGCAAAAAATCAGTCTTTTCGAAGCCTTCTTCGCCGTGTTCACCTTTCCGTTTACGCTTTTATACGAACTCTTCAGAGAGTGCGTCGACGTCTTGAAAAGGTTCTTCGTCAACCAGAACAACGCGAAAGTCGCGTAACGATGGTCACGAGAGAAAAGGGAAAAAGAAAGAAAGAAAGAAAGAAAGAAAGAAAGAAAGAAAGAAAGAAGTTGCGTGCAATGTAATAATCGAACGTGTACACGAACGGGGTCGCCCGCGAAAGAGGCGTTTCCACAAAGACATTTTTTGTTTCCAATTAATTCTCAACACAAAAAAGCCGCACGACACACAGAGAAAAGGCCTCCTCCTCCTCCTCCTCTACAGTCGTTTGTGCCGAAACACCACGACTCCACGCACGTCACTTTGTCACGCGACACAAAAAAAGAATAATGACTTCTGCGCGAACAACCTATTCACCGAGACTCCACTCGAAAGACAACCCTCCGGGAGCGCCCACCGTCCTCTTACGCACCACGCTCGGGCCTCTCGAATTGGAACTGTATTATTTACACGCACCGAAAACGTGTCAAAATTTCTTCGAGTTGAGCAAGAAAGGATACTACGACGGTTTGACGTTCCACCGAGTGATTAAAGAGTTCATGGCGCAAGGAGGAGATCCCAGCGGAACCGGGAGAGGAGGGAGTTCGATTTGGGGAGGGAAATTCGAAGATGAGATTACGAGGTATGAAACGAAGTGTTTCGAGCGTTTTTTTTTTCTAAATCGCGCGCCGGGCGAATGGGCGAATGGCGAAGACAGAGGAAAAGATGAGCGTTCGCTTTGAAACGTTGCGAGATTAAACTTCGTACCGCTGCTGAGTTTCCACGCGAGACGTTTCGTGCAGTTTTACGACCGATTACTTACATTATACTTCTCATGCTGTACAATAGGGATTTGAAACACGTCGGCGCCGGGATTTTGTCCATGGCGAATAGCGGAAAAGATACGAACGGGAGTCAGTTTTTTATCACTTTAGCACCAACGCCATGGTTGGATGGTAAGCACACGATATTTGGGAGAGTGAGTAAACACATACAGACGTTACAAAAGATCGGGTTGGTGAAAGTTGGGAAGAACGATAAACCGATCGAGGAGGTGAAGATTTTGAGCGTAGAAGTGGACGATCTCGGGATCAAGTGGTATTAGCTTGTTGCACACATTTAGAGAGTTCTAGCGCATTCACACATCTACACTACGTTAAGTCGTCGCCTAAATCGTCGGGGTCCTCTCTTCCTCCTCCTCCCGTCATCCCACCCGAAAAAAATATTCCTCTCAATGGAATCGCGGGATTTGGCAACCGTAATCGGCTAAAGCACGCGTCGGCAATCTCCGGAACCCGCCGTTCTCTCCACGTTGTCTCGATTGCCCCGGTATTTTCCTCTTTATATCCTTTCAAAAGTTCGTAACTAATCAAACTCTCCTCTGAATTTGCAAACGCATCAATCTCCATAAAATCCGCGTAACTCTGCTCCGCCTCGTTCGCATCTCCAATCCACAAATACGCTATAATCGCGTGCAGATAACACCTTCTCTGCGTCGCCGTGCTGTTAATTGTATCGCACGCGACCGCAAATCTCACGCACAACTCCGCAGCTTCTCGAAATGCACCCATCTTACATCGCAAAGCGCACAGCGACCGAAACGAGTCGCTCGCGTACAACTCCAACTCGTTCTCACAAAGCACACCCAACGCCCCTTCGTACAACTTTATCGCAGTCTCTTCACCTTCTTTGCCGTATTTCTCTACAATTCTCGCGCATTTCGCCAGACATTCCCCGCTTTGTTGCATCCTCGAGCTCACCGCGTAACATCCACTCGCACGCGTTGCGAATTCGCTCAGTAACTGTATCGATTCTTTATTCATTTCGAGTTCCTTCGTCTCCGTCATCGCTTTCGATCCCAGCAAAACGCACTGGTCGTACTGTCTCGCGGCGATAAACGCGTTGTTCGTTTCCTCGTTCGTTTCGCCGCATCGCTCTTTCGCCAGCAGTGCCTTGCGGAACTGGCGAGACGTGTGGAACTGTTTCGACGCGTCGTCGTACAACAAAGACGCTTTCTCGAGATCTTTCGAGCGGAACAAAGAGCCGCGAGCGGCAGAATCAGCCTGCTTGAGGATCTTTTCAGCCTCCGACGACGACATTCTCCTCGACTTTATGTATGCGCGATCAAAACAGCAAAGTTTGGTTCGGCTGCTTTTGTACCGTGGCAATATAAAATGAAGAAGAAGACGAAGAAGAAGAAGAAGAAGAAGAAGAAGAAGAAGAAGAAAACGCCTGTGTTTTGTATCGAGAAAATGTTTTGAGAACGCGCTGACGCCGTCGTCGGTGTGCGAATATCCCTCTTAGTTAGTTTGTTTGTTTGTTTCTCTCGGCGCATGCGTACGACTGTCTTTTGATTTTTCTACGTGTATAGATGTGTGCATTACTTGTCCGTGTTTTTAAACGACGAGTCGTAACTCGCCGTCGGTTCTAATTTCTTCGCGTCGACTAACTTTCTAACCGCTCTCATGAAATCGTCGTGCGTTGCGTAGTCTCGATCTTCTCTGATGGCAAACATGCCAGCCTCTGTGCAAACATTTCGCATGTCGGCGGCGTTGAAGTTTTCGGCAACTTTTGCGACCGCTTCGTAATCGATTTCACCGTGTTTATTTATCCCGGCGGCGTGGATTTTCAACACCTCTACTCGTCCTTGTTCGTTCGGCAACGGGATTTCAATTTTCCGGTCTAACCGTCCTGGGCGCATTAAAGCCGGATCTAAAACGTCCGGTCTATTCGTCGCCATGACCATTTTCACTTTACCTAATACATCGAAACCATCTAACTGATTCAAGAGTTCCATCAACGTTCTCTGAATCTCGCGATCGGCCGAGGTCCCTTCGCTAAATCGCTTCCCTCCGATTGCGTCGATTTCGTCCATGAAAATAACGCACGGTTCGTTCGCTCGAGCGTACCCGAACATTTCTCTGATTAATCGAGCGGATTCACCGATGTACTTATCGACAATTGCGCTCGAAACGACTTTCAAAAACGAGCAATCGATGTTACTCGCAATCGCCTTCGCCAACAACGTCTTTCCTGTACCCGGAGGTCCGTACAACAACACCCCTTTCGGAGGCGCGATCCCAACCCGTAAAAATAGCTCCGGATTCATCAAAGGCAACTCGATGCTCTCCCGTAACTCTCTAATTTGCTCCCCTAAGCCACCGATGGAGGAATATTCGACCTTCCCAGGCGCTTCGCTCAACATGTTAAACACTACCGGGTCCACCTCTCGCGGCAACGCTCGCATAATCGTCAACGTGGTCATATCCAACGTCACTCTCGTTCCATTCACTAACTTCTCTCGATCGAGTTTTGATCTGCATCCGACGATATATCGCGGTCCTGAACTCGCTTTCACGATAAACCTATCCTCGTCTAACTGTCTCAAAACTTCCCCTATGATTTGTCCCATCGATTGCAACGCGGTCAAATCGCCTTCCGTTTTATCGAACTGTTTCTTCGCTTCTTTCAATTCCATTCGAAGATTTCGAACGCGCGCGTCCAGCTCTTTGTGTTGGAGCATCAGTCGCGTAAACTCGGCGATCGCTTGCTGTTTTCTCGGGTCGTCGCCGTCTCCGCCGTCTTCGCCTCCCGGGGCGCCCGGGACCTCTGGATTTTGCGGCGCAACTTCCGTCATGATGTGTAGTAGTATTGCGAGATTTCTTCAAAGAGTATACGATGGGATTCAAATCTCTCGAACTCGAGAACGCTTTATTAGTCGTCGTTCACGCGACGACGATAAAAAAACCACCGCTCTTTTGTCGCACGCGCACCAGTAAAAGAAGACGGTGACCACTCGACGTTTCTCTCTTCTTTCTTTCTTTTCTTTTTGCGACGACGACGACTTTGACGACGACTTTGACGCTTTTAGAATGCCGATCTCAAAGTCCGGGTTCCATTCTCAGACAAACGTTTAGGGTTTTTGTCTTGTCTGGAAAAAATACGACCCTTTTTTCTTGAGAGAGATATAAAAACTCCACACATATAAAAAATACGACCAAAACATCTCTTTTTTTCTCTATCGCGTTGTTGCGAAAGATGATGTCGACTACGATTTCGTCTCTTTCTTCGGTCGACGCTTTGCGATCACCACCCTTTGCACCACGGCTTTCGCCAAAGTCGTCGTCGTCGTCGTCGATTTCTTCCGCGCGAGGAGGACGAGGACAAAACTCGCAACGCAACGCTGCTTTGGCGTTTCGTATCTCTACTCAAAAAATATCTTTGAGAGATACGAAAGGCGGACGAGGGAGAGTTGGCGTCGTCGTCGAGGCGAAGGTGGCGGAGAAGCTGCCGAAGTCTGCGATGATCGAAGGGAGACAACTTCCGACGACCACGGATGGGGATATTGGCATTTACGGTGCCATCGCGCCGTTCGAGAACGGGTTCGATCCTCTGGGTTTATCGAGAAGAATTCCGTGGGAAGATTTGAAGCGATATCGCGAAGCTGAATTGACGCACGGACGCGTGTGCATGTTAGCCGCGGTAGGCATTTTGGTCGGAGAATACGTCGAAGGATCATCGTTTCTGTTCGACGCGTCAATCACTGGTCCAGCGATTAATCATTTCCAACAAGTACCGCCGCCGTTTTGGTACGCGCTCGGCGTCGCGATTTTCGTCGCCGAGGCGACCAGAGTCCAAAAAGGATGGGCGGATCCGTTCACGTCCGATTTGTTCACTCTGCGCGAAGATTACGTCCCAGGTGAAATTGGTTTTGACCCGTTAGGTCTGTGCCCGGACGGTTCGGACGAATTGTATCTCGATTACAAATTGAAAGAGCTCTCGCACGGCAGATTGGCGATGGTCGCGACGGCGTGGTTCGTGTGCAAAGAGTTACTCACCGGGAACAAAATCTTCCCGCAGTTCGATTTGTTTCCGTACCAGTAAAAAGACTGTTGTTTTTGACGCCTTTTACTCCATGTCGTCGAAAAAGGCTCTTCTTCTTCTTCTTCTTCTTCTCCTCCGAATGGTACATTTGAGAGAGACACAGCGGAAACATCATCCAAAAGAGAGAGACTCAAAGAGATTATTTTACTCCTAAAATCCAAACTACATTTTAATTAAAACATCATCACTTTTAATCACTTTCCTCCTTCACAAAATAGTATGATGCGCGAAGATACTACATCTTTCGACGAGGTCGTCGCTTTGTCTTCGTCGTCGTCAAAGTCGTCGTCGTCCGCGGGAGGAGAGAAGCACGACGTGTTCGTCCCTGGAAGATTATGTTTACTCGGCGAGCATTCCGATTGGGTACGACGACGTATAAAACGACGACGACGAAAGCGCTTTGAAGCAGACTTTTTTTTTCTCTCTTTCGATTCTCTCTTCTCGATTGGATGCAAAATGACATCACGAGTGGGAAGAATAATAACTAACAACGTTTTTGTGTCTTTCTCGACTCGATTGATACACACAAAAAAAGGCGGGCGGATTTCGCCGGGAGCATCCATCGTTACACGTCGGCGCGTGTCTCGTCGTCGGCACGAGCGAAGGGATATCTGCCACGGCGTTTGCGTTGCGCGAGAACACGATGATAGCCATTCGAACAAAGACATTTTCAGGAGAGACGAAGGATTTGGTGTTGGAAGTGAAACCCGAAGATGTCGAACGGGATTTATCGCGCGTCGCGAAAGAGGGGAAATTTTGGTCCTACATCGCCGGGACGATCAAGGAGGTGTATAAAAAATACGGCGTTTTAGGAGGGATGTGCTTGGAAGTGACACAATGTTCGCTACCGGTGAAGAAAGGGTTGTCTTCGTCTGCGGCGATTTGCGTTCTCGTGGCGAGAGCTTTCGCGAAGTGCTACGGGATTGAAAAGGAAATGAATGTGTTGGAACAGATGGAGATGGCGTATTTGGGGGAAATTGCGACGCCGTCTAGGTGTGGTAGGATGGATCAAGCGTGCGCGTTTGGGAGCGGGGTATGCGTGACGATGTACTTTGACGGCGACGAGATGAAGTGCGAAGAGACGCCGGTCGGCAGCGAAAGAAGGACTACCACGAATGGGGACGAAAGTACGAGCAATAGTAATAGAAACATAGACAGTAGTGGCGGTATCAGTAGTAACAGCAGCAAAAACAACAACAAGGAGGAGTTGTTTTACATCGTCTTGTGCGATTTAGAGGGCGAAAAGAACACGGTAAAAATCTTGAAAGATTTGCAATCCGCCTTTGCAAACGTGCCGCCTTCACTCGACGACGAAAACTCCTCCTGCCACGCCGACGCGCAAAAGTTCCTCGGCGAACTCTCTTACGAATACGTCCAAACTGCCAAACGCGCGCTCGCAACTGGTAATGCAAAACTTCTTGGTCGAACCTTCTCGGAGTACCAACGCGCGTTCGACGCGCACTTAGCTCCGCTGTGTGCGTCAGAGCTCGCGTCGCCGAAACTTCACGCGCTCTTGGCCGACCCGAAAGTGAAAATATACAGTTACGGCGGTAAAGGTGTCGGATCTCAAGGCGACGGATCGGCACAATTCGTCGCCAGAGACGCATTCCAAGCCGATTTACTCCAAAAACATCTCCGAAACGTCTGGAAGTTGGAGCACGTCACGAGGGTGGTGATTAAAAAGACGTCGTCGTCGTCCGAAAAAAACGACGACTTTGACGATACGTCGTAGGCGCGCCGCAGCAATCGCGCGTCTGTAAACACACACGCCGCGCATTCATATATACACCATGATTATACATATATATATATATATATATATATAGAAAGAGAGAGAGAGATGGTGCGTGCTCAAAAAATGTCGTCGCTTTTGCTTTCGCGTATTATGTCGTTTCATCAACACCGTTGTTTTCCCTTTTTTCCTCTTCTTTTTTGCAGTGCATTTCAAAATTAATTGTCGTTTCCAATTCGAGATTCGGGACACGCTCGCTCGCGGAGTCGTCCCCCATAGAACGACTTTCCGACGACTTTCCGAAGAAGAAGACACAAAAAAGACACCACTCATCATAATTATGAGCATCGAGGACCGAATCGTCGTGACTGGCGGGGGATCGTCAAAGTCGTCAAAGTCGTTGGCGGCACGCTTTGGTCTTCGCGACAAAACGTGCGTCGTGACTGGCGGCACGAGAGGTCTCGGGAAAGCCATGTGCGACGCGTTCGGGGAGATGGGCGCGAAGCACGTGATCACGTGCTCGCGAAAAGGGTGGTCGCCACAACAAAAGAGCGACGACGACCAAAAGTTCGGCTGGACGCACGGTGAGAACACGGAGTTTACGCACGTGGAAAGAGACGTGAGCAAAGAACGCGACCGTGATGCGTTCGTTGACGACATCAAACGGAAATGTGATGGTCGAGTGGATGTGTTCGTCTCGAACGTTGGATATAACATTCGGAAGACGACGGCGGCGTACACGCGCGAGGAGTATAAGGCGCTGATGGGAACAAATTTGGAAGCGTCGTTCGATATCGTTCGAGTGGCGTATAAGAAAGGCGTTATTGGGAAAGGGACGTCGGTTATTTTCAACTCGAGCGTGGCTGGATTGACGAGCATTCAAACGGGCGCTCTCTACGCGATGTCGAAAGCGGCGCTGAATCAGTTGACGAAAAGTCTCGCCTGCGAATGGGGGAAAGAAGGGATTCGTGTGAACGCGATCGCCCCGTGGTACATCAACACGGATTTGGCACAGCAAGTGTTGAAGAACGAGGAGTATAAGAGGAGCGTGGTGAGACGAACGCCGATGGGAAGAGTCGGCGAGCCGAGAGAGGTGGCCGCGGCGACGGTGTTTTTAGCTTCGCAAGCGAGTTCATACGTGACCGGGCAGATATTGGCCATCGACGGCGGGTTTTCCGTGTTTGGATATGCGCCACCGGATGGAACCAGTTACAACGAGAACTTCGTCTCCGGCGCGTTCGAAGAGACGAAGAAGAAGAAACGACGAAAAGATCCAAACGCGCCGAAACAGGCGAAAACAGCGTACCTGTACTTCGCCGAGAAGGAAAGAATCAAACTCACCCAACAGTCGCCAGATATGAAACCACCAGAGATCATGACGACACTTGGCGCCCGATGGCATGCCTTGTCGGAAAAGAACAGAAAAACGTACGATAAAATGGCCGAAAAAGATAAACTCCGTTTCGACGTGGAAATGAAAGCGTACCAGCCGCCGGAGGGATACGACAAAGACGGGTACGGGTTCGTCGACGACGATTTTTATCAGGACGGAAGGAAAAAACGAGCAAAGAAAGAGGTAGGCGAACCAAAAAATCCCAAATCTGCGTACATCTATTTTTGCGAAGCCAGTCGAGCGACCATTGCTCCCAAAGGCACAAACCCGGTGGAGGCCATGAAACTGTTAGGCCAAAAATGGCAAAAGCTCACAGACGAGGACCGAAAACCGTTCGAAGCGGACCAAGAGAAGGACAAGTTGAGGTACGAGACAGAAATGAAAGAGTGGAGAGATGGGAAGACATTTGGGAAGTGAGATGATGTCATCGTGAGATGACCTGTGCGAAAAACATACGCGACTTAAAAATACTAAAACTAAAATTGCTTCTACGCGTTTTCTATATTGGCGGCGGCGGTAAACGCTCAGAACTAAACACTTTCTTCGGCTCCCATCCGGAAATGCACAAATCGATCGCATCCGTCTTACACGTAACTTCAATTGCATCTTGCTTTTCTTTTGCCCTCTTCTGTACGACTGCCTCAACCGCTCTGCGCATTTCCTCCTCCCAATCGCCGTCCGCGTAACAAAACGACGCGTGCGGTATCACGCACGGTTCGTATTCGTACTTCGGAAACCCAAACTGTTCGTTCACTTCGTTCACCGCGCGAATCATATCTCTCACGCGTCCCGACCCATTGTTTTTCAGTCTCGCGTCTTCTCCATTTTTTTCGCACAGCGCCACGAACGTCGTCGTCCTCGCGTCGTTGACGAACACTTTCAACCTTTTCAGTTCCAATACTGATGATTCGAAACTTTTTTGCTTGTTTTCATCATCATCATCGTGTTTGTTGTGTGTCTCTTCTTCGTTCTTCTCAATTGGACAATAA
>Ga0310343_10001881_pt1 | contig 10910 bp, 9 predicted proteins | sample HC15DNA2025_MG_FD_203519 | JGI IMG/M metagenome (GOLD analysis project Ga0310343, IMG submission 203519) | Marine microbial communities from station ALOHA, North Pacific Subtropical Gyre - HC15-DNA-20-25_MG | ecosystem: Environmental > Aquatic > Marine > Oceanic | place: Pacific Ocean: North...
CGGGATCCTCTACGTTGGTCGGATCCATCTGGAGTTCGAGCTGGAGGTTGAGCGCCTCGTAGGGATCAACCTCGATCGACCAGTCGAGATCGGTGGTGGCGTTCCATTGGCTGGTCTTGGATTTCTCGTAGAGCTTGTCGAGCTTGGCCCGCTCCCCCTTGTCGTAGTTCCAGGTGAAGATCGCATCGGCGTTGTCCTGCACGAGGTGGATCAGCTCATGAGGATTGTCGTTCGCCTGGGCGATCTCCATGATGCGATCGACGTCGTTGGCGTCGCTGAAGTTGTTGCGCTCGGCGGTGGTCATGACAGGTCCTCGTGGTCAGGGTCAGGGTAGATGGAGGGCAGGGTGGCGGGCAGGGCCGCCGTGACCAGCCGATGAATGACGGTGTTCCACTCGTCGGCGTCGGCAGTCGGTTTCTCGATGGCGCCCATCACCACAAAGCCGAGCGAGATCGCCTGGCATAGGGTGAGGATGGCGCGGGTAGAGAGCGTCGGATCGATGATGCCAGCGTCCTTGCCGTTGTCGATCAGGGTGGCGAGGTGGGATTCCTCGTCGGCCATACGGTCGCAGAGGGTCGTGCGGAAGGCCGGGTCACGTCGAGCCATGACCAAGGCTTCGAGCATGAGTGCGTCGCCAGCAGCCTCCCGGTTCATGAGGTCGGCGCCGAGCGAACCGAGCACGTCGGCTGCGCTGGCATCAGGGCCGACGGCGAGGAGTTGGGCGATCTGTTGCATCAACACGACATCGAGGGCGTCGAGGAGGAGATCCTGCTTGCCTTCCCAGCGGCTGTAGATCGCGCCGGTCGTCAGCCCGGCACGACGGGCGATCAACGCCACGCCGGCCTTCTCGATACCGCGCTCGGTGAATACCTCGATCGCTGCTGTGAGCAGGCGGTCGGTGATGTCGTCGCTGGTGCGGAGCGCGTCGGTCGCGGTCATTCGGTTCAACAATAACGAGTATTATCCGAGTGTCAAGTGGCCACGACGGCCGACCGGTCGAGGCGGATCAGATCAGCGTGCTGAGCTGCACATGAGGGCGGGGCCCCATGTGGGTGATGACCTCACCGGCAGCGATCGAGCCGAGCTCGGCACACCGCTCGAGCGACGCCCCAAGCGAGAGGCCGTAGATAAAGCCTGAGGCGAAAAGATCGCCGGCACCCGTGGCATCGACCACGCGCTCGACGGGCGTGGCGGGAACGTCGAACCGCTCGCCGTTCGCGAGCACGACCGACCCTTCGGCGCTTCGGGTCAGCGCCGCGACCTCCACCATGTCGGCGATCTGCCGGGCTGCGGCGTCGAAGTCGTCGGTCTCGAACATCGAGCAGACCTCGGCGTCGTTGGCGAAGACGAGATCGACGCGGTCGTCGAGCAGATCCATCCATTCGTCCCGGTGCCGGTCGACACAGAACGAGTCGCTGAGCGTCAACGACACGATGCGTCCGGCGTCGGAGGCGATCGCCATGGCGTGGCGGATCGCGTCCTTTGCCTCGTCACGGTCCCAGAGATACCCCTCGCAGTACGTGATGGCGGCCGACTCGACGATCTCCTGATCGATGTCGCCGGGGTTCAGGAAGGCCGAGATACCGAGGAAGGTGTTCATCGTCCGCTCGCCGTCGGGCGTGACCTGGATGAGTGAGCGGGCGGTCGGTTCGCCCTCGGTGGCGAACGGCACGTCGAACCCCACGCCGCCATTGCGGGTGTCGTGGGCGAAGACCTCGCCAAGCTGGTCGTCACGGACCTTGCCGATGTAGGTCGACCGGCCACCGAGGCTGGCGACACCGGCCATCGTGTTGGCCGCCGAGCCGCCCGAAGTCTCAATACCGGGTGGCATTGCGGCATAGAGCGATGTGGCCCGCTCCGTATCGATGAGGGTCATCGCTCCCTTGACCAGACCATGTTGATCGAGAAAGTCCTCCGGGACCGTCGAAATCACGTCGACGATGGCGTTGCCCACCCCGACGACATCGAGGGCAAGATCGGGATTCGCGCGCAACTCAGGCTCCAACCGCAGGTGAACCCGGGCAGGCTAGCGCTCCGGACGCCCGGCGAGCGGCTGCTCAGGCGGCCTCATCGTCGGTCTCGCCGTCTCGCTAGCATCCACTCCGTGACCGATCCACGCCTCCCCCGCCTCGCCGTCCCGTCCGCCTACCGGCTCGAGCTGGCACCGAGCCTCAGTGCCCACACGTTCACCGGCACCGTCGAAATCGATGTCGAGATCCTCAAGCCGACCTCGCGCCTCGTACTCAACAGCATCGAACTGACGATCCACTCGGCGTCGGTTGTGATCAACGGCACCACCCACACGGCTGCCACCACGCTCGACGACGAAACCGAGCGGCTCACGCTCACCCTCGACGGCGAGGTCGCCGCAGGCCCCGCCACCGTGCAGGTGGCGTTCGACGGCATCCTCAACGATCAACTTCACGGCTTCTATCGATCGACGTACACCGCCGACGACGGCACCGAGCACACGATCGCCACCACCCAGTTCCAGTCGACCGACGCTCGCCGTTGCTTCCCGTGTTGGGACGAGCCCGAGTACAAGGCGACCTTCGAGACAACGCTGATCGTCGATGCCGACCATCTCGCCGTCACCAACACGAGCGAGGTCGCCGAGACCACCCTCGACGATGGCCGTCGCCGCATTCAGTACGCCCCGACGATGGTGATGTCGACCTACCTCGTCGCCTTTGTCGTCGGCCCGTTGGAGGCCACCGAACCGATCCATGCGGGCGGTGTGCCCATCCGTGTCGTCCACCGCCCCGGTCAGGGCGACCGCACCTCGTTCGCCCTCGATGTCGCCGCGGCAGCCCTCGACTGGTTTGCCGACTACTACGCAATCCCCTACCCCTCCGACAAGGTTGACCTGATCGCCATCCCCGACTTCGCGTTCGGTGCGATGGAAAACCTCGGCTGCGTGACGTTCCGCGAGGTGTTGTTGATCATCGACCCTGCCGACGCAAGCCAGCCCGAACTCCAACGGGCCGCCGACGTCATCAACCATGAACTCGCCCACATGTGGTTCGGCGACCTCGTCACGATGCAGTGGTGGGAAGGGATCTGGTTGAACGAGGCCTTCGCCACGTTCATGGAGACGAGCTGCAGCGACGCCTATCGGCCCGACTGGCGGGTCTGGGACACGTTCGCGCGGGCCCGATCGGCAGCGTTCGACGTCGACGCCCTCGCCTCGACCCGCCCGATCGAGTTCCCGGTGGTCACCCCACAAGACGCCGAGGGGATGTTCGACCTCCTCACCTACGAGAAGGGCGCCTCCGTCGTCCGCATGCTCGAGCAGTACCTCGGCGCCGAAGTCTTCCGTGACGGTGTGCGCCAGTACCTCGACACCCACTCGTACGCGAACACCGAGACCACCGACTTGTGGGCCTCGCTCGAAACGGTCTCGGGTCAGCCAGTGCAGTCACTGATGCACGACTGGATCTACCAGGGCGGTCATCCCATCATCACTGCCACCGCCACCCCGCACGGCCTGCGAGTGGAGCAGCGGGCGTTCACCCTCGATCCCAATGTCGCCGACGACCGCACCTGGTCGGTGCCCCTGGTCATCCGTCACGACGGGGAGATCACCTCGGCGCTGCTCACCGAGGGGTCGATGCTGCTCACCGGCATCACCGGCACGCCCACCACCGTGAACGCCGGCGCTGCTGGCTTCTTCCGTACCGCCATCGACGAGGCAATCCTCGCCGACCTCGAAGCGAGCGGCCCCGGCGACCGCACCCCGACCGAACGCCACGGTCTTGTCGACGATGCGTGGGCGCTCACCGTGGCCGGCTCGCTGTCGGCTGCCGACTTCCTGCGCCTCGCCCGAGCGCTTGCCGGCGAGGACGACCTCAACGTGTGGCAGGCCCTTGCGACCGGACTGCACGGTCTCGACCGCCTCGTCGAGGGCACCGCCGCCGACGTACTCGCCAGCATCATCCGCGAACTCGCCGGTCCAACCCTCGCCTCCATCGGTTTCGAGCCGGGTGCCGACGACGACCGCACGCTCGAACTCCGAGCCACGCTCGTTCGCCTTCTCGGCACGGCCGGAAACGACGCGGAAGTGATCGCCGCCGCTCAGGGTGCGGTCAACCACCCTGATGCGTCACTCGGCGCTGCCGCACTCACCGTCGTCGCCCATCACGGCGGCCAGGCCGAGTACGACACGATCCGCGCCGCCTGGCTTGATGCGACCGATCCCGTTACCGAAATCCGCAACCAACGAGCGCTCGCCGGCTTCCGCTCGGTGGAACTCGTCGAGCAACTTCTCGGCGACATCGCCGACGGCACCGTGCGCACCCAAGACGCCCCGTACCTGATCGCCCGTGCACTCGGGGGTCGAACGGTCGCCCGACGGGTTTGGGATTTCGTCACCACCAATTGGGACGATCTCGACGAACGCTTCCCTTCCAACTCGATCCCACGCATGCTGTCCGGCGTCACGGCCCTCGACGAACCCGACCTCGTCGAGGCGGTTGCATCCTTCCTCGACGACCACCCGATCCCGCAGGCCGGGAAGCAGGTCGACCAACACCTCGAACGTCAACGCATCAACGCCGCATTCCGGGCCCGAGAGGCCGAGCGGTTCACGACCTCGCTCCTCGACCGAGCCTGACCACCGAGACACGCGCGCCGAACCGACCGGCGCGACGCAAAATCAGTCGGCCTCGGTGTCAGCAGCTTCCGACAGCGCGTGACCCATGCGGGTTCGCTTCGTCTCGAGGTACTTCTCGTTCTCCGGGTTCGATGCGATTTCAACCGGCACCCGATCGACGATCTCAAGCCCATAGCCATCGAGGCCGGTGAGCTTCGCCGGGTTGTTGGTCATGATGCGGAAGCGGCTCACACCGAGATCGGCGAGCATGTTCGCGCCCACGCCGTACTCGCGGGAGTCGACCGGAAGACCCTGCGCAGCGTTGGCCTCGACCGTATCGAGCCCCTGATCCTGCAGGGCATAGGCGCGCATCTTGTGACCGATGCCGATGCCGCGGCCCTCGTGACCCCGCAGGTAGATCAAAACGCCTCGACCCTCGTGGGCGATCTTCTGGAGGGCCAAATCGAGCTGAGGACCGCAGTCACAGCGGAGACTGCCGAGAATGTCGCCGGTGAGGCACTCGCTGTGGACCCGCACGAGCGGCGGGTCGCCACCGTCGACATCGCCCATGACGAAGGCGATGTGATCAACCCCATCAAGCACCGAACGGTAGGCGTGACACATGAAGTCGCCGTGCTTGGTCGGTACCCGAGCCACGCCCATCTGCTCGACCAGGATCTCGCTCTTGCGCCGATGGCGGACGACATCGGCAATCGACACGAGCAGCAGATCGTTGTCGGCGGCGAACGCCGCTGCGTCGTCGAGCGGCATCATGTCGCCCGTGACGCTCACGAGGTCGGCCACGACCCCGACCGGACTGAGACCGGCAAGACGGCACAGATCGACCACGGCTTCGGCGTGGCCGGCTCGTTTCAGCACGCCGCCCTCTCGGGCCCGCAGCGGGAAGACGTGGCCAGGACGAGCGAAGTCATCGGCGGCGACCTCGGCGCGGGCCAGGGCGGCGATGGTTCGAGCCTGATCGGCCGGCGAGGATCCGGTGGTGTTGCCATCGACGAGGTCGACCGAAACGGTGAATGCCCCACGACCGGTGGCTTCGTCCTCGGCGACCATGAGCTCGAGCTCGAGCTCGTCTGCCCGATCGACCGACATCGGGACGCCGATGAGGCCGGTCACCCGACGACTCAGCCACACGAGCTTCTCGGTGTCCATGAACTGGGCGGCGCCGGCCAGAGCTCCCGTGGCGGTTTCGGAGTCATCGTCGACCACCACGATGAGAGATCCGGCGGCGATTGCGTCGAGCGAGGCGGAGATGGAAGCGAAGTCAGGCATGGGGGCTCTTCACGGTGCGGGGCGGACGAGACGCTCGACGTACTTGGCGAGCACGTCGGCTTCGAGGTTGACGGTATCGCCAACGTTGCGCTGGCCCATCGCCGTCACGGCGAAGGTGTGCGGGATGATCGCGATGGAGAAGGTGGAGGGGGTGACCGCTGCGACGGTGAGGCTGATGCCGTCGACGGCGATGCTCCCCTTTTCGACGACATAATTCGCAAGCTCGGACGGCAGCGTGAAGGTGAATCGCCAGGAGCCATCGTCGAGTTCTTCGATCGAGTGCACCTCACCCGTGCCGTCGACATGACCCTGAACGACATGGCCGCCGTAGCGGCCGTTGGCGGCAAGTGGACGTTCGAGGTTGACCGGATCGCCGGGCGCAAGACCCCCGAGGTTCGTGCGATCCATCGTTTCGGGTACGGCGTCGGCGGCCCACCAGTCGTCACCCCACTCGACGACGGTCAGACAGCACCCGTTCACGGCGATCGACGCCCCCATCTCGACGTCGCCGAGCACAGTCGACGCCGCAAACGTCACGCGAGCGCCCTCACCGACAGGCGCGACCGAGAGAATGGTGCCGACCTCTTCGACCAAACCGGTGAACATCGATCTAGGCTTCTTTCTGCTGATGGGTTAGGTCAACTCGACATGCGTCGCAACACCGCTCGGGCGTCGTCGATATCGACCTTGAGTTGTTCGGACAACTGCTCGAGTCCGTTGAACTTGCGCTCACTTCGCAGGAAATCGACGAAGGAGACGGCGACTTCCTCGCCGTACAGATCACCCTCAAAATCGATGAGATGCGCCTCGAGTAGCGACTGCTCCGCATGTTCGTAGAACGTGGGTCGGCGACCGATGTTGATCGCGCACGGGTGGCGCTCACCGTTCGCACGAGTGCACCAGCCGGCGTACACCGCATCGGCCGGCCACGCCATCACCTTCGGGACCGGGATGTTCGCCGTGGGGAACCCGATCTGACGACCTCGCTGATCGCCCGCCTCGACGACGCCTCGGACCTCATAGGGGCGACCGAGCATCGAGGCGGCGTAGGCGACATTGCCCCCGGCGAGCGCTCGCCGAATCTTGGTCGACGACACCGGCTCCCGAGCATCGTCGTCGTGACGGATCAATTCGAGCGGGTGGACCTCGAAGCCGAGCTCCTCGCCCATCTGGGCCATGGCGTCGACGTCGCCGGAGCGACCTGCACCGAAGTGGAAGTCCTCACCGACGACGATCGCCCTGGCGTGCAGCGCCTCGACAAAGACCTCCTGCACGAACACGTCAGGGGGTGTTGCCGCCCGGTCCTCGTCGAAGGAGATCAGGTACACACAGTCGATGCCCTGCGCCTCAATCAGCTCGAGTTTCTGGTCGAGCGTGGTGAGCAGCTTCGGCGCATTCTCCGGACGGACCACATGGGCCGGGTGGCCGTCGAAGGTCACAACCGCCGAACGCACGCCGAGCCGGTCGGCGGCGGCTCGGACCTGCCGGAAGACCTCCTGGTGACCCAAGTGCACACCGTCGAAAACGCCGATCGTGGCCGCGACGGCGGCATCGTCGGCCAGTCGATCACGGCGGTCGTACAGGAGTTCCATGGCGCCTCGGGGTCGGGGGATCTGAAGAAACGCTACCGGGGGATCACCACGGTCGGTTTCCCACCCTGGGGATGCGATTCATACACAGCCAGGAGCGCTCCATCTTCGCCCAGCACCGCCCACGGACCCCCACCGGAGACCTGCAACTGTTCGAGCGGAAGAACGCGACCGTGACCCACCAGCACGGCAGTGTCCTCGTCGACGAGGGCCGACTCAAGGTGCTGAACCGCCGCTGAGACCGGCAGGAGCGTCGGTGACTCGATCGTGCCGGCATCGTCAAGCGTGAAACCACCCACCGACGTGCGTCGCAATGAGCGCAGATGTGCACCCCCGCCGAGCGCAGTGCCGAGATCCGCAGCCAGCGAGCGAATGTAGGTACCCGACGAGCAGTCGACGACACAACGCCACACGCCGCGCGCTCCCTCGACCGGCTCGACGTCGAAGCGGTCGACCCGCACCGGACGCGGAGGCCGATCGACCTCCTTGCCCTCACGGGCCAGTTCGTGAAGCCGCTTGCCGTCGATCTTGATCGCCGAGACCATCGGCGGCACCTGCATCAGATCCCCGGTGAGGCGGTTGGCAGCAGCACGCACCTGATCGTCGGTGACCGCCGACATGTCGTGGGTGGCGGTGATCTCGCCGGCAGCGTCGAGCGTCGTCGTCTCCGTCCCGAGCACGATCTCACCCTCGTAGCGCTTCGGCAGTTCGGTGAGAAACCGCAGCAGGCGGGTCGCATGCCCCACGCCGAGCACCAGCACGCCGGTTGCGTCGGGGTCAAGCGTGCCCGAGTGACCGACCTTCCGAGTGCCGATCACACCGCGGGACTTGGCGACGACATCGTGGCTGGTCCAGCCCGCCGGCTTGTCGATCACGACGACACCGTGTGGGCCGGCGCTACTCGTCTTCGTGCCCATCCCCAGCCTCGCTCGCATCACCGGAGTCGAGATCGGGCACCGGTGGGCGCTCGGCCTCCTGACGCAGGATCTCCTCGATGCGCGCCGCAGACCGCAGCGTCGAGTCCGAGCGGAATTCCAGTTCGGGCGCGCGACGCAGCTGCGTGCCCTGGCTCACCGCGTGGCGCAGTCGGCCGCGATACTCCTCGAACGCTTCGTCGATCTCGGGATCACCGTCACGGTCGAAGGTCGTGAAGTAGATCACCGCCTTGTGGAGATCACGGTCGACGTCGACACCCGTGAGCGACACGAGCTCGAGTCGTTCATCCTCGATGTACTCGAGTTCGGACGCGATGACCCGACGGATCAACTCGCCTGCTTTGGCTGTGCGCGTGCCCGGAGCGCCGGATCGGTTGTGCCGGCCGCGGCCCTTGCCCATCAGCTCTCGAGGTCTTCGAGGGTGCGCTCGATTTCGCGCTCCTCGAAGGTCTCGATGATGTCGCCGGGGCGCAGATCCTGGAAGTCCGACAGGCCGATGCCACACTCGTACCCAGCGGCAACCTCACGGGCATCATCCTTGAAGCGCTTGAGCGACTGGACCGTGCCCTTCCAGATGATCGTGCCTTCCCGGATGAAGCGCACTTTGGAGTTGCGGGTGATGACGCCATTGAGGACGTAGCAACCGGCGATCTTGCCGATGCGGGGCACCGAGAAGATCTCGCGCACCTCGGCGTCGCCGGTGACGACCTCTTCGAACTCGGGCGCCAGCAGACCGACCATCGCCGACTCGATGTCCTCGAGCAGGTGGTAGATGATCTCGTACGTGCGAATCTCGACCTTCTCAGCATCAGCGAGATCGCGGGCCTTGCGGTCGGGCCGCACGCCGTAGCCGATGATCGTGGCGTTGGCGGTCGCCGCCAACTGGATGTCGTTCTCGGTGATCCCGCCGACACCTCGATGCACAAAGCCGATCTTGACCTCGTCACGCTCCAGCTTACGGAGCGACTCGGTGAGGGCTTCGAGCGAACCATTGACGTCGGCCTTGATGATCAGGTTGAGCGTGGCTGCCTCGCCGCGCTGGATCTGGTCGAAGATGTCCTCGAGTTTGGCGCCGCCGGCAAGGGCATGAGCCTCACGGCCGAGCGAGGACTGACGCTGCCAGTGCTCGCGAGTGTCGGCCACCCGGCCGGCCACCTTCTCATTCGGCGCAACGACGAACTCCCGACCGGCGTCGGCGACCTCGGAGAGGCCGAGAACCTGAACCGGAGTCGACGGGCCAGCTTCCTTGACCTGCTCACCATGATCGTTGATCAGGGCACGGACACGGCCCCACGCCGCACCGGCAACCATCGGATCACCGACCCGAAGGGTGCCGCTCTGGACGAGGACGGTGGCCACCGGACCTCGACCGATGTCGAGGTTCGACTCCAGAACGACGCCCTGGGCTCGGCCCTCGGGAGTCGCGCGAAGATCCTCGACCTCGGCGACGAGCAGGATCTGATCAAGCAGTTCGTCGACGCCAATGTTCTGCAACGCCGAAACCCGCTGGAAGATCGTGTCGCCACCCCATTCCTCGGGAACGAGGTTGTGCTCGGCCACGCCAGCGATCGCTTTGTCGACGTCGGCGTTCTCACGGTCGATCTTGTTGACCGCCACGATGATCGGCACCTCGGCCGCCTTCGCGTGATTGATCGCCTCGATGGTCTGCGGCATGACGCCGTCGTCGGCGGCCACCATCAAGATGACGATGTCGGTGGACTCAGCACCACGGGCTCGCATCTGGGTGAACGCGGCGTGGCCCGGCGTGTCGATGAAGGTGATCTTCTGCCCATCGCGCTCGACCTGGTACGCACCGATGTGCTGGGTGATGCCGCCGGCCTCGCCGTCAGCGACGTTGGCGTTTCGGATGCGGTCGAGCAGCAGCGTCTTGCCGTGGTCGACGTGACCCATCACGGTGATCACCGGCGGACGGAGCGGCGCGTCGTCGCCTGACTCGTCGTCGATGACGAGCAGCTTCTGGAGTTCGACCTCCTGCTCCTCCCCCGGATCGACCAGACGGATCTCGGCTCCGATCTCGGCGGCGAACAGTTCAATCATGTCGTCGCTCAGCGACTGGGTGGCGGTGACCATCTCGCCAGCCTGCATGAGGAACCGGACGACGTCGGCCGCCGTACGGTTGAGCTTCGGGCCGAGATCGAGCGCAGTCGAGGCCCGCTCGACGACAACCTCGCCCTCGGGGACCGGTGCATCCACCGGCGTGTAGCTCGGCACATCCATCGGCTGGAGTTCTTCGCGGTTGCGACGGCGACGACCCTTGCGGCGGGGCGGACGCTGACCGGGACCACCCGGACGGCCACCAGGACCGCCACGGCCACCGGGGCCACCAGGACCACCAGGACCACCGCGGCCGCCCGCAGGGGGAGCTCCGGCGCCCGGCACGGAATCGCGAGGGCCGCTGGGACGACGGCCACCCGGCATGGGGCCGCGAGCCGGACCACCCGGACGGCCACCACTGGGCCCGCTGGGACGGCCACCCGGCGGTGG
>Ga0310343_10001882_pt1 | contig 10909 bp, 12 predicted proteins | sample HC15DNA2025_MG_FD_203519 | JGI IMG/M metagenome (GOLD analysis project Ga0310343, IMG submission 203519) | Marine microbial communities from station ALOHA, North Pacific Subtropical Gyre - HC15-DNA-20-25_MG | ecosystem: Environmental > Aquatic > Marine > Oceanic | place: Pacific Ocean: North...
TCCAGAATGATAGATGTAAGACATACTCCCCAATGTAGAAACCAAACAAAAGAACTTACGAATAAAAGTTTTTCTTTGGGATTCATAAAAAAACGAAACTAAGCCTATTATAGACTTAATCTCGTAGGTAGTCAAGCGTAAGTGGTCAGTTTATAAACTGTCTTATGATGGTTTTGGATTATCACTCTTTACCTTGGCGATTGCATCTTTCCAAGTTGTAGTGCCATTTACACTGTCCCAATACTGCATGTCCATTTGTTCTTCTAGAGATGGATAAGCGGCCGCTCTTGCAAGTTGTACTTTTTTAAGAGCAAGCGCATCAGCATCGACTGTTTTTTCAATACCACTGCTTATCCATGCTATTCCATTTGCATCAACATCAAGAACATCAGAATATAAACTCATAATTGCTTCTCTGTTTTCGTGTGCCATTACTGTGTACCTGCCTTGCGATAGAATATTTGTACAAAGGTGGTGCTACCTTCGGTTAGGGCGGAGTTACCCCAAGAAAGGTTAGAGCCAGGATTACCACGATGAGCACTTCCGTATGCCTTATAAGTACCCGTTGACCAAGCCCAGTTATTAAAATCACTAAATGCCGCACCATCCCCACCATTATTACAGTTTCCAGCTAATGCACAACCATTAAAGTGCCAAGAATAACTTGTTGATTCTGCACTACCACCTGTACCATATACAGTTCCACTAGCCCAATATGGGTGTTGTGTATTATTACCATTAGGTTCGTAAGTTGTTTCCCAACCATTTGAAACACTGTTTGCTGTTGGCGACCAAGATGTAACTACAAATCTTCTCCAGTCATTAGTATCACTTCTTCTAACTAAGAATTCATCATTTGCTGCTGGTGTGAATGTATTTCTTCGGTCATATCCAAAATTACTTGCAATAAAGTCATTAACTGAAGTTGGGTTACTTCCAACATCGTGACTAAAATGATAAGCGGAAGTGCCAGAAACAAAGTCATTTCCGTGATTACAACTGCTTAAAAGTGTCCAACCACCACCATCATATGTTGAATCCATTAAACAATAATGTCTCTTTGAATTTGCTTGAGTATATGCACCATGCATATTTAAGAAATAGACACCATCATCGGTTACACCATTATCTAGTAGTTCTTTGGCTGACCTCGCAGCAGTGAGAGCAGTTGATCCATTAAAAAAATCATATCTAAGTCGTTTCCACTCAGCAGTCGTACCAGAGGTAAATACCACTATTTGATTAGTAGTAGTATCAAATGTTATTGTTCCAGTAGCAGTGCTAACTCCAGCCTGATAACCTGTTGTAGTTGAAGTTCCAATACCAACTGAAAACTGATTAAGAGCAACGTCACTATTAGATAATGACACTGTTCCAGTCGTTGTTGAACCAGATACATTTACGTTCTGTAGAAAAGTGGCGTTAGTGTTTGTTCTGATGTTATCTGTGCTTGCAACACCTGTTAATGCAGAACCATCAAGAGCTGGTAAAGCACCACTTAATTTTGATGAAGATACCGTAGTTAATCTTGCATCAGCAACAGTTCCTGTTAGTTGTCCAGCGGGTAAACTGGTTAAGTTTGCACCAGATCCAGCATAACTAGTAGCAGTGACTGTACCTGATACATTAATATTTTGTAAAAATGTGGCGTTTGTATTTGTTCTGATGTTATCTGTTGATGCGACGCCTGTTAATCCAGAACCATCACCACTGAATGATGAGGCGGTAACTATACCAGTTGTGAATATATTATCCTGACTTAATGTGGTTGCAGTTCCAATCTTAAAATCACCTGTGCTTACAATACCAGAAGCAACAGTTGCAACTCCAGTTACATTTAAGTTTCTTGAGACTGTTTCATCATAGGTCAAGTCTCCAGTCACATCTAAGTTACCAGCAACTGTCAAGTTATTGACTGAAACATTATCTGTATTCTTTAATTGAACATTACCAGTTCGACCATAGAATCCTGTAACAGACTGACTAGTCGCACCAGCAAATCCAATGTGCCTTACCTGTATTATTATACCAGCAGCAGGGGCAGATGTGAATGTCAATACATTTTCTAAAACACTGTATGCTCTTGTATTTGATTGTGTGGTTGGATATTGTGTAACACCATCAAGTGTAACTAATACATCGTTACTTGATGGAACAGTTTTTGATAATGTAAATGTTGTTGTTGAACCATTTGCAGTAAACTCATCTACAGTATTATCTGTAATATCAAAACTCGCAGCAACTTCTCCTATAAATGAACCAAATATTACATCTGATGATTCTGGCGCTGTACTGAATACGATTGTAGAGTCTGCTTCAATACCATATCCAACTGTAGGGCTTGTTGTATCTTGTGGTTGTTGAAGAACACCATTGATTGATAAACTTAGTTGTGCAGCACGACTTATCTTTGCCTTTGTTCCGTTATTAAATGTTGCCTTAAATTTTGTATTGACTCCATCAAATGCAAGGTTGAGAGTATGTGACCCACCAGCAGCACCACTCGTAAGATCAATCGCAGTTCCATCTGTAGCGTTTGATGCACTTGATGCCAGTTTAATTGTACTCTGATCTTCTTTGATTATAAAATATGAACCATCTGAGAGACCACCTATCGCAGTTCCACCACCATCATTATATGTAACTTTCTGTCCTGTAACAAATCTGTGATTGTTAAATGTTAAAGTATTATTTGCAATTGACACCACACTAGAATCCGTTGCATCAAACGTCACAGTGAATGACGTGATATCATCGAGTAATCTAAATGTGTTTGCTGAATCTCCGACTACGGCGGGATTACCAATATAAGGCATCTTTCTATTTTTTAGTTATTTATTCCTCGACAATCGTGGATCCTGTGAATCCACCATTCTTGCCGTCAGGATTGGCAATCTGAGCCTGTGCAGCTGACTCAGAGATATAGGATTTTCTCTCTGAGAGAGCCTCAGACCATTTTGAATCTCCTGTATAATAGACTGTTTTAGAGTCCATTAAGATTGATTGTTTTTTAATGTAAAATGCCATCGTTTTTAGTTATTTAGTCAGCGGCTTCTGCCGTATTTCCCTTTGCTACCCACTCAAGATATTCTTGATACATTCTATTGTTTTCATCTATTGGAATTGACCACGTTGGTAATCCATCCTCAATTTTTAAAATACAAATGTTTTCTGTTGTAAGTTTATAAGAAATTGTCATAATTAAAGCTCCGCATCAAATTTTAGATAATCATCTGTTAAAAACAAATTGTCTCCTTTAGTAACACTATTGTTAGTAGTGCTATTTATGTAAAATGCTTTACTTTTTTTTCCACCATGTGCATCTGTAATAGTGCATTGAGATGGATAAAAGTTAGATTCCCCTGGCTCTGCAATTGTCATAGCATTTGATTTAACTGTTAAGGCCATACTAGGGTTAACTCTCATTTCAATCGGAAAATGTATGCCAAACATCATTGATTGACTATTTACCCTTCCAAAACCAGGCAATCCACTACCAACATTACCATAATAATATCTCTGGCAGAGTGCAAGTTCCTCGGCAAAGCTGCGGTGTTCAAATGGCGTGGCTTGAGACCCGACTTCTAACTGAAAGCCTGTAACTTCAAATGTTGCATCATTTGTTGTCCACCAGTTCTGTGACATATCATTTGAATAAGTATCAGTAGCAGCAGTTATCCAAGTTTCAGTATTAGTATTTGAACTGGTATAAGTAGTTCCTAGATAGGCGTATAAATATACACTTAATCCATCACCATTATCATCGTTAAAAGTTAGATTAGAATTGCCTGGAATTGTTTTTACAACTTTAGTCCAAGTGTTAGGAGGAATAACAGGTGTATCAAATTTATATGAATATGCTGTGCCATCTGCTGTTCTTAAACTACCAGAAAATGCTTGTGCAACACTTGTTTTTACCCAAAAAGATAAGGTTATAAAACTAGATGATGATGGAAAATTCCACCCACTATTCGCCATATTTTGTGCTTCTACTCTTTGCATAATTTGAATATAGTCAGTAGCACCTGCACCACCTGTTTGATTACCATTAGTTATTTTTAAACAATTTCTAAATCCAGCATTATAAGCACCACCACTCGTTACAGCAGCTTGTTCTCTAGTGCATGCTTCATCTTCATTACCATCTTCCACTGAAAATCTATCAACAGTTTGATAGCCGTCAGTTGTAGATGAAATGCCTCGTTGAGCCACGTTCATAGCTCCGTTAATTATAATATTTCTTCGACCACCTAGCTGACCACCATTTATATTTGCAACTGTAATTCCAATACCTGATGCTTCAATACCTGATTCTGAGATTGTAACTCCACCACCAACCTTTGCAGTGTTGGTAACAAATGATGTGACAATTCCTGTGGGCGCTCTCAGTGTTGTTATATCTCCTGTTGTTGCCTCTAATGACGTGACGATTCCTGTGGTTGCTCTGGTTGTATTAGTTGTTAGTGTAGTTACGATGCCTGTTGTCGCAGTCAAAGTTGTGACAATACCAGTTGTTGCCTTTAAAGTTGCAGCTGTTGTAATTCCAGATATATCAACTCCAGTAGGTGACAACGTAATCGTTCCCACCCCAGTTTGACTATTAAGTTTATTGACTCTAATTTCTGATGCCATTTGGGTTCACTTTCCCCCTTTGTTTTAGTTATTTAGGTTAGTCTGCGGCTTCTGCCGTGTTTCCCTCAGCCACCCAAGCGAGGTAGGCTTGGTAGTCTGTGTTTGCTTCATCAAATGGAATTTGTAAATTGGGGGTCACATCAGTTTTAAGAATTATATTTTTTTCTGTGGTTGTGCCATCTACAAGTGTAGCCTTAAAAAATTTGTAAGTTGCCATGGTTAAATCTCCGCATCGAATGTAACGTTTTGTGCATTTGAACTATTACCATTATGATAGTACATACCTCTCATTGCACTACTGTAATTGCCAGCAGCATTTAGAAAAGTTCCTGATACAGTTGGATTAGCTCTCATTTCAGTATGAAAAGGGAAATGACTAAAACTATTAACACCGTGATCTACTGCATAAGTATAACCACTAAAATTGTGGAAATATCTTTTACATAAAGCAAGCTCCTCATTAAAGCTGCGGTGTTCAAAAGCGGTGGCTTGTGGCCCGACTTCTAATTGAAGGCCTGTAATCTCAAGTGTTGCATCATTTGTTGTCCACCAAGTTGTTGTATTTACTGGTGTTTGTGGATTTGCTACATTTTTCCAAGCGTTTACTGACACACTATTATCTGCATAATTAGTGCCAAGATATCCATAAATGTAAAGATAACAACCTACTCCAGTATCATTATCAAAAGCTACCTGACTATCGCCAGGAAATGTTTTTGTAATTTTAGTCCATGTATCAGCAGTTAGAGAACCAGTTTCCATAACGTAAGATCTTGTTTGACCACCATCAGCAGTATTAAATATAAAATAAAAATTTTGTGCAACACTTGATTTTATCCAAAAAGATAAAGATACAAAACTTGAACTCGATGTGTAATTCCAACCACTCTTTGCCAAATCTTGTGCTTCTATGCGATAGTCAAATCTCGTATAATCCGCTGCACCAGCGCCACTTGTTTGGTTGCCATTTGTAAGACGAAATGCTTTTCTAAATCCTTCCGTATATGGTGTAGTTCCACTTGATACATCAACTTGTGATTGTGTTACTGATTCATCAGTTCCACCTTCCCCTTTTGTAATTCTATCAACAGTGTGATAACCATCACTAGTGGAAGATGTGCCACGTTGAGCCACTTCCATGGCTCCGTTGATTATTAGATTTCTTCTTCCACCAATTTGTGTTCCGTTGATATTAGCACAAGTAATTCCAATACCTGATGCTTCAATACCTGATTCAGATATCGTAACCGCAGCACCAATATTTACATCATTTCTAAATGTGGCGATACCAGCAACGTCTAGGATACCAGTTCTAACATTATCTGTTGCAGCAATACCAGTAAGGTTTGCACCACTAATCGCTGGTAATGAACCAGTAAGTTGTGCAGCAGGCAGACTAGTTAAGTTTGCACCACTACCACTGTGAGCTCCAGTGAATGTGGTTGCAGTTGTGACACCTGTAAAGAATACATCACCATCTTGACTTATCGTACACGCACTACCAACTTTGACATTTCCTGAGCTATCAATGCGGAACCTCTCTGTTCCATCATTCGTATGAATTGTCAATACATTACCATCACCACTTGGCATGGTGATACTTGTGATTCCAGATATACTACTCGGATTAATTACTGTCATTTGGGTTCACTTTCCCCCTAATTGTTTTACTATTTAGACTACAACGTAGTTGCCGTCAACGGTCAGAGTTCCACCGATTGACACTGGCCCTGCCATTATACCACGGAAACTGGTTCCGATGTAGTGAGTGCCTGTCAGTTCACTATCATGTATGACCATTCCGTTACCTATGTATAAACCTTTAAATGAATTACCAATTCCAGTCAGGTCTTTATCATCAACAGTTGAAGTGTTGATACCAACAGGTGTGTTTGTAACGATACCAGCAGTTTCAGATACAAACTTACCAGCAGATACTCCTGTTAATAATGCACCACTACCACGAAGACTGGTCGCACTGACAATACCAGTCAGAATGATTGTACCTATACCACTATATTCTCCTAAATTATCACTTAATTGTCTCTGAGTGACTGTATTGTCCGCAGGCGTTCCAACACTCACTGAGTTGCCTAATGCAATGATGAAGATGTTTGCATCAGCAGTTGGTGGATTTGAAAATGTTATCTCGTCTTGATTGAGAGTATATGCACTTCCAGCTTCCTGTATGACACCACCTAATGATACCAACAGTGCATTACTTGAACCTGGCTTATATGTCTGTCCACCAGCAGTTAAACTAAAAGTTGTCTTCGTTCCATTAAACTGTGACTGTAAATCATCCAGTTTAATAAAATTACCTTGTGTTAATTGTCTTCCTATGTACGGCATTTGGGTTCACTTTCCCCCTTTGTTTTAATTATTTATCAACTTTTTAGGTCTAGAATTTCCAAAATAATTAAACACTCTTTTCCAATCTAGTTTCTGAATCATTGTTAATTTAGACTTGGTTAATGTAGATTCTAAAAAGGCACATCTCTCATACATTCTAACTAATCTTACTGGTTGAAAATCAGGAGTTATAAATGAAACTCTAAACCAAGGTTGACCTCTTCGTAATCTAAATGTTTGAGATTTTTTATTCATATAATATCCAATACTTAATGGTCTATCAGGCCATTTGTAGATATCTATTTGTCCTGATATGATTGGCGGATTAGTGGTAATGCCATTCGTATGTTGAATCATGATTACATTTTTAGTATCAGATATGAATGACCACTGTGGATTAGGTGCAATTTGAACAGTTCTACCGTCAGGTTGAAAATTCAAAATATCACTCGCTTTTAAAAATTCTAAATTTATCGTAGTTTTGTCAGATGGTAACTCCCAATTAAATCTACCATCATCTTCAAATTTAATTGTCCATTCTAAATCAAAGGGACATTTTATTTCAAAAGTATTTGCATATAAAGTTTTTACAGCAGGGCAAAATTTAATAAATTGAGCATCTATCTGTTCTACTCTAGTCGGTTCTACTTCTTCTAGATTACAAATTGCCGAAATATTAAATCTTGGGTCGGTTAGATATCCAATATCAATCATAATAATGCTGCAGATATTCTATTATAACACTTTATTGTGAGAAAATCAACCAGTTTGTTCTACCCAGCCCTTTGTATTATCAGATTGATATAATGATTCGTCCCAACTATAAGGTTTGCCATCTTGTGGAATTGCAATTGGGGGATCCCATGTGTAAGTGTCACTATTAAAAACCCATGATGGATATGATTGTGGCGGTGCAAATCCTATACCATCATATGAAAATCCAATCCCAGCAAAGTTTTTTCTCTCTCTTGCCTCATCGCCTGCAATCACAGATTGATCGGCAGCTACGTTGTTATGTTCATCCAAATATTTACCTCCGAACATATTGTATGAAGTTTTTACCCATTTGCCTGGGGAATCATCAACAAATGTATCAAAAAATTCTGGGTCTGCAACGATAACTTTCGTTACTATACCACTTTCTACTTTTGCGTAATGTGCCATTGTTTTCCCTCCTATGCTGAATATGACACGATAACTATGCCAGAACCACCGTTTCCACCATATCCATCATTACTACCATCATTCCACCAGTTTCCACCACCACCGCCACCACGGTTAGCAGTTCCATTACCACCACTTGCAGCAGCTTGACTAGAACTAGATCCACCAGCACCACCGCCGCCTGCTCCTCCAGAGCCACCTTGTCCAGCACCACCGCCGCCACCGCCTGCGTATGTTACAGATGAACCAGAGATACTACTCGCTTGACCAGCACCACCATTACCAGCTTGAGTACCAGAGGAATTTTGACCAGCAGCACTTTTACCACCGCCACCGCCAGTACCACCATTAGTTCCAGCAGATCCTGATCCATTTCCACCATCATTTCCTTGGCCAGATGTTCCTGAGCCTGGTATCACAGAATTACTATAGTTCCAGTTTATTGCACCTCCACCAGATCCACCATTACTGGCAGAGCCGCCTACACCTCCATTATACACTCCTCCTCCACCACCAATTGCAGTTTGACTCAATCCTGTTGAATCACTTCCCTTAGTGGTTCCGTTAGCATTACCCGATGGTCTTGCACCACCAGCACCAACAACGATTGCGTAAGTTGTATTGTTTGCCAAAGTGGTTGATCCAGTAAGCATTCCACCAGCTCCACCACCTCCTCCATTTTCAAAGGATCCACTTGTATTATTTCCACCAGATCCACCACCAGCAACGATTAAGTATGTTGCACTCTTAGAACCATAACCATCAGGGAAAACTAAATTACCCGAAGATGTGAACGTGTGTATTCTTTGTCCACCACTCGTAGTTATGGTTCCACCAGTCGGTAATGATATAACTGTTTTATTTGATGGCAATGATGTAATATTATCAGTGGTTTCAATGGTCATTGCAATCACATCACCCACACTTCGACCATAAACAGCAGCTGGAACAGCGGTAGTAAATGATCCAGAAGAGACTGATACATCTGCTGTTGTTGCTAATAATGTACCATCTGTATTTGTTAGATAGTATCTGACAGTAACTGTAGATGTTGTATTTGCTACACTAAAGGTTAGATTAGTTGCAGTGCCATTGGTTGGAGCACCACTAATACTAGTGATAGATGGTCTGTCAGCAGCTTGTACTGAAACCCACTCTGATCCAGTGTAGACTTGAAGAGATGTGGAATCAGTGTTGTAAACTACTGTTCCAGCGACAGTACTAACGCCTGCATTTCTACCTGTTGTTGTGGTAGTGCCTATACCTACACCTTTTGTCGCAGTCATGATACCAGTAACAACAATACCCGATGCGTTTGCCTGAGCTTTTATATCACTACCACTTTTTAGTGTTGATGCGTCAATACCAGTCAAGTTTGAACCATCACCGTAATAAGTATCAACATATGCATTTTGGAATCTAACTGAGTTTGTTCCTATGTCAGTTGCACTATCAGAACTTGGAACGATATTACCTGTTACCGTTGATGTTCCAACTACAGATATATTTTGTAAGAACGCAGCGTTAGTATTTGTTCTTATATTTTCTGTTGATGCAACACCTGTTAACTCTGCACCACTACCAACGAATGAGGTTGCAGTGACGATACCAGTTGCGAATATATCTCCATCTTTACTTAAAGTTATTCCACTACCAACTACGACACCATTTCTTGCGGTGATTAATCCAATTGAATCTACGTTAGTTACATCTTCGTAAGTTAAGACACCACTGACCGTAAGATTACCTCCGAAAGAACCATTATTAATTACAGACAAACCATCCAACGTGACGGTTTCTGTTGAACCAATACCAGCTGCAGTGATCTTTGTAAACGCCATTATTTTTTTTAGTTATTTATATTACCCAGAAACCTCATAGATGATAAGTTGAGCTCCACCTTTCTCACTATCACCAGCTTGTTTATTAACATTAAATTCTGTGCCATTATTACTTCCCCAAGGGCCAGCATGTAAAGTATATGTGATTTCTGATGATCCACCAGCACTATCAACAACCATTTGATAAAATCCAGCCCACATAGATAGACCTGCTTCAGATCGATTATGCATCATAAATTGACCGCCAGGATATGAATCCACTCCACCGATAGTCTTTTTTAAATTCACATACCATTGAGCAGTGTTACCAGTATCCTCATGTGCCCTTAGTCTTATATCTATTAAAATTTTACTGTCTGATCTTATGGGAGTATATGTTGTAGACATAATATCTCCAGCTGATGTTAAAGCGACAGCTGAATCATGTTGTACAACTTTCATTTGAATGACACCACCACAAGTTCCACTGGATGATATTCCGTCTCTTGGTACGATTCGATTGGTTCTAAGTTCTGACATTATACTGAAAACTCCATTAGTGTAATTGTGCTAGAATATCTACCAGCAACAGCGCTATCGTCTGTTGAGTTTATTCTATTAATATTAATATTACCTGACCCATTTTCATGACGTACTTGAAGTTTATAGGTCGTTGCACTTGTGGTTGCTGGGGAATCTAATATTTGTCCAACATATGACGCACCTCGATTACTTGCACCAGCGTTATTCATGTCAAAAGTAGCCTGTACTGTACTACCACTAGCATCACCAACTGCGATTGCTGTGCTATCTCTCATTAATCGACCATATCCTTTTGATCCATTTGTATTACCACATGTCGTAACTATTACAAAAATTTTACTTGTACTAAATTTTGGTGTTATTGTAGCAGATAATCCAGTAACATCAACAAATGAAGT
>Ga0310343_10001883_pt1 | contig 10908 bp, 11 predicted proteins | sample HC15DNA2025_MG_FD_203519 | JGI IMG/M metagenome (GOLD analysis project Ga0310343, IMG submission 203519) | Marine microbial communities from station ALOHA, North Pacific Subtropical Gyre - HC15-DNA-20-25_MG | ecosystem: Environmental > Aquatic > Marine > Oceanic | place: Pacific Ocean: North...
CTGCAATAACTTCCCGGACTTCCATCAATCCTGGCGAGGGCACATAATGAGTAAAATTATCATCTAAAGCTTTTTTTGCAGCTTCCTTTATATGATCAGGAGTTTCAAAGTCAGGTTCTCCAATTTCTAGGTGAACAATATCTTTGCCCTGAGCTTCAAGCTTTTTTGCCTTAGCTAGTACTTCAAAAGCTGTTTCGGTTCCAAGCCTACCAATACTTTTAGCTAGCTTCATTAATTCCCTCACTTATAATTTATAACAACAATTGTAAACCGTAATCCTACCTAAATAAAGAAGATTTGAAAACACATAAAATGATTATTGAATAAATTGAAGTTCTATAGCCTATATGCTTAAACTATTAATATGGCAAAAAAGACAGCAAAATTTAGCCCTTTAGGTATTTTAAGATTTATTTTTATTGAGTCTACTTTCAAAACAGAAGAAAGAGAGAAACTAATCAAACGAATTTCTTCAATTACCGAAAGTCCATTAATTATTTTAGCTTTCGCAATGATTCCTTTGCTGTTAGGTCCGTATATTTGGGATTTATCACAAGATGAATTAAATACTTTTAACAGACTAGATCAGATCATATGGGCTTTATTTGTAATAAATCTAATCGTTAAAGTGCTTATTGCTCCAAGAAGGCTATCTTTTTTAAAATCTAATATTTTAGAAGTTATTGTAGTTATTCCATACTTACAACCTCTGAGAATAGTTTTTTTTGGAACAAAGGCAATATGGGGTATGACGAAGATAGCTAGACCAGATTTCTTAATAGTTGTGTCAGGTGGATTGGTGATTATTAGCGCAACTATAGTTACAAGCCTAGAAAGATCCAGTAATCCTGAACTTGGTTCTTTCCCAGATGCTCTATGGTGGGCAATAGTTACAATAACTACAGTAGGATATGGAAATCAGGAACCTGTTACATTTTTTGGAAGGATTGTTGCGGTTATACTAATGATAACTGGCGTTGGTTTTTTTGGTGCAATTGCTGCAAATCTTGCTGCTTTCTTTGTAAGAAAAGATGAAGATGAAAAAATTGATAAGCTACAAAGAGATATTAATGCTATTAATGAAAAATTAGATAAACTAGCTAAGAAATAAGGAATAATCATGAAATTTCGAGAAGAAAAAGATTCCATGGGCAAATTAAATGTACCTGAAGATGCATTATATGGCGCAACAACTCAAAGGGCTCTTTTAAATTTTCCTATCAGCGATTTGAGGTTCAACAGAACTTTTATTAAATCAATAGCCGAAATAAAACGTTGTGCAGCTGAAACAAATTTAGAACTTGGAGCATTAGAAAAAAATATAGCTGATGAAATAATTAAGGCTGCTGAATTAGTTTCAAAAGGAGATTATGATTCAGAGTTTGTAGTAGATATTTTTCAAACTGGATCAGGTACGTCTACGAATATGAATACTAATGAGGTTATTTCAAATGTTGCTATTAAAAATATGGGAGGCATAATTGGAAGCAGGGACCCAATTCACCCAAATGATCATGTTAATAAAGGACAATCATCAAATGATGTAGTTCCAACTGCTATTCATATAGCCGGGTGTGTTGGCATTGTTGAATCATTAATACCCGGACTTGAAAAACTTCAAAAATCACTAGAAAAAAAATCTGAAGAATTTTGGGGAATAATTAAAACAGGAAGAACTCATCTTCAAGACGCGACTCCCATTAGGTTAGGACAAGAATTTCTAGGGTATTCTGGCCAAATTGAAGAGTCTATTAGAAGAGCAAAGAACTCTTTAGGTGAATTATCTATCTTAGCATTAGGTGGCACAGCTGTAGGGACTGGAATTGGAATGCAAAAAGGTTTTTCAAATAAAGTTATTGAAAAGTTATCAAAAAGATTTAACATCAAATTTAGCGAATCTCCAAATCATTTTCATAGCCAAAGTACAATTGATGCAATTGTTGCAAGCTCAGGTAATCTGAAAACAATAGCTGTAAGTTTAATGAAGATTGGAAATGATATTAGATGGCTAGGGTCAGGTCCCAGGGCAGGTATAGGAGAAATAGAATTACCAGAAGTTCAACCAGGCAGCTCAATAATGCCTGGAAAAGTAAATCCTGTTATTGCTGAATCATTGACAATGGTTTGTGCACAAGTGATAGGTAATGACCAAACAATTAATATTGCAGGTCAATCAGGAAACTTTGAACTGAATGTTATGATGCCTGTAGCGGCTTATAATTTGCTACAATCTATTGATTTATTATCGACATCCTCTACTAACTTTGCTCTTCAATGCGTAGATGGACTTAAATCAACAACAAAAGGTCCTGAATCAGTTCAAAACGGCCTAGCAATATGCACTGCATTGGCACCTAAAATTGGATATGATAATGCAGCAAAGATCGCACATATTGCAGCTGATTCAGGAGAAACAATACTAGAGGTTGCAAAAAGAGAAACTTCTTTCAGTCATCAAGAATTGGTTGACATTTTAAATGCTGAAAGTATGACTGAGCCATCATAATTAAAATTAGGAAGATAAAATGGATTTTAAACTACGTAAAATCATAATTACTGTTTATATTCCTGCATTTTTAACATCTTTTTGTATGGGGATGCTGGCACCTACTATCCCTGCAAAAGTAGATCTTATTGGTGGAACAGCTTTTATAATTGGCCTTGCTGTGGGAGCTCAGGGTCTTGGAGAAGCTTTTTTTTCAATACCTACTGGTTTATTAATAAATAAATTCGGAAATAAAAAAATTATGCTGATTGGGATGGCAGGATTGTCTATATCTGGCTCACTTTCAGGTTTATTTCAAAATAATTTAGCACTATACTTTGCACTTTTTTCTTTAGGTGTTTTCTACGGATTTTTTAGTTTAAGTAGACACTCTTTTATGACACAAATTGTACCTTCAGAATATAGAGGTAAAGCCTTTTCAAGATTTGGCGGAATTAATCGTATAGGGTGGTTTTTTGGGCCTGTCATTGGTGGATTTACTGCTGGATCAATTGGAATAGATATACCTTTTTACATAATTTCTGTAGTCGCGCTTTTTACAACTATTTTAATTTTTTTTAGCACAGAACCTACGAACGAGAAATTGATACAAAGTAATGAAACTAAGCCCCCAACTTTTAAGGAAACAATATTAGATAATAAAAAATCATTTACGATTGGTGGGTCAGGCCATTTCATTATGCAATTTTTACGTCAGTGCAGACATGTATTAATACCAATTTGGGCATTTAGTATAGGTTTAGGAGTTGAAGAATTAGGATTAATTCAAAGTATATCTGCAGCAATTGATATGACATTATTTTATCCGGTCGGTTTAATAATGGATAAATATGGTAGAAAGTGGACTTCAGTTCCTAGCATTATACTTTTATCATTAGGATTTATATTTATGACATATGTTGATTCATTCAATGGACTGATGCTAGTTGGATTGCTTCTTGGATTTGCAAATGGTTTAGGTTCAGGTGCAATGTTAACTTTGGGTTCAGATCTTTCACCAAAAAATCAACCTGGATCCTTTTTGGGAATATGGAGATTGTTTGGTTGGTCTGGAAATTCTGCTGGAGGACCAATAAGCGGAGCTATTGCTCAAACTGTTGGAAATACTGCTTCAGCATTATCGATTTCAATGATAGGCGGAATAGGGGTAATTATTTTTAGCTTTTTATTACCAGAAACTCTTAAAGAATAGATTTATTTTTCAAATATTCATGAAGATTATTGAGACAAATTGAATCTTCATCAAGATCTCTTCCATCAACAGCATACTTTTTTTCACCAGTTAAACCTTCAACTGCGCCAAGATCAACGCTTTTTTTTATCAAATTTTTGGCACTATTAAGGCTTGGCAATAAATTTACTGACTTGATTTCTGAAATTGAACATATTAATCCAAAAGCTCCCCAATTTGAGCAACTTGAAACAATAAGTTCGTCAACCTTTGTTACTGCAGGTTTATCAGGAAGGCCATCCGTTTTTTTTATTTCATTAAATAGGTTCCCCATACCAATTTCATTTCCACCATCTCCAATTCCAATGGTATTGGAAGTGTTCCTGAAAATATAATCGAGTTTCGCATTATATTGAGATATATCCTGACTTTTCCAATTCCTGTAAGTTCCGTCTTCCATTAATGAAGCCCTTTCAATGCTTATTGATACTGAAGGCTTTAGTTCATTTATTAAATTAATGGCAAACTCTTTTGAGTTTTCATGATCATGAATAGGAAAATCAATGATCGTGTCACTAGTCATGCCCTTTAATATTTCAATCGACCATTTGTCAGTTACGTATACAACTTTATAACCTATTTTTTTTAATGCATTACCCAAAGCTATTGCACCTGGAGGACCATCAGTTTCAGAAGCTTTGGCATAAACAATATAGAAACCTGTAGTTATAAAAACTGTTCCTTTATTCTTAAGAATTATTTTTGCAGCTGAATTTATAAAGTTTGGTTTTAAAAAATTTTCTAAACTTGAAATATTCCTTGTATCGTTCTGTAATACTATTTTTTCTATTGATCTATGAGTATTCATTTTCTTTAAGGTCAGTAACAAACATATATCCTGGTGAATGTGTATAAACTAATGGTAATTTTGACTTCTGAAGTGATAATTGAGGTGTTACACCACAAGCCCAAAATACAGGTACATCATTTTTATTTAACGGACTCCAATAATCTCCAAAATCAGGTGATTCAATTGAATTTATTCCGATTTTAGACGGATCACCTATATGAATTGGTCCGCCATGGTTTTTTATATATTTTTCGGTTATTTTAACTGCTTGATCCACTTTATCTTCAGGTATCCATCTCATTGAAACTACCAAAGGTCCTGAAAAATATTTAGAAGGCTTTGTATTTAAAGAGGTAGAATACATAGCGACATTCCCTTTTTTTTCAAAATGAGGAAGATAAATGCCCGAACCGGTTAATGCATTTTCAAAAGAAAAACTACAACCAAGAAGGAATGCTGTGAATTCAGAAGATAATTCATCAGTTAAATTATTTAATTCACAATCAAAATCCCCATTTACAAATTTTCTGTAAAGAACAATATCGGTTCTCAAGTCTGAATTTTTTGCAGAATTTGGTTTAAAAGAGCCGCCTTCAAGCCTTTCTACAATTGGGCAAGGCTTAGGATTGCTATCACAAAAGTTATTAAAATCATCGGCATACTCAGTTTCAATTATTACAAGATTTGTTTGAATAAAACCTTTTGCATAACCACAAGTAGGCTCATTAAATTGATTATTTCTAATTTTTTCTCTTAATTGATTGGAATTCAATGCTTTTTTAAACTATTTATGTGTAAACTTAATGTTTACTACTTATATAATACATAAACGAGGTGCTGATTTGCCAACTTTAGATCAAATAGTTTCTTTAACTAAAAGAAGGGGATTTATTTTCCAAGGAAGCGAAGTTTACGGTGGATTAAGAAGTGTATGGGATTTTGGACCTCTCGGTATTGAATTAAAGAGAAGAGTAAAAGAAATGTGGTGGCACCACATGATTCAGGAAAGAGAAGATATTGAAGGAATTGATTCTGCAATTTTGATGCATCCAAACGTTTGGGAAGCAAGCGGACATATATCAGGGTTCACTGACCCTTTAGTAGAATGCAAAAAATGCCATAATAGATTCAGAGAAGATCAAATTGAAGAAAGAAATTGCCCTTTAAGTAAAAGTGAATGCGATTTAACTGAATCCAAACAATTTAATTTAATGTTTCAAACTCATATGGGGCCAGTTAAAAAAGAGGGCTCTGAAATATATTTGAGACCAGAAACTGCCCAAGGAATATTTGTTAATTTTGAGAATGTGATGACCTCAACACGAAAAAAAATTCCCTTTGGAATTGGGCAAATTGGTAAATCATTTAGAAATGAAATAACTCCGGGAAATTTTATTTTTAGAACTAGAGAATTTGAACAAATGGAGATGGAGTTTTTTTGCGAACCTGACAAGGCAGATGAATGGTTTGAATATTGGATAAATTTTAGTAATGAATGGTTCATTAATATAGGCTTAAGTGAAGATAAGCTGAGAAAAAGAGCTCATACTGATGATGAAAAACCACATTACGCGAAAGCTGCATTAGATATTGAATACAATTTTCCTTGGGGCTGGGGTGAACTTGAGACTATAAATAATAGAAGTGATCACGATTTAAAAAGTCATTCAGAAAAGAGCGGAAAAGACTTAAGTTATTTCGACGAGAGCACTAAAGAAAGATATGTTCCTTATGTTATAGAGCCAGCAATGGGGGCAGATAGAACTGTTTTAGCTATTTTATGTGATGCATATAGCGAAGAAGAAGTTGATGGAGACAAAAGAACTGTGCTTAGATTTAAACCGCAAATATCTCCAGTACAAGTAGCTATTTTGCCTCTAAGTAAAAATGAAAAATTAGCAGAAACTAGTGAGAAAATATACAAGAGTCTTAAAAGTGAGTTTAGGGCTCAGTTTGATAACACCCAAAGTATTGGCAAAAGATATAGAAGGCAAGATGAAATTGGGACACCAATTTGCTTAACAATAGATTTTGATACTGTAGAAACTGATAACTGCGTTACACTTAGACACAGAGACACAATGGATCAGGTAAGAGTCAAAATAGATGATATTAAAAATGAAATTTCGAAAATGCTTAAAAGTTTTTAACTTTAAGCTTTTATTTATATTTATTTTATTTATAACAGGCTGTTCAGGGCCAGAAGATAGTTTTCTACCAATTAAAGCTGAACTAATTAATGGTGGCGAATTTAATTCAGAAGAATTTATAGGCATGCCATTAGTTATAAATTTTTGGTATCCATCATGTCCTCCATGCGCTAAAGAATTACCAACGCTGGTTAAATTTGATAATCAAGATGAGTATAAAGTTAAATTTCTAGGTATTGTTCATAATTCTTTAGTTGATAAAAAAGAAGACTCAATAAGATTAATTGATAAGTTTAATATCAAATACCAAAACATTTATGATGAAAATGGAGACTTTGTAAATGATTTTAATATTTTAGGATTTCCAACTACTCTTTTCTTCGATAGAGATCATAAACTTTCAAAAAGATGGACTGGATATCTTGATGAAGAGAATCTTATTGAGCAACTTGAAAAAATAAACAATTAAATGGATATACTGATTTTCATAGTAAATTTATTTCACTCTATATCTGCTTCAATATGGCTAGGAGGGTGCGTGTTTATGATAGGAATTACCCTAAATGATGACTTTAAAATTTTAGATAATTCAAACAAGGTTTTTATAATTATTTCATCTACTTTACGGGAAATTGTTAATGGCTCAATGATTTTAATTTTTTTAACAGGAATAATAATGACAATTCAGAAATTATCTCTTGTTCAAACTGACACAAATTACTCAATAATACTCGGCTTAAAAATATTAATAAGTATAGGAATACTATTTAGGATTTGGCAGTTTAGAAATACTGGCTATCCTAGGTACAGATCAAGACTTAAAGAGTGGGTCTTGGGTTATAACTCATTTTCAATATGGGGAGTATTAATTTTTCTGTTAGCTGACCTTTTGAACAATATTGCCTGATAACTTGCTTGAAATATTGGCATGAATTAAAAATTTTTTAAATTTTTTTGTTAATTTTCTTTTCATCTTTTTATCCAACTCATATATGGGAACCATTACAAATGGCCTCTTGGCAAAATTTATATGGGGCAAGATTAAATTTTTCCTATTAATTTTATTTTCTCCATAAAAAATAATATCGATATCAATAACCCTTGGAGAGAGATCATTTTTACTCTTTCTACCAATAATCTTTTCAATTTTCTTTGTGTAATTGAGAAGAGATGTAAATGACAAATTGGTTTTACAATAAATTACTCTATTAAGATAGCTTGGGTGATTAGAGACACCCATGCCTTCTGATTCGTATGTTGATGAGCAATAAATATGTTTAAGTTTCCTTGATAAATGTCTTACTGATGAATTTAAATACAACTGCCTATTACCTAAATTTGAGCCTAACGAAATTACAATAGTTTCCATTATTTTAGTAAATCTAAATAACTTATTATTTTTTTAAATAAAATTGCATCGTGCATCCTAAATATATTTGCACCCTTATTTTTTAAATCCAAGGCAGAAGCTATTGAAATTTCTGTACGCGAATCAATGTCTTTATTATTAGAAATTTCGCCAAGAAAGGATTTTTTTGATGTTCCAATTAGTATTGGAAAATTATTAAATTTTTCACTCCTAAAATCATTATGAAGCTCTATATTTTGCTCAATGGATTTATTAAATCCAAACCCTGGATCAATGACTATTCTTTTTCTATCAACACCTTCTTTTTCAAGATTAATAATCGTTTTATTAATATCATTTACAACCTGATCAATGACTTTGCCAGAATTGATTTTTCTATTATGAGTAAGAATGTAAGGGTTATCCGTTTTTTTTAATAAATCGATCATATTTTCATCGTAACTTAGCATAGAAATATCATTAATTATATTTGCACCATGTTTAATCGCTTCTTCAGCTACATCAGATTTTCTTGAATCAATACTTATGGTTACATCAAAATTTGATCTAATTGCATCAATTATAGGAATTACTTTTGATAATTCCTCATCAGATGTTACTTCATATACTCCTTCATAAATGCTTTTTGGCCTAGTAGATTCACCGCCAACATCAACAATATCAACTCCAGCATCAACATACCCTTTTGTTAGTTGCAATGCCTTATCAATGTTATTCCCAACTCCATCGCCAGAAAATGAGTCATCAGTAGCATTAAGAATGCCCATAACAATGTTTTTGCTTAATAAGTTTAATTTCACTATTCAAAATCTTTTAATTTTTAAATTATTATTATTTAATTTATAACAAATTTTATTTGATAGAAATTGTATAGTGATATAGCATTTACTTTTGAAAATGAGTAAAGATTCGAAAAATACAAATTCAGAAGAAAATTTGCCTAAAGATATAGCTTCTAAAATTAAAAATTTAGAAGAGAGAAGAGCCAATACCAAGTTTGGTGGTGGTAAAGAAAGGCAAGAGTCTCAAAGATCAAAAGGTAAAAAAATCGCTAGAGAAAGGTTGTCATTATTATTTGATAATGGTGATTTTACTGAAATTGATCCGTATGTAAAGCATTTTTCAAATGATTTTGGTCTAGATAAATCAAGGATTGACGGTGATTCTGTTGTTGTTGGATACGGAACAGTAAATGGCCAGCAAGTCTTTGCTTTTTCTCAAGACTTTACTGTTCTTGGAGGATCACTATCTAAAGTTGCTTCTAATAAAATATGTAAAGTTTTTGATCTTGCTATTAAAACAGGATGCCCTATAGTTGGAATTAATGATTCTGGGGGGGCAAGAATCCAAGAAGGTGTTGATTCTCTTTCTGGTTATGGAGAAATTTTTAAAAGAAATACTATGGCCTCAGGTGTCATTCCACAAATCACAGTTGTAGTAGGGCCTTCTGCTGGGGGTGCAGTTTACTCCCCTGCACTAACAGATTTTATTTTTATGGTTGAGGGTGTTGGACAAATGTATATTACTGGCCCAGAAGTTGTTAAAGCAGTTACTGGCGAAGAAGTAAGTCACGAAGACCTTGGTGGTGCATCTACTCATGCAAGTAAAAGTGGTGTTGCTCATTTTGCTTCAGAAAGTGAAGAAGATTGCTTTGAAAGCGTAAGAAAGCTTATTGATACACTCCCAGCTAATAATGTTGATATTAAATCATCAGATAGTTCTGTCGAAACTGTAAATCAAGAAGATTTAAATAAATTAATTCCCGAAAACCCAAATCAAAGTTACGATGTTTTTGAAGTTATAGAAACGATTATTGATACAAATTCATTTATCGAAGTTCAAAGTGAATACGCTAAAAATATAGTTGTTGGGTTTTCTAAATTTAATGGAAAGACAGTTGGCATTGTTGCAAATCAACCCGATCATATGGCTGGAGTATTAGACATCAATGCCTCTTCAAAAGCCGCTAGGTTTGTTAGGTTCTGTGATGCATTTAATATTCCAATAGTTACATTAGTTGATGTACCTGGTTTTATGCCTGGTACTATACAAGAATATGGAGGAATTATTAGGCATGGTGCAAAACTTCTTTACGCATTTGTTGAAGCAACAGTTCCTAAAATTACTGTTATTTTAAGAAAAGCTTACGGTGGTGCATATATTGTAATGGGTTCGAAGGAGTTAAGAGCAGATATTAACGTTGCTTGGCCATCAGCAGAGCTAGCAGTAATGGGACCAGAAGGTGCAGTAAATATAATTGGCAGAAAAGAAATTGCTGCTGCTGAAAATAAAGATGAAAAAAAAGCAGAACTTCTTCAAAACTATAGAGATAAATTCGCTAACCCATTTGTTGCAGCTGAAAAAGGATTTTTGGATGACGTAATCAAACCTTCTGAAACAAGAGATTTGATTTTGAAAAGCCTAAATATGCTTGAAAATAAAACAGATCAAAATATTCCAAAAAAACACGGAAATATTCCTCTTTAAATTGAAAGGACAACTAAATGATTGACTTGCTTAAAATAGCACAGACAGAAGCTGATGGCGGAAATTTATTTGAAGAGTTATCTAATTTATACCGAGATTCAGATATTAAACCCAATGGGTACCCTGAAGCAGTAGTATGGGAAGGCGGGAATCATGTTGGAAATATTAATCCAATAGCTCACTCACTTACTGATGCATATGCCCTACTTGGAACAATTGCTGCAATTGATATTTTAGGGCTACCTTTTTATGCGGTTCCTATGTGGTCACAATTTAGACATGACACAAAACTAGAGGCATTGGCTTGGTTTGGAAATATTCCGGCAACTTCAATTAAATGGTCTACTGCAGGTGATGCATATGTAAATGATGGTA
>Ga0310343_10001885_pt1 | contig 10906 bp, 10 predicted proteins | sample HC15DNA2025_MG_FD_203519 | JGI IMG/M metagenome (GOLD analysis project Ga0310343, IMG submission 203519) | Marine microbial communities from station ALOHA, North Pacific Subtropical Gyre - HC15-DNA-20-25_MG | ecosystem: Environmental > Aquatic > Marine > Oceanic | place: Pacific Ocean: North...
CAAAAATAATCAACAGATTCTGAGAAATTATTTATTTCATTAAGACTTAATCCTGCTCCTCCAATATCAATTACCTGAAGAATTTCATCTCCCATAAATAGTTTTAATTTATTAGGATTAATTTTCCAGTTTGTGTTGTAATCTAAAACATTAAATAGTGGATGGATGTTCTTAATTTTTTCATTTAAAAAATTGAATATTTTTCTAAATGTAATTTTTTTTAATTTATAAAGAAAAATATTAAAATTGCTCATTTATCTAATATATATGAATTGATCATAATATATTTAATTTTATAAATTATCAAAAGTATTTTTCTTTTATAGTAATTATTCAAACTAATTAGGAAAATGAGTCTATGTTAAATTAATTTATGAAAATAAATAATTATTTTATTAAAATTTTAAATTTAATTAATTAACTTTCATTTAATCTTGATCTTTTAAAGATTATCTCAGAATAATGCAATAAAAAAATTAGCTAAAAATTAATAATATATTTGAATTTATATATTCAATTTTTATTAAAAAATTATATTTCTACATAACAAATGAAACAATAATTCAACTCATTCTTAATTTCTTCTGTATTCATAGAACTTAATATTTCTAACAAATTCTTGTTACTTTCCCAATTTGAATAAAAAGGTTTATTTTTTAATTCATAATATCCAGACCAATCTCTACCCCAAAAATTTTTCTTATTTAAAATTAATGGAATAACTTCAAAATAATTTTTTAAGTTTAACTTCAAAGCAGCTTTATCTACATCATTCTTTTTTCTAATCATAGATTGTCGCCAATAATATCTATTAAGAACCCATTCTTCAATTTTTCTAATTAATTTGTTTTTACCTTTGGGAAGATATTCTTTTGACATTTGTATATTGAAATGACCTAAACCACTCAAAACATTTTTTAGACTATAACAATCACCCTCTCCATCTGGGAAGTTATCCTCAAAAATTGCTCTATTAAAACCCCACCATTTCATTTCCATTAATCTACTATAAGCATTCTGATGATCATCAAAGAAGCATAATGAATTTTTAATATCAAATTTAGTCCAATCTATTCCTACAAAATCATTTTCAAAATATATTGCATTCTTTGAGTTAAATAATCTATTTTTTGGAATAGGATCTAAACAAACTATATTCGATTTTGGGAGTGCATTTTCAATTATATAAGTTGATTGTCCTTTCCAAACCCCGCTTTCTATAATTAAATTTGGTTTTAAAGATCTCAAGATAGAGTAAAGTGCGAAGCAATGGTTAATACCCATACCCCCGAAATTATTTTTTATTGGCCTATTTTTATAAATTTCAAAAAAATCATCTAAATATTTAATTAAGTCATTATTTGAAAGTGACATAATTAGAAATTGAAATAACTATTTCTTTATATTACTAAGTGATTATTTAAAGCAATATAATTTGAGAATAAAAAACTCTCTTCTTTTTCATGGTATTCATTTAATAAAATGTTACCTTGAGGTGTCATTCTATATAAGCTAAATTTTCTTTTTGAAAAGAATTCCCAGAAATCTTTTATATAAGTTTTGCTATCAATATTTGTTCCTCCAAATTCAAATTGAACTAATTTAACTTTATTAATTAAAGGGCCGAATCCTTTGAGAACCTCTAATTCATGACCCTCCACATCAATTTTTACGTAATCAATAATAGAATTGATATCTTTCCAATATTCATCAAATCTAAGAATTTTTATTTCTTCGGTTTTTTTAAATTTAATATTAATATTTTCTAATTTTCGTTTATATAACGAGGATAATGCAGAGCCTTCATAGTTTGCATATAGAGTACCCTTCTTTGAAACGCTTGAAAGTGCTAGATGATTAATTTTATAATTTTTGTTCTTAAAACTTTTTTTTAAAAATTGATAATTTATTATTGATGGTTCAAAAATATGACATTCTAATTTAGGATATTTGTTGATTATTTTTTTTAAGTATTCTCCCTTATTTGAACCAATATCAATAAAGATATTAGGTTCTTTTTTTAATAATGAAAGGCATGAATTTATCTCGAACTCTAAGGAACTGAAAGGATTACCTTGACCTTTTGAATAACTTATATAATGTTCTAGAAACAAAAACAACTTTTTATTTATTGGAATTTTTAATAAGAAAATTAAAAATCTTTTTTTAATTTTTTCTTTTAACAAATTCAAATACATAATAATTTAATAACCAATCGATATTTAAATTATAATTAAATTATTATTTTCCATTTATTTAGTTAATATTTATATTTCTCATGAATTTTATTATGTAATTTTTCAAAGAATATTTTATAAGTCTTATAATTTCTAGAGAGTAATTTTGTTGTTGAGGGAAACCACATTCGGACGAGATTAAATTTTCTAGAGTTGAATCTTCAGGATTATTAATTTCTATTATTTTATTTTCCGAAAAGTTATATTTATCGATTGTTATCCATGGGGGTTGATCTATGACTGTATGCGTAGCATCTTTTCTGAATCCATGGTTAAAAATATGAAAACCTTTTGGAGTTATAGATTTTTTATTGTTTAAAATATGAAAATAATTCCATTCATAATCCCAAGTATCAAATTTATTATTTAGACATTTCCATATAATTAATGATGCATTAAAAGTTCTATATTTAATTGGAGTCATAAAGAAAATTTTTGTTAAACTTAGTTTTTCTATTTTTTTTAGTAATTTCTTATGTTTTTCCCAACGATCTTTCCAAGTACCCCAACCCCAGACTCTGCAGGTTGGCATTAGATAAAAATCTTTTTTGTTTCTTAAGTTTTCTGGAGCATAAATAGAATTATGACTGGAAATTGAACATATATCTTTTTCTTTAGAAAATTGTTTAAGCAATTTATTAATCTGAAAAATATAGTTTTTTTCTAACTCAATGTCATCTTCTAATATAAGACCATAATCGACTTTGCTAAAAAACCAACTAATTGCTTCAACAACACCTATTCTACAACCAAGATTATTTTCGTTAAATTTTAAGTTTTCTTTTGGTATTTTTTCGAGAAGACAAATTTCTTTAATTTTATTTATTTCTTTTAAATCTTTTTTATTAAATTTCCTTGGTCCATCAATTGAAATCCATAACTCTTTTTCATCAATTGCTTTTAATCTATTAATAGATTTAAAAATTAGATCACTTCTATTAAAACCTATTAATAGAATATTAATTTTTTTTTTGGTTTTATTTATAACTTTCAAAATTTTAACGCCATTCTAAAATTTGTTGATTATTTTCAATCATTTTTTGGAAAGATTCCTGTCTAGTTATTTTATTTCTATCTAAAAGAAATATTTGAGAACAGATTTTTATATTTTCCAAGTTATGACTAACTATAAAAATAATTTTATCTTTTGAAATTTCTTGAATTTTTTTAATAACTTTTTTCTCTGAAATATTATCTAATGCATTTGTGGCTTCATCTAAAATTAAAATTTCATTATCTTCATATAGTGCTCTTGCAAGTGAAATTAATTGAGCTTGGCCTCCACTTATAGAAACCCCACCTTTCCCAATTTGCGTATCAATACCTTCTTTTAATCCACTTATAAATTTAATATTATCTATTTTGCTAATAATATCAATTGCTTTTTTTCTATTATATTTTTGATCCCAGACTATATTTTCGCAAATTGTTCCGCTAATAATATAATTTTCCTGGCATACGATTGAAATTTTTTTGTTGATTGTATTATATAAGTTAGTGATATCAACTTTATTTATTTGAAACTTGCCTTTTGATGGCTTAATTAAGCCACAAATTAAATTTAATAAAGTTGTTTTGCCAGAACCTGATCTACCTACTATTCCTACTAGATCACCTTTTTTAATATCAAAATTTATATTATTTAAAGCCCATGGATTTTCACTTTCAAATTTATAAAAAAGACCTTTGCAACTTATGCTATTTATCTTTTTACTATTTTTAATGAATGTATTATTGACAGGATCAGTTTTTTCTTTTTTCTTAAAAATTGGCAAATCATAATTTAACATTAATTCATCATAGAGTTTCATTCTCCCTTTGTTTTGGTTGAAATTATTATTTAACTGAGAAAGTTCAGAAAATTTACCAATTAACCTTTGAAGAGTGACTATAAATATCCCAATTGTTGGAAGTAATATATTGTTATTTAAAGTTCCTTTTGTAAATAGATAAACAATAAATGTGATAGTACAAATACCAATAAATTTGCTTAAGGCAGGTGTTATTTCATAAAAAATTCTTTCATTAATTAGTTGTTTTTTTAAAGAATAAGTTTTACTTGAAAACTTATTCTTTACGAATTCTGTTGATCCGCTTGCTCTTATATATTTTATTCCTAATATCATTTCATTTAATGCTTCACTTACTAATGATTTAAAATAATAAGTTTTTGAAGCTTGATTTCTTACTTTTTTTTGTGTAAATAACTGAACGCATCCAACAAGGACTAATGCAATAGAAGATAAAAAGAATTCTTTAAATGATAATTGCAAGAGAACTCTTGAGTAAACAAATAAATACAAGAGTGTAATTATGCAATCTGTTAAAGACTGTATTTGCAATCTTAAAGCTTCAGGACATTCGGCACTAATAGTCAATAATTTTCCAGATTTGATTTTTGATATCTTTTCGTAATCTCCATCCAGCAATACTCTACTAATATCATGATTTATTTTTTCTCTCAGCCAGGAACCAATGACCTCACTATTTAATTTACCTAAATATTGACATAGACCCTGTAATAAAGAAATACTTACCATCATTATTAAAATAAAGTTTATATTAAAAAGCATTTCAGATTGTCCAAGAAATGAGTGAAAATTTTCACCTATTGGAAATGAAATTTCTGATTTATTTATTTCACCATTTTGAACAAAGGTTAGTAAGTAAAAAGTAAATATAATCAGACTGTTTTCACAAATTGCCTGTATTGTATTAAAAAAAAATATTAAAATAACAGGTATTTTATTTGATTTTATGGCTTCTATAAATGCATTAAAAGAGGGACGCATAATTATTAAATTGGTAGTAAAAGTGTTTCAGTTAAGGATAAAAGATTTTTGATCATATCTTTTTTATCTTCTGGGAAAACTATAAATAAAGCAATTGCTAACGTTTTTTGATTTTTAGTTTTACATTTATGATTCAGTCTCATTTTTATAACTCTATAAAACCTGGAGGGCTTAGCCATCCTTTTTCAAAAGAACTTTCTTTATAATTAACCCACTTTGGTAGTATGCATCTCAATTTATTATTTAAGTTATTAGTGTTTAGTAAAGCAGCAGTGTAAGAGAATGTACTATTAGAAACTATATTAATTAATGAATTGTTTAAAATAAACCAAGTTTTTATGGTATCTTTTTTTTCTAGAACGAAAAAATTATTTTTTATATTATTTGATATGAGAGGAATTAATTTCGAGGCCCAATCATAGTCATCTGATATAAAGTATATAGGAATTGATTCTAATTCTCTTGGGATTAATTGTAAGGCACTTAATATAAATTGAATTTCAGAAAATCTTGAAAAATATGCAAAGTAGTTTTCTTTATTTTCTAAATAATCTCCCCTCCTAATATGGATAGTAATGTAAGGAAATGACCTAAAATCTAATGGTAAAAATTTTTTTGTATCTTTAAACAGCAAATTTAGATTTTTAATATTATCTATATAACATGAAGGATTCTGCCAGTAACCCTTAATTTTAATAGTAGAGTTTAAGTAAGCGATACTTTTTAATTTTTGATAAAGCCCTAATAACGTGTTTTCAAATTTATATTTGTGAATAAATTCATTTTCATCAATTGTTTCTAAAAATTTAAATTTAAGCATTAAGTTAGTTTTATTTATTCTATTTAGAAAAACAATATTATTAATAATTTTATTAAATACTTTAGATCTGTAAGAATTATATTCCCGATCAATTTTTATCTCATCAATAATTATTTTATTTATATCAAAACTTCTATAACCTTTCATAAGGTATTCTGACAAGGCGTAACTAACTTCTATCTCAGGAATCATCTTTAATATATATTTTGATCCCAGATACTGAAATATTTGATTCCCAAGACCACCGCTTAGTATAAATTGCAACTGAGTCATTATTATTCAGTTTTTTTGAATATTATCATCTATAGTTTTTTTATTATATTTGCTAGGTATGTTCTTGATTTGTATTTATTAGAAAAAATTTTTTTTTTGAAATAAAATAAATTCATTCCTAAAATGACAAAATATATTAGGAACCAATTTTTATTTAAACTTCTTTTTGTTAAAGAATAATATCTTTATTACTTAAAAAATTTTTAAGCTAAATATTTTTTTTCAAAAAAGTTTGATAAATAAAAAATATTTGCAATTTATCTATTTTTTTTTGTATGGTTGAAATAATATTAATTGATGGAAAATCGAATTAATGAAAAATAATTTGAAAATTTTGAAGAAATTAAAAAATTTCGTAAAATCTAAATTTATTACTCTTAAAAATATTAAATCAAATAATCAAATAAATATTTATAACAAAGAATATAGGTCTTACTCTGAAAATCTCGTATACAGCTCAGAAGTAATAAATTTTTTAGAAAAACCAAAATTGTTTAATAATTTTAAGAGAAATAGTTATTATATGAAGGTTGTAGAGACAGTTACTGAAAAAGATGGACTAGAATATCTTAAATTACTTGAATCAAGAAATGATGATTTTCTAAAAAGAGGATTAGAAACTGTCCTTATATCTGATTTAATTGGAAATCCATTGAAATATTTTTATGAAGGGTACTCAATTCCATTATCTCCTACAACTTTAAGATATCTAAAAGTTGCTTCTGACATAAATATGTTATTTGGAAGGAAGTTTTACAAAGTAGCCGAAATAGGAGCCGGATACGGCGGACAAACTCTGATAAATGATCAAATATTAGATATTTTCTCTGCCAAACTATTTGATCTCCCAGAAGTAAATTCATTAATAGAAAAATATTTGAATTATTTCTTATTAAGAGGCAGTTATCAAACAACTTTTATTAATAAAGAAGTACCTTCAAATTATGATTTAGTGATAAGTAATTATGCTTTTTCTGAATTACCCAAAGATTTACAAACAGTTTATATTGATAAAGTCCTAAAAAAATCTAAAAGAGGTTACTTAACAATGAATAGTGGATGGGGAGGACATTTTTCTGATGGAAAACTTTCTGCTATTGAACTATTGAATCAACTTCCAAATATTAAATTTCTAGAGGAATATCCTTTAACTTATAAATATAACTATATAGTTGTTTGGGGCTTAGAAAATGATATTGAAATATCAAATAACTTTAGAGAAAAAAGATTATGAATTATGCTTTATAATTTTAGTGATTTGTTTTTTTTGAATAATGATATTAGAGGTATTATTCATATCGGAGCTCATGAACTAGAAGAATTACCTGAGTATTTAAATCGTAATATAGATAAGATAATTTGGGTTGAGTCTAATCCTTATAAGTATGAATATATTGAAAAAAAAATAAAAAATTATGAGCAAATGTTTTTAGCTAAATTTGCAGCTGGCTACGAAGAAGATGAAAAAACTTTAAATATTGCAAACAATGGAGAATCTTCTTCCATATTAGAATTAGGAACTCACGAAGAATCTTACCCACATATTTTTTATACTTCAAAGATAAAAGTCAATACAAAACCAGTTGACGGATGGCTTGATGAAAAGAATGTAAAAAGAAGTAATTTTAATTTTTTGAATATAGATATCCAAGGTTATGAACTTGAAGCTTTAAAAGGTATGACAAAACAATTAAAAATAGTGGATTACATTTATTTAGAAGTTAACTTTTGTGAGGTTTATAAAGGATGTCCAAATATATCTGAAATAGATAACTTCTTACTGAATTTTAATTTTCATCGAGTTGGCACTATTAAAACAAAATATGGATGGGGAGATGCAATCTACGCTAAAGAGAAAATATCTATTCATAGGATCTACTACTCCATGTTTTTAAAAATACTCATAATAAAAAGATTTATTTTTTATAAATTTAAAAGAATTTTTTCAATTTTAAAAAGAATTATATTTTTTTAAATTAATTTCTTACAAAATAATAAAATATTTGAATTTTTAATATTATTTTTTTAAAGGATAAATTAATTTAAATAATTATTAGTTTATTTTGAGAAAATTTAAAGGAAAAATTTTCTTAATTAATAATTTTATTTTAGAGATAGTTTCAAGTAATATTCTTATAAATTTAGGTTTTATAAACCAACTTCTTTCCCAGTGATGAATTCCAATTGAATCTTTAGTTAATAAATTTTTTATATCAATATTTGTATCTAATAAAAAACTAGGGAAAGGATAAAATATATTTGATGGTAATACTAATATCTTATTTTTTTCATTATTACTTAAAGTAAAATATAACTTTGTCAATAAATAAGGCCCAGATGAATCAAAAATGTTCATTTTATCTATTTTCTTATTTAATTTAATGTTGTTGATTATATCTTCTAATAACAATGAACCTGGCTTGGCCAAAATTATTGCATTATTTAAATATGGTTCCCAGCCAAAAACAACACAGGAAACAAAGTTGTAATTTAAAAGGTATTCAGGTAATTTCTGTAAACATTCAAAATCAGTATCTGCATATAACCCACCATATTTTCTTAAGATTTCATACCTTAATAAATCACTTTTAAATCCGTAGTTATTACTTTTTTTGTAAACATTTAAATTAATGATTTCTAATTCTTGTATTCGATTATTATCCCAAAAAATATATTTCCAATCTGGATTTAATAATTTCCAAGAATCAATCCATCGCTTGTATTTACCTGGTAATTTTTTGGGACCGATCCAGATTTGATGAATTATTTTAGGTATTTTTTTTTCGTTTTTTTTAGTTTCAATATTTTTATTTTTTTCATACTGTTTAGCTAAAAAAAACCATTTATCCAATTCATTATTTCTACTTATAAAATCCCAATGAAATTTGCAATTCTTAGCAAATTCAGTTTCAAAAAATTCGCAATATTTGGTTTTTTCATTAATATGATTCAACATTCAGGTGCAACTTAAATAAACCTATTTCTTAATGATACTATATATAAAAGTTTGTCTAATAATATTAAATGATCAAAACATCATTATTGTTATTGGTTTTTAATGGCGAGAAATATTTAAATAGAGCTTTACTTTCCGTTTATAATCAAACCATAAAGTTAGATGAAGTACTTATAGTAAATGATGGTAGTAATGATCAAACAATAAATATAATAAATAGATGGTCCGATAGATTACCCATAAAAACTATTCATAACAAAAAAAATATAGGGACTTTTGCCTCATTAAAAAAAGGGGTTTTAAAATGCTCAGGAGATTTAATTTTTAGGATTGATCATGATGATCAATGGGCCAATAATCATGTAGAAGAAATTATAAAACTTTATTTTGAAGACAAAAATACAAAACTTTTTGCTACAAGAGCAATTTATTTAGATGAGGATTTTAATTTCATTAAATATTCTAGATATTTTTCTGATAAAGATATTCGGAAGCTTCTCCTTTGGGATAATCCAATTGTTCAAAGCAGTACAGCTTTTTTAAAAAAAGACTTTATTAATTTAAATAGATCTCCAGATTTATATTATTGTGAAGACTATGATTTGTGGATAAGACTATTAAATTTAGGCAAATTAAAATTTTGCAACAAAGAAACTGTTAAATACTACGTATATAAAAACTCCTTATCTAGGAGAAAAAAAAGTAGATTCTTAATCGAACGCTTTACTTGCCAAAAATTGGCTTTGAAGATTTATTTTAAAAAATATCCTATATATGCCTTCTTTATTGGAATTAAATTTCTTTTAAGATTATTTATTTTTCATTTTAGAAATTTTTTGAACAATAAAAATTAAATTTTTTTCAAATCATATTATTATTTTACTTTTATAAATAAAGCTTTAAATTAAAAAAATTAAGAAAAGATTTAATTAGATATTTTATTAAGCTTTTTATTGCAGTTATTTTATATTCATTTTTAACCATAATATTTAAACTTTGATTATTCATATAATTTTTATTTAAGATTGGATTTAATTTTATTTTGCTTAGATTAATATTTAATTTGCTGAGTTTTGGAGTTAATTCATCTTGGGTTATAGTATGAGTTGCTAATGAAGAATTTCCAATATTCTCTGCCATACAAATACCTGGGAATATTGTATATTTATCATTTATAATGAGAAAATAGGCAAAATCATAATCCCATGTTGAGAGTTTTTTTTGATTTATATAGTGAATAATCATAGCAAAAATTAAACTCTGCCAAAAGCCTATTCTTTTTTTTAATTTCATAAAGTAGATTATTGGTGATTCTCTTGGTCTTTCCCAATTTCTAAAATTTTCCCAAGTTTTTTTAGTACAATACCAGCCCCAAATTGAAGGAATTTTTGATAGAAAAGTATATTTTGGATTTTTTTGATTATTTTTTAAATATGAATCAAAGGTACAGGCTGAAACACATCCAATATTTTCTTTGTTAATAAAATATCTTGCAAACTTTGGGAATTCTGGGTGTATTAAGATATCATCTTCTAAAATTAGCCCTTCTTTTTCATAACTTAAAAACCAATCTATTGAAGTTAATATAAATTCTCTAAGACCTTTATTATTTTTCGAAAAATTAGTTTGAATTTCACAATCCCAATTTATTGATTTTAAAGCGGCTTCTCTTGCATTAGTACACAATAGATTGTCATTTAAATCTTTTGGCCCATCCATTGTTAAATAAATTTTTTTGGGCTTAAAGTTAGATACATTTTCAATCACTCTTTTTATTTCATTAGCTCTTTTATAACCAATAATCAATACACTCATAATTTTAAAATAA
>Ga0310343_10001887_pt1 | contig 10904 bp, 10 predicted proteins | sample HC15DNA2025_MG_FD_203519 | JGI IMG/M metagenome (GOLD analysis project Ga0310343, IMG submission 203519) | Marine microbial communities from station ALOHA, North Pacific Subtropical Gyre - HC15-DNA-20-25_MG | ecosystem: Environmental > Aquatic > Marine > Oceanic | place: Pacific Ocean: North...
ATGCATCAAAAATATAACTGGAACTTTCTTATCACTTATAGATTGATTATTTGTAATAATTTTTAAAGGTGATTGTGAAAATAAGCTCGATATTAAAAAAAATAAAATAAAATATTTCATATATTACTATAGACCTGTTTGAATTCGTTTAATCATCTCATCAATTTCTAGTTCTAGAAAATTCAATGGTAGAGCACCATTTGATAAAATAGTATCATGAAATTCTCTTATATCAAAATTATCACCCAATGATTCTTTTGCTTTCAATCGAAGTTGAAGTATTTTATCCATTCCAATTTTATATGCAGTTGCTTGTGATGGCATAACTATATGTCTTTCAACCATTTTAATGCAGTCTGAGATATCATTTGGGGTATTTTCTGAATAATACCTAATACCATCTTCCCTTGTCCATTTTTTACTATGAATTCCAGTATCAACTACCAACCTACAAGATCTCCATAATTCCATTGAAAGTCTTCCAAAATCAGAATAAGGGTCTGAATAAAAACCTAATTCTTTTGGTAAATATTCAGAATACAAGCCCCATCCTTCAATATAAGAAGTATAACCACCAAATTTTCTAAATTTTGGAATATTTTGAAGTTCTTGAGCAATTGCTATTTGCATATGGTGACCTGGAATACCCTCATGATAAGCTAATGCCTCCATCTCATATTTAGGCATCGCTCTCATATTGTAGAGATTTGCATAATAAGTTCCAGGTCTAGATCCATCAGGAGCAGGTCTTTGATAAAAAGCTTTTCCAGCAGATTTCTCTCTAAAATCCTCAACAGCTTTTACAATCATTTGAGCTTTTGGTTTTGTAATGAATAACTCATCTAATCTTAATTCCATTTGATCAATAATATTTTTTGCTTCAGCCATATAGGCTTTTTCACCTTCAAGAGTTTGGGGGTAATAAAAATCATCACTTTCTTTTAATTCATTAAAAAAATCTTTTAAGGTTCCTGAAAACCCAACTAAATCCATAATTTTAATCATTTCGTTATGAATTCTGTCTACTTCCCTTAATCCTATTTGATGAATTTCATCTGCAGACAAGTTTGTTGTTGTAGTGCGTTTAAGAATGTAATCATAAAAAACTTCACCATTTTCCCATCTCCAAACACCATCTTCCTGATCATAATTATCTGATAATTCACTTATCAAAGATATCAAACTTTCATAGGCTGGTTTTACAGATTCATTTAGAGCCTGTTTAGCATCATTAATTAAATTATCTTTTATTTCTTGACCAATATCTAGACTATTAACTTTCATAAAAATATCTTTGAATAAAGCAGAAGTATCTACACTAGACATTGAAAAGGGATATCCAGAAATTATATTTCTTGAGTCATTTAATACATGTTCATAAACAAATTTTTGAGCAACTATCCCAGCTGATTCTTTTTCCTTTATATTAATCTCTAGTTGATTAAACAATGGTTTTACACCATTCAATCTAGCAATATAGTCAATTGCTTCTTTTTCAGATGAAACACTATGCATATTAATTAAAAAAGACGGGATCTCAGACTGCATTCCAAACATTTGATTTACTGGGTACTCATAATATGGAGCTGAGCCAAACAATCTATATTTTTGATCTTCAATTTGATCTTCAAGTTCTTTAACATATAATTGATAACTAAGTAGAGAAGATTTATCTAAAAGATTAATATCAACAGAATCTTTTAACCAAAGCAATGATTTTTTAGTTTGATTTAAATCATATTGGTATTCTTTTGGAGAAATATCATTCCATTTATCATAATCTTTTTTAATTCCAAGGCTTGTTTGCAATTGAGGTTTTCTATTAACTAGTTCATTAAATTCTTTTTCAAAATAATCATTTAGTTTTTTTGACTCTTGGGTAACTTTTTGTTTTGAAATAGAATCAATATTTGATGAATTATTTGAACAAGCACTAAAAATTATTATTAAACTTAGAATTATATTTTTTTTCATTTTAATCCTCTTTATTTGAATCAGTTACAATGAAGTTTGAAAAAATTGAATTTAAATATCTTGAAAATACAAAAAAAAGTGTTATTGACAATAAACCGATAACCAAAACTACAGCACCATGAAAACCTTTACCTTCTAATGAAAAAATTTTATCTAAAATAGTCAATATTCCTATAAAAGAGAAAAAAGCTGCAAATGCTGAAATAAAAATCTTTATAAATTTATGAGAAAATCTCATTTTGTGAATCTCTTCATAAAATCCCACGCCATTTTAGATGTATTTATGTCAGTTTGAACACCCTGATATAAAACATGACCACCTTCATTGATCGTTACAAGTGATACTTGTGTTTCATTATCACAATTTTCATATGTTAAAGTAAAATGGTCACTTGACCTCCAAGTTTCTTTTGGATCGCCTTCACAATTATTTATTTCTTTCCATTTCTTTAAATTTTCTAAAGCACCTGGAAGATCACTTGGATAGTACAAATCATCTTTTGTACCAAATAATGTCATAACTGAAACTGGAGAGTAATTTTGAGTCTCAGGAACCAAAAGATGTAGAGCTATACAAGCAACTGAGGATACAATATCACTTGCTTCAACTGCCATTCTTTGCGCCATTGCACAACCATTTGACAATCCAGTAAAATAAATCCTATTAGAATCAATATTATATTGACTTGATACAGATTTAATAAGTTTTCGTAAAAAATTAACATCATCTATCTGATCATCAGATGCAGGAGGACAACATTCCTCTCCACTATTCCATGAACGTGCCAACCCATAAGGCCAAACTACTAAAAAACCAAAAGAATCTGCTAAAGATTCAAATCCAGAAATCCTTTTTTGATCTTCAACAGTATCACCCCAACCATGAAGATCTAATACCAAAGGATATTTATTATCTAATTTATCTGGAATATGAATATCCCAACACCTATATAAACCATCAATTTGAATACATTCATCACCATATTCGGAAAGGTAATCATCTTCATAGTTTTCATGTGATTCAGAAAGAGTTCCAGAAATTAACCAGGTTTTATTCTCTTTCGTTAGAATAAAACCCATTTCAATTTCACCTCCATCATTAAAAATCAAAAACTCAGCAACATCACCATTAAAATCAACTTGAGATGTATTAAGATTAATTTCAATGCCATCAATCATACCAGCATTAATTACTATCTTCCAGAACTCTGCAACTTGTTCTTTACCACCAATTTCCTCAGAAAAAAAATTGTTTGAGTAAAATTTAGCTATTTCCCTAGGATTTTCAGATAACACTGCTTGCTTCCATTGCTTCATAGTACTCATTATAGATTGACTATCATCTAGTTTGCTTGAACAAGCACCAAAGATTATTATTACACTAAAAATAATATTTTTTTTCAATTCTTTATTTTTCAGGAGATTGAAATGTATATACCTCATGACTTTCAACATCTTTTGCGATCAATTTTGCAAACTCATCACTTTCTCTTCTACGTTTTATTTCTTCAACATCTACATCAAAATTCATTACTATTGCTGTTTTATCATCAACTTTTCCATATAATATTTTTCCTTCCTTAACTCTTTGTTTATTATCATATGCTGAAAGAAATAGTTTTTCCCAAGATTCAAAATTTGTTTTCATATGTACTATAAATGCCATGTTCATTACAATAACCTTTCAATAATTATTTTCTAATTAGAGGAAATAATCTAAAATGAGTTAGACATCTCCAAATCCATTCAACAGGACCATATTGAAATTTTTTCAACCAAATAGATGAAAAAAGCAATATAATCGACCATATTAAAAATGTAATTAAAATTTGAAAAAATCTACTTAAATATCCAAAAAAACCAAATCCAAATCCATAAAATATAAATGTAGCTATAATTGATTCGATTAAGTAACAACTTAAAGCCATTTTCCCAATATTTCCTAACCTATTAAACAAATTTTTTAAATTTTTATTATCAAATAAATATTTGATTATACCAATATATCCAAATGAAATAAATGGAGTAGCTAAATTATTTGGAATTCTTGATAAAAATTCTAAGTACATATAATCTTCTTGATTTTGATAAGTTAAAAATAATCCAATCAATGAAATAGGTATACCAATTCCAAATCCATAATAGATGATTTTTAAATAAAATTTTCTTGACAATAAATTACTTAAAACTCCAAAATTAAATAATGCTATTCCAACAATCATCATTCCTAAAGCTCTACAAAAAACATCTAATAGAAAAATACCTTCTTTTAGTTCAATTATCGGGTCAGATTTTTTCAAAGATCTATCTTCCAATCGATAATTAACTTGATCGTCATAATTTCCTCTAAATAAATCTAACTCTTTTTGTATGCTTTCATTATCAGGGTACCATTTTTGTGAGATTTTAGATAATTCTCTTTCACTATATTGATTTTTTACGTTTGAAATAAAATACACATTTGAGAAAGATGGAATAAAATAAATTAAGAATCCTAAAATTAAAAGTAGCCTGGAATTGTAATTTCTCAAAAAATATAATAATAATGAACATGATGCATATAGCATTAGCACGTCACCTTCCCAAATGAATGCATAATGGAAAAAACCTATAACCCACAGCCAAGTATTTCTTAAAAAATAAAACCAGAAAGGTCTTTTAAAACCCTTTCGTTTTAAGCTATTTAAGTATAATATGGTGCTTGCTCCAAATAGGATAGAAAATATGGCCATAAAATTTTGATCAACAAAGACATGGCTAAACGAATAAATTATATGATTTAAAAATGTTGTCTCGTAAATGAAAGGACTGAAATATGAAATTTTAGGCATTGAAAAATGCATAATATTCATAATCAATATTCCTAAAACTGCAAAACCTCTTAATATGTCAATTGAAAGGATTCTATATGTTGATTTATTGTTAATTATCTTCTTTTAAACCTTTTATTTTTGTTTTTAGAGTTGGAAAATTTTTTTCTTCTATCTCTATTTCTGTTTTTATTTTTATTTTTATTTCTACCTTTACCCTTACCTCTGCTTCTTCCTTTATTATCATCATCAATCATTCGTGTTGAAAGATTAATATCTTGAGAATTTTTATAATATGATAAGTATCTATTAAATTCTATTGAAATGAAATGTTTTATAAGTTGTTCTCGATCCAAAAAATTTAACTTATCATATACAAAAGGTAAAAATTGCAGGATCTGCTTTTCATTAACATCTACTTTCTCTACATCTTCAATTAATTTATACAATCTTTTTTTACAAATATCTAAACCAGTTGGAACCTGTTTTTTTTTAAAAGATATTTTTGAAGCATTTTCAATATTTCTAATCTTTCTTAATTCTCTTCCATGTATAATAACTATGGAAATACCTTTTTTACCTGCTCTACCTGTTCTACCACTTCGATGAACATAAATTTCATTATCATCTGGAAGATTGTAGTTTATTACGTGAGTCAGATCATTCACATCTAATCCTCTAGCAGCAACATCAGTTGCAATTAATAATTGAATTTGTTTTTTTCTAAAACGTAACATCACGTCATCTCTTTGAGCTTGAGATAAATCGCCGTGAATTGTATCAGCATTATAATTATCTTGGATCAATTTATTAGCAACATCTTTAGTTTCTGCTCTAGTTCTACAAAAAACAATTCCGTATATATCCGGATTAATATCAGCAATTCTTTTAACTACTTCATATCTATGTTTTGCATGAACAACATATAAGAGGTGTTCAATATTATCTGCACCTTTATTTTTAACTCCAACCGATATATTTAACGATTGTTTCATATATTTTTTAGTAACAGATTCAACTTTTTTTGTCATTGTTGCTGAGAATAGTAATGTTTGTTTAGTTTTGTTAGAGGAATCTATAATAGATTCGAGGTCATCTTTAAATCCCATAGACATCATTTCATCTGCTTCATCTAAAATCAGATAATTAATTTTATTTAAAATTAGTTTTTTTCTTCGAATCAAATCTGTTGTTCTACCAGGTGTTCCAATCACAATTTGAGGTTTCTTCTTTAATCCTCTCAGTTGATTTTCAATTCTAGCTCCTCCATATATAGGTACAATATTGATTTTTTGAAGATATTTTGAATAATTAATTAAATCTTTTGAAATTTGAATGCAAAGCTCTCTCGTTGGACACAATACCAACATTTGAACATTATTATTTTTGAAATCGATAGATTGTAATAATGGCAATGCAAATGCGGCTGTTTTACCGGTTCCAGTTTGTGCAGAAGCAATCAAATCTTGTTTTGAAAATAATAAATGAGGAATTACTTTTTTCTGAATTGGAGTAGGAGTTACAAAACCCAATTCATCAATAGCTTTCATAATTTCAGATTTCAATGAAAAACTGGCAAAGGAATTATATATCTTTTTTTTTGGAGGAATCATATCGACAATATTAAATGAGTTTTGTATTTTATACTAACGATAATAAAATTAATATTATTTATAAGTATACAATTGAAAAAATTACAAAAAGCTTTAAAAATTGGTAAAATTTTAGATAATCTTTATCCCCGGACTCCTGTTCCACTAAACCATACTAGTGATTATACATTATTAGTTAGTGTTATGCTATCTGCTCAAACCACAGATAAAAAAGTAAATCAAGTAACTCCAGCACTTTTTAAAAAGGCTGATACACCAGAAAAAATGTCTAAACTTCAAACATCAACTATACAAAAACTCATCAAGGAGATCGGGCTTGCCCCAACTAAAGCAAAAAATCTAAAAAAAATGGCAGAACAATTAGTTGAAAGTGGCGGAATGCAACCGGATTGGGATTTTTTGGAAAGTCTTGCTGGTGTTGGTCACAAAACAGCTAGTGTGGTAATGGCTCAATGGTATAATGTACCCGCATTCCCAGTAGATACTCATATTCATAGGCTTGCATCAAGATGGGGACTATCAAAAGCTAAAAATGTGAAAATGACTGAAAGAGATTTAAAATTATTATGGCCAAAAAAAACTTGGAACAAACGACATCTTCAAATTATATTTTTTGGAAGAGAGTATTGCCCAGCAAGAAATCATAATCTAAAAGAATGTGAAATTTGTTCCTGGGCAGCATCCAAAAAAAGAATCTTAGAAGAAATGAAAATATAAAGTTCTAATCTTCTTTTGCAGTAATACCTACATAAAGTGAATAAATAGGTAATAGAATCCAGATCACCATAGCAAAAAGTGGTGCATTCAAATAATCTGCGCTTTCAGGATAGTTATTTGGTATATCCACTAATCTTATCTTCAATAGAAGAATATCCATAATCAATAAACATACACCGATTCCAATGAGGATTTTTTTAGAATTTTCAAGATCTACACCTCTACATAAAAACATAACAACACCTATTACAACTGCCATCGATCCAGCAAGTTGATTGTTAATGCCAACAACAAAAAAAGCTTTTTCGCTTAACCCACTGATTTGTTGAACGCCCATAGGACCTAAAACAAAAAAAACAATGATATGAAATAAGAACCAAACTGATAGTACTGTAAATACTGCTTTCGGTTTTAACATGTTTTACCCTTTCAAAAAATAATTAATGAAAACTAATGAAAAATAAATATTAAGATAATCTTTTATCTATTCTAAGGAATCTCTAGGTGCACCTTCAAAAATGAAAAAATTTTTATTAATATAATAATTATTTTTTTGAATTGAATCAACTTTTAGTTTAATGATAGATATAATTTAGATTTGAAAAATCTATAAGTCTAAAGTAAAGGTATTTATTTCACCAAAACCTTTTATATCTTTTGTATGGGAATCTAATTGAAATTTACTTCCAATTAATTTTTTTGTCTCTTCTGAAATTTGAATTTTTCCTACCGGACATGTTGTTTCTAATCTATTTGCTAAATTTATAGTTGAACCCCATAAATCATATGTATATTTTGTCTTTCCAATAACACCAGAGATTGCCTCACCAGAATGTATTCCAACTCTTAAATCTAAAATCATTTCAGTAATCTCTTCATTAATAATTTTACAAACTTTATTCATTTCCCTGGCAAGAGAAATAGTATTTAATGCACTTTTTATTGGATCACCTTTTAATCCACCAACAGCAAAATAACTATCACCTATAGTTTTAATTTTTTCAATTCCTAATTTTTTTGCCAATAAGTCAAACTCAGAAAAAACTTTATTTAAAATTGTCACTACATTTAATGGATTCAAATCTTTTACTTGAGGAGAAAAATCAATAATGTCAGCAAACATTACAGAAACCATTTCATGCTTATCTGCTATATGAACTTCACCAGATTTTAGTCGATATGCAATTTCATCTGGTAAAACATTGTATAATATAGTTTCAGAACGTTCTCGTTCAATTTCAATATCTTTTAATAGTTGTTTTTCTTTATCTCTGAGTTGTTTTTTTTCAATACAAGTTGAAATTCTTGCATCTAATATAGATTGAACAAATGGTTTTTGAATATAATCATCCGCACCCATTTCAATACACCTATATATACTATCAGTATCATCCATTGATGAAACCATAATTACAGGTAAATCAAAAAAACGCTTATCATTTCTTATGAATTTTAAAACTTCATATCCATTCATCTCAGGCATAATTATATCTAATAATAAAACGTCAAAATGATTTACATTTTGCATTAATTGTATTAATGAATCTTGTCCATTGTTCGCAAAAGAGACGGAATGTCCTTTTCGACTTAATCTCTTTTTCAATAATTCTGTATTATTAGGATTATCATCAACAACCAAAATATTACCGGTAACTTTTACTTGTTTTTCATCTGGACCAAGGGGCTCTATACTTTGAATAACATCTTTTACCATTGAAAAATGTCCAGAATTAAGGTCTTTTTTTCTTAAATCATCTGTTTCAAATGAATTAAAATGAATAATAGACTCAAGTTCAATTTCAAGTAAACTTGCAGATTTTAATATTTTGTCAATATCTGATTTAAAATGATCAATTTTATTCAAAATTTCATTTTCATTTAAAAGAGACATTGAAACTTCTAAAATAGTGTTTAAAGGATTTTTTATTGCTGATTCAATTTCACGACCCATTTCAAGAACTGATTTATTTAGATTATCATTACCAGAAATCTTTAATGAAGATTCAATTTGCATTAAAATTTTTTTTCCAGCTTTATTAAGTTTTTTTAGACTACCTACTTCAATCTTAATATTATGTTCTTCACAATCCTCAATCAACATTTCACTATACCCAAGGATGGCATTAACTGGGTTTTTTAGATTATGTCTTGCTTTACTTAAAAAGGCTGATTTAGTTCTCTTATCTAACATAAAAATTGATTTAACCAATAAATTGATTAATTTTCCCTAATAGTCTTTTAAATTCTATAGGCTTAGTATCATATTCATCAGCACCTGCATCTAATGCTTTTTCTCTATCACCAGCCATAGCATGAGCTGTAAGAACTATAATAGGTATAGACTTAGTTTTTTCATCAGATTTAATATTTGAAGTAGCTGTCCATCCATCCATTACTGGTAAACTTAAATCCATTAAAATTAAATCAGGGTTGTCAGTTAAAGACATTTCTACTCCCTTTTGCCCATCCTCTGCCATTATGATTTGAAAACCTTTTCTTTCTAACCTTCTAGAAAGCATATCACGATTCATTTCATTATCTTCAACTATTAGAATTTTTTTCATTTTGAACCTTTATTTTTTTGATATTTTCAGATACTTCTGATAACAATTCATCTTTAGTATAAGAACCTTTTTGCATGATGGCCTCAACATTACCTTTCAATCTAGAATGATCCTCTTTTGAAAGATCTTTTGCAGTGATAACTACAACAGGAATATCAATCCAATCTTTATTTTCCCTGAGGTGTTCTGCAAATTCAAAGCCATCCATTTCAGGCATCATTAAATCAAGCAATATCAATCCTGGTTTAGAATTTTTTACAATTTCCAAACCTTGTTTACCATTTTTTGCTGTTTTCACTTTATAATTATTTTTTTCTAAATTTTTCTTCAGCATTTCACTGGTAATTTGATCATCTTCAACGATTAAAATAGAATGAGAGTCAGAAAAAATTTGATGTTTTTTCAAAATTTCAGATAATTGAGTCCAATCAACAGGTTTTGTTAGATAATCGGTTGCTCCAAGTGAATATCCAAGGTCTGGATCATCAACTAATGTTAACATAATTACTGGAATATTTTTTGTTTTTTCATTTTCTTTAAGAAGTGCTAAGACTTCCCATCCATCCATTCCTGGCATAATGACATCTAATGTTATTAAATCTGGCAAATGTTTTTCAGCTAATATCAAACCATCTTTACCAGTCTTAGCTTGGATTACTGAATAATCATGTTTTGATAATATTTTTTTCATCATGTCAAGTGAATTTATATCATCGTCAATAACTAAAACTTTGTATTTAAAATCTTCAAAAATTTCAGTCTGATTTGATTTTTTAACTACTTTATCATTTTTATCAACTACTATTTTCGGAATAGAAACTGTAAAAGTAGTGCCTTCATTATAAATAGAACTAATATTGATAGTTCCACCCATCATTTCCGTAAACATTTTTGTGATAGTGAGACCAAGTCCGGTTCCACCAAATTTTCGTGTTGTATCTTCCTGAGCTTGTGTAAAAGGTTTGAACACTTTATTGACTTGTTCATCAGTCATACCAATACCAGTATCTTTAACAATAAATATTATATTATCTAAATCAGAACGAACATTTAAAAAAACATTACCATTTTCAGTAAATTTTGATGCATTACTTAACAAATTAAACATAATTTGCCTTATTTTCGTTACGTCAGCTTTAAATATTCCATCTAACAAACTCAATTCAATTTTTAATTTATTTTTATTTTTTTCAATAAGGGGTTTTATTGTTGATTCTACTTCATGT
>Ga0310343_10001888_pt1 | contig 10903 bp, 19 predicted proteins | sample HC15DNA2025_MG_FD_203519 | JGI IMG/M metagenome (GOLD analysis project Ga0310343, IMG submission 203519) | Marine microbial communities from station ALOHA, North Pacific Subtropical Gyre - HC15-DNA-20-25_MG | ecosystem: Environmental > Aquatic > Marine > Oceanic | place: Pacific Ocean: North...
CATTAGAAACTGATCTAGGAAATGCGATCTCTTCTGCAGGTAACTTCTTGAAGTCTACTCTTGCTTGTTCTACGAAATCTATAATATCTTGTTCTGTCTGTGTTAGTATAACTTTCAATGCATCTCTAATAAGAGTTCTGCATGGTGCAGGTGTAGATGATTTGACTGCTTCAATACCCATCATCTTCAGTTTTGGTTCTGCAAATCTTACACCTTCTATATCCCATGCATTCAAAATATATCTTTTCTTTGCTGTCCATATACCTCTCTCTGCTATTGTCTCACGCTTCATGAACATCTTCTGTTCGTAAGCATTTACATACGTGGCCAACGCTTCGTAAGAACTCGAAATATACTTTTCAAGTTCCATATCACAGATCTTATCAAGGAACGAGACAATGCCTTCAGTAATCTTTTCTCTCCCTTTGTATACAGTTTCGACCAGAGGACCCATATGCAAATAGATAGAGTCAGTATCACTAGCAATGACATAATCAACCTCCTTAGTTTTTAGTATTTTATTAATGTAGATGTTCATTTTGTTCTCTATCCAACGAATAGAAAACTGACCACCTAATGTGATTGCTTCAGCACATGCTAATTTGTAGTAACGAAAATAGTTATTACCGATAGCACCATAGGCAGAGTTGAGTTGAATCTTCTTTGCCATCTGTATATTATTACAACGAGCAATCTCTCTTTCCAATGCCTTGGTAGGAGACTTCTCGTACTCTTGTTTTGCCTTGAGCATCTTCTTCTTGAAGATGACTCTTTCACTGTATATTTTGTCCATTATATTAGGTAAAAAACCCCTCTTTTTAGTGGTAAATACAGCACCATTTGGGCATACAGTGACGTCTTTGAGACCAGATAGGTCTACTTCTTCGTTCAATAACTTATCTACACTCACACCACGATATCTTTCATCCAGTAAAGTCTCTGGTGAAATATTGTATTGCATTATAAGATGAGGATAAAGACTATTCAAGTCAAAAGATACCACCCAATCATACACACCCGGTTTTGGTTCCTTCACATATGCACCTGCATACCTATCTGCCTTATCTTCATCCTGTTTTGGTGGTATAACAATATTCTTTTTCTTCAAGTCGTTGTAGATAATCATATCCCACATACGAACCTGATAGAATACGTCATTGAAGTTTACTTTAGCGTCAAATGCCATGGTCACAGCAAGTTCAATCAACTTCATCTTCTCTTCAAGAGCGTCAACAAGTTTTACGTCAATGATGTTATATTCTACAAATTTCTGCCATCCATTTGTATAGAAATCTTTGAAGGTATCATGCTCTGAGTGGTCTAGTTTCTTCTGTCCAAGTTCTACAGATGCAATGTAGTCCAATCTGTATGATTCTTGTGCCTTATATGTGAACTTCTTGTACAGATCAAGGTAGTCTAAGACAGTAATACCTGCAATATCATACTGTATGTGCCCTCTACCTTGTATAAAAATTTCTTCATGAGTCACCAAACCCCATGGAGATAGTTGTTTTGATGCTTTCTCACCTAGAATACGAGTGATTCTCTTTGCAAGGTATGGTATATCGTATAATGTACAGTTCCATCCTGTAATAATCTCTGGTGTGTTCTGTTGCCAGTATGCAAGAAATCTTTGTAGCATGTCATACTCATCTATACACCTGATATAAGTCACATCGTCATTTTTATTGTCAAAAGGACCAACACCAAAGGTAAGTATCTTCTTTGATGAGAAATCAAGTAATGATATGAGCAACATCTCTTCATCACATTTCTGTACAGACGGGAATCCATTCTCAGACTTCACCTCGATATCAATCGTGACGAGTTTCATGTTGTTGAGATCAAACTTTATCTCATTCTCTGGATACTTATCTGAAATATATTGGTAAATGTATCTACGGTTGCCATAGATAGGAAACTTTTCTATGTTTTCATGCGACCTTATAAATTCTCTACAATCTCTTACATTTCCGGGGTTTACCTCACCAACATACTTCCCATCCAATGTTCTATACTTTGTTTTTTTCTTACTGGGGACAAACAAAGTGGGTTGAAAGTCATCTCGTAATGTAAATGACCTGCCATTCTCATACCCACGAACCAGAAAGTCGTTGCCGACCATCTGAACGTTGGTGTAATATCTCATTTTACAGTGATGCTAGGTTTTGCTGTAAGTGTCTGATACTTATCAAGTTGATCCTTATCAGGTTGTACCATTGTTAGTATACTATCAGAGTGTATCATTAATTCTTTCTGTGTTGTAAAACTAGGCCACGATGTCAAGAAGTTTTGACCGTTTTCTTGCTTCAATTCGTATGGTTCTATCAATTTACAATCAGGTTCACCCATTTCAGAACCCACTTCTTCTATTCTTGCAACAAGAACGAGGTGATTCTTCAATAATAATATTTGTATCATGTCAAGGATAGGTTTCTTGAATTCAATTGTAGCATAGCATCCCTTATTTTGTCAATGTAACCACTATTTCTCAACTCCTTGAAGACTAGGTTCTCAAATCCATACTCACCGTATGCATCAAGCGATGCCTTCCTTGCTTCTCTTAATTTTTTCATTATAGCACGTAATCCGACACCATTATCACTGTCAACCAGTCTTTCTATCTTACTTTTGATGTTATTTGTCTTTTTTTCTAGTTCTTTTTCGTCTAATTCACCCTCAAACTTCTGTGGTTCTTGTATAAATCTATTTTTTAGTAGACTATAGACACCCTGACTCTGTTTTCTAGTAATTCCGGGTCTCTCAATGTATGGTTCTGCCTGTACACCATAGATTTTGACATCATGAGTCAGTTCCCACAAAGTTTTCTTGTCCATGTAGTAATCATCTAAGAATTCTGGGTCACAATCAGGCACATACTTAGGATCTACCACTAAATGCACGTCAATATCCGAATATTTGGTATAATTATACCCTGCATTACCTCCTAGCATCAAAATATCTACAATTCCTTCCTCTGGTATCTCTGCATAGTCTGCAAATGCCTTTCCAAAGTCCATTAATTTCTCTCTGACTATGGATTTTAGACCAGATGGACCCCAAAATACTGGATTTAATTTATCTCTAAACTTCAAAGTCAGATCCTCGTTCAATCGACGAAGATCTGACGCTGAAATGTGTTTTCTTACCCTATTGAACACAACCTAATTGCCTTTTTAGGTATTTAGAGCCACTCCTTACGCTGTCTATGCTCTGGAATGATTCTTTCTATATCAACAAGGAGTAATCCATCCTCAAAATTTACATCTTTTACTACCAAATCATCTGGTACTGCCCATGATCTAGTGAAAGATCTTTGTGCAAGACCACGATGCATGTAATCGGTGCCCTCTTTCTCAATTTTCTTTCCTTCGATGATAAGTTTACCCTCTTGTGTGTAAACTTTTAGTTCATCTTTCTTGAATCCTGCTAATGCTACCTCTAATTTATACTCATGGTTTGATACCTTTATAGTATTATAAGGTGGGTAGTTAGAATTTTTGAAATGTGAATCGAAATCGCTGATCCAATCGTCAAATCCGATCATATTTCGTCTTATTTTGTTGAGATATTCTTGTGTATCTCCAACTGTCAACGTGATTCCGTTGTCAAACATAGTGACCTCTTTAGCGTCTGTGTATAATGTCCCCGAAGGCGACACTATTAATTATACACGATGCTATTTTTAAGGGGTACGGTTATTTGGGTTCGGTTGTTTTTCTTTTTCCGATGTTATATTTTGTTTCTAACTTCCAATCACCTTTTTCTCTGTATGAAATTACTTTTATTTGATTGAGAGGTGCTATATCAGTGACCATATCTGATGAAATTACGTTGACCAAACCCCAATCTGCTAGTAATTGTACGATTCTATTTCTTCTCTGAAAATCATTCACACTAAGATTTGCTTTTTTACCATCTAAAGCAAAAAGTTCCTTGAAGTGAACTATAAAATACTTACCTTGTTTATGTAATATGTGACAACTTTGATATATTTTCTTCTCTTTTCTAGACGCTACTCCAATTCTTGTCAATGTTTCTCTTACTTTCAAAAAATCATCAGGTTCTGCTAGTGCAACCTCGATCATTTTACTAGGTGACCAGTCATATATTGGTTCAATCACCACACTCATCTCAATCCTCCAGTGTCAAGTTTTTTTCTAATGAATTTCAACTGATCTTCGGTAAGTAAAGAGAGGACTTGCTTTGCCTTTTCATCACTGTAACGATAATATTTCTTGATTAATTCAAGATTATCTAATTCTTCCTTTTTAATCCAAGGAGAAAATCTTTTCCGCGATCGTAAAATATTTAGTAAAAAGTCGTACTGTAGTCTCTTATCTAAAGAATTGTATATATTCATCTCATTAGCATATAGTACAGCATCCATGTGACCTGCCATACATCTGTTCACTATAAATGCAGGATACATTGAGTCAGTAACCTCTGGATCTTCAAACAAATTATTCTTTTTGTAGTTGATTGAGTTCAACCAATCTTTCAGTTCTGGTTTCATGTCAATCCTGATGAGTTGAGTCTATCATAGTTATAGCAACTTCCAAATGAGAATTGTGTTTTTGGTTCTCTGTTGTAATTGAAAAGTAATAATTCCTTTCTTTCTTTTTGTTTGGACATATAATCACCAACAGATCTCATGGTATATGTGTGAGCATATTCAGATGCTGACCACTTGCTAAATCTATCTTTGATAAGTTGTGATGAGTTATATGATATAAGCATCTTTGCAGTTCTCTGATCACATTTGTCTGCAAAATCATCATGATCAAAAGTCTCATGCATGTTACCTTTTTTGCCATACAAATTAGAATCTATTTCGTATGGTGGATCAAGATATATGAATGCATTTACTAGGTCTGTTAGTAAGATTTCGTAGTCATCATTTGTAATTGTCCATCTTTGAATGATCTTACTGTATTGGGGTAGTTTATTGATTCCTCGCACACTGAAGTTTTGAATGCTCGCTTGACGTGAGAAAGATGAAGACTCAGTAAGACCACTGAAACTACACTTATTGACGATATAAAAAGCAATAGCACGTTCGAGATCGGTAAATCCTCTATCATGTAGAATAGACTTGCTATCCTCGAAGAGTATTCTACAGTCGGAGGATTCTCTTTTGATATCTGTGAGTCTGGTCGCAATTTCATTACCTTGTTTTTGTAAGATTTGCCAAAAATTTGTCAACGGTTCGTATAAATCATTGACCCAGATGTTCAAGTGTGGGAATGTAGTGCTGATGTGTAGTGCTACAGAACCACCACCTAGAAATGGTTCACGATACTCTTTACAATTTGAAAGATTTGGAAAAAAATTTTTGATTTTACCAACTGCTCTAGACTTACCACCCGGATATCGTAATGGTGTCTTGAGATTGGTCACTTAAATTCACACTCCATCATAATTTCAGTCATCGCTGCCAAGAGATTGATCTCCTGATCAGCAACAAAAGCACCTTGGTATTGGTACTTTGCAACAACTAATACTGCATGTGGTATAGTTGCAGGTTTCAACACATTATACAACGAATCGTAAATATTTCTCAATATTGTGTTGGGATCATTATCTAAGTTCTGTACAATCCACTTTCTTACATTAGGAAAATCTTTTCTTTCAAGGTATCCCATCAATTCTTTCGTGTTTACATCTGATAGTTTAGATAATATGCCAGTATCAATCTCTCCTCCTGCTGCATATCTCTGCACTTCATTCAATACTCTCCTCCAATCGGGAAAGTGTGTTTGTATTACTGTTGCTAATACCTTTTTATCTGCTGTAACTGCTTCTAAAGATAATATCTCGTTCAATCTTTTGAAGAACTGTGCTGCTATAGTTTGTTTCTCCTTACCATCCACACTAAAATCTATGACCGTGCATCTAGAATGCAGTGGTTCTATGATTCTATTTTTGTAATTGCACGTAAAAATGAATCTGCAGTTCTTATAGAACTGCTCAACATTTGCCCTAAGAAGTAGTTGAACATCATGGGTGGTGTTGTCTGCCTCGTCAATGATAATAACCTTATGCTTGCCCCTTGACGTAAGGGAAACAGTAGAGGCGAAACTCTTAGCTTGATTACGCACGGTGTCGAGAAACCTGCCTTCATCCGATCCGTTTATAACATAACTATCTAGTCCCATTTGCTTACACAGTGCCTTTGCCACCGTAGTTTTTCCTATGCCGGGAGGTCCAGACAGGAGCATGTTTGGTAGTTCACCCTTCGCTAGAAAGTCATTGAATGTTTTCTTGATTCTCTCAGGTAGAATACATTCATCAATTGTCTTGGGTCTATATTTTTCAACCCATATAAAATCTCTATCCAAAGTCATCAATAATCAAGTTTGCGGAAATAGCAATTCTCTTTCCTTTCGTCTCAGGGACAGAATGAAAGAGAGACCCATTCCATAATAGTAGTGTACCAGATTTCGGTTTGATTCGCAACATATCAAATTTTATAGGTGCAGAGTCCTCATCTGCATATGCATAATAACATGATGCCCATGTGCATGGATAGTGAGTATGTCTTATAGTATGATCACCCTGCTCATACATCAGTGCCCAGAAATCTTGTACCTTATACGTGCATAATTCAAGTCTACTGAAAGACTCAGGATCAGATATCCTTGCTCTGTCAACCCCGTCTAAAATTTTATCAATGTATGAATCAAATATTTTGGTTTGCTTATGTGTCTTGTATGAACTTCTCCATGCTTTTACATTAGATATTTCACCTTCGGGAAAATTATTTCTATGTTGCTGTATGTCCTCAATAAGTTTTACATTATCAATATCTAACTGCATAGAATACACAGGCATATTGACCATGCACCTATGATTTACCACATCCATTCTGGTCTTCTTGATGGGTCACGTAGATAGTTATCTCTTGCCCATGGTTTTGAAAAAATATAGTCTTTGTATTTTGTAAAGATATCCTTACTATCATCATACTTGAACTCATCAGGTCCTGCAAACACAAACTCTGTAGGATCAGAATCTTGAGGTGGAAATATTTTTACTGCATGCTCTATAGTAGATTGACAACTATGCTTCTTACCATACCTGTGTGTATACTCATTACACAATGCAAGACCATGTACAATCAACCATGTAAAATTAGTCTGTGCCCATATTGTGCACGGATGATTACGAAATGCACCATGCTCTGTTTTGTATGGTGTACCATCAAGTTTAGGTAATGTGCCAAAACCATAACCCCACTTATCTGACGCTACGATAGATAGCATCTGACATGTTTCAAGTGGCATCTTGACAATATGTTTGTCAGGTAATACCTGTGCTGATTTGACTGCTGATGGGTCAGTGACAAATATATTCATTTTTTCTCCTCCCAGAGATATACGAGATACAATCCTAGTATAACCCAGAATGCTATCTCTAGTCCATAGTTATTCATGTGATCTCCATTCTTTTCTCATGCTAACATATGTTTTATTTTTTGCAACAATATCTCTAACTTTCTTAAATATCTTAGCAGACTCAGCAAAATGACAAGTAGCATGATCTATTTCTTGGGGTTTTACATTGCCTTCTTTATCATACTTTTTACCGTCTCTATGATTGGCATATCTCCTTGATCTAGTAAATCCCATCTCAAGAAATTTACGACACATATCCATGCCAATAAAATCTTCATTGTCTCTGTAGTCAAGATACATTCCGAAGATATGATTAGCAGATTTTACTGCTTCATCGGGAGTTTTGAATCTCCAATGAGCACATATATCATTAGTATAAGGGCGAACCAAAAGCACTCCCTGTTCTCCTCTTCCAATACGATAAAGTTGACGAGTTTCCTCATCTGTAAAATCAAGTTTTTTGTAATCAAGGTCATAATCAAACTCCTTCATCTTTTTTAAACTCCTTCTTATCATAATCAAAGTTAGGGTGTGGTGCAGCAGAAATTACTGGATCTTTTGTTTTGTTTTTGATGACAATAAATCTATCAGCAGCAAATGTTCCTGCTAGATTTACCTCAATCTCATCAGTATCTTTCCAATTGACAGTGCCATCCTTTTTAGTGTGTAGCATTGCCTCTTGAATTTTGTCAATAATTTCTTGTGTAAGTTTCATCGCCACTTCGATAAGGGTGCTGTGTGTTCTAACTTTTCACTCTCAATTATATCTGAATCATCAGGATTTTCATAGTTGTGTGTTGATTTCAAGGTCGAAAGATAATTCAAAACATGTTCCCTAATCTCCATCAATTCTTCATAACAACCTTGATTGTGGGCACAACCACGCAACTCGTGGTCAGGTTTCAAAACTGATTCTGTAAAGAGATCTAATGCTCTTTGATATTTTATAGTAGGTGATTCATTTGTTCCTACTGCATTTTGGTCTTTCATAATTGGGTGGTTGGTAATGATCATTCCAATGTCGAACGTTTCCGGCGATGATGAATGAGTTTGTGATAATGAGTTGTAAAAAAATCAATGATCTTATAATACATATTATATTATCATAATCTTTTGTAGTCTCATCTTGAAAAGATCCTAGAGCATATTTCCAGATCTTCCAAAATTTAGTCATTGAATTCGTTGTATATTCCCTCCAACATATCACCCTGTCCTGCTAATTTTTGCACGAGCAAGGTGACATCTACTTTATATGCTGCAGCAGTGTGTGTGATCTGATTTGTTCTATCTGACATAAGAAGATCAATTAAAAAATCACACTCCTTGAGACATAATTTGTTTTTGAGTTCAGTCATCATGATCATCCCATTGATCTGTTAGTCCTTTGTTATTAAAAAATGCTCTATAGATTCCATATCCAGATAGTAATACTAAAATTACTAGAATAGAAATACCAAATGTCTGATTAGGATCAGCATTATAATGCGGTATAATTGCATTACACTTAGTCCATGTTCCGGGTAAGGTATAGACTGGGGGACAAGATAGAAAAATCATATGCCTAAAAGTTTACGTTGACGTTCAAAGTATCCATGGAGGATCCATGAACTACTATTCATTTTATCTGTGCCACCGATACCAAATTCAAACGACACTCTTGGATTATCTTTATATCTTTCATACTCTGGTGTATTTGTTTTACCTCTATCTCCACCATTACAAAATATAACTTGTGTAGAAATCTCTAGACACTTCGCTATGGCACCACAGGCAGAGTCATCAGCATCGTCCCATGATATCACAGCATCCACCATGTCAAGATGACGTACAATGTCTGCACGTTCTGTCCAACACTGAAAGTATTGTCCTTTCTTTCTCTTCAACCAAGGATCTCCATTTAGTCCTACAACAAGATAATTTGAAAGGTCTTTCGCTCTTTTGAAATACTGAAGATGACCACTATGTATAGGGTCAAAACCTCCAGTAACTAAACTCAGACGATCGCAAAACATTAGTTGTAAGTAGAATCAGGTTCTAGTGCTACAAAATATGTAAGATTATATGCTACGTTATGAAATCTAGCAAGATTTGCTTTGGATATACTGACTTGATATGATCCCTTTATAAGTTTGATGTTTTCCATTTTGAAGTTGAATGAAAACTCATGCTCTGTAGAACCCACCACAATCGTATAGTCATTAGATGTATCGTTTCTACGATCACTTGTGACAATCTTGACAACTCCTGCTTCACCTACAACTGATAGATCAGGAAGACCTAGTATGTTTGCAGAGTGAATAAGTTTCTTTACTTGATTCTCGTCAAGATTGAAAGATACTTCCTCACTAGGAAGTGCCATCTCTTTTTCTGGTGGTGATATGATTACATCTGGATCTGAAAAGAAATACTTTGAACGAGTTGCTTTACCTTCTTTGATAGAAGCATACTGTTGTGATGTGATATCAATATCAGGATCTTTGTACAATACATCAATAGTTGTGATGAACTGAGGTAGATCATAGATTGCAAAGTCTGAAGGTATCTCTTCTTCAATCGTTGCTTCAGCAAGAATGTTCTGCATAGGCGAGATAGTTCTTATCTTCTTTCCTTTCTTGAAAGATAGAGATTGATTTATCTCTGTGAAGTTCTTTAGAATCGCCTTCGTTTTATCGGATAACTTCATCATAATTTTTAGGTTTCAATCTATTATAGTACAAAAAAAGGAGACCGTCAAGATCTCCTATGCTCCTTGATAAACTCCTGCCGGAGTCATAACCCCTCCACCTTCGTCGTCGTCATCATCGTCACCATTTATGGCACGAAGTAACAACTCAAGAAATACTATGGCACCCATAGGGTAAAAACACCATAGTATTACTTGAAAAGGTGATACTGTATTGTCTGCTACTAGATCAACCATTATGCAAACACAGGTAATCCGATTGTTGCTGTGATGCCTGTAGCAAACATGAATGTTATGAATGGGATGTAACGTACTGACATAGGTCTGCTATAAACCTCCATGACATCATGGTAGTTCATTTAGAATACGCCGGGGATGATTTGTCCTGTTGTTGCGTAAGCACCGACTGCTGCTACGAAACCAAGCATTGCTGCCCAACCGTTGAATCTTTCTGCTTCTGGAGTCATTGTTTTTTACCTTTAGTGAATGTGAATAGTTTGGGGGGTTAGAATCCTAAGATTCCACCGAAGAAAAAGTTACCTGTAGTTACATAAGATACGAATCCTGCAACTAATCCTAACATGGCAAGTCTACCATTGAGTCTCTCAGCATTCTTGCCGTATCCCTCATAGTTTTCTACCAATCGTGGTTGCACTTCAGTTGGAAATGCATTTTGGCGTCCGCCAGATTCAGTTGTAACTGTCATAAACTTTTTGTTGTATGTTAATATATAGTGTAACAAAACTTTACACATTTGTCAAGTATCTATACAAACACAGAGAAAAGACTCCCTTATGAGTAACATAAGGAAGTCTTATATAAA
>Ga0310343_10001891_pt1 | contig 10893 bp, 12 predicted proteins | sample HC15DNA2025_MG_FD_203519 | JGI IMG/M metagenome (GOLD analysis project Ga0310343, IMG submission 203519) | Marine microbial communities from station ALOHA, North Pacific Subtropical Gyre - HC15-DNA-20-25_MG | ecosystem: Environmental > Aquatic > Marine > Oceanic | place: Pacific Ocean: North...
GTACTCCTGAGTTTCAAAACTTTTGGGATAAAGAATGTAGAGAACATCCAACAAATCAAAATTGTTTAATTTACTGTGACTGAGTAATTAAATTTTGAGTTTTTGTTATATACAAACTGCCTAAAAAGAGGTTTCCCTCAGGTTTCCCTCAGGAAAATGTGTGTTATTATGGGTTCAAACATGTTGGTATCACTACGTTTATGACCGCCTTATTTCTCGGTACTATAGAGTGGGAATAAAAATAGACTATAAACCTAGTTAGAGTCTAAAAAAGTTGGTTTCACATTAGATAATATTTAAAATTATGCCTTGAGTTCTATCGCTATGACTGACTTTTTCTTTATTTAATTTAGGAATAAAGAGTGTTAATTAAAAGAATTTTAAAATCCTACTTCTAACTTTAACTGATGGTTTTACGTAGAAATAATTAATTTTTTAATAAACTTTTCATAGGAATAAATTCAGATTTTTATTAATAGAAGTTTTTATTAAGTTCAAATAGCTTTGAGTTATATTGATGTTTAATTTCTTTTTTGTAGTTAATTATCTTTTCTGCGTCCGAATAACAAAGTTACATTAATTCGGCGATTTTCATAACCTTCTTTGAATTCATAACTATCAGTTTCATGAAATAAATTTGAATTGAAAATTACTGCCCGGTTTTCGTTATATGGGATTACTTTTGTATTACCTTTACTTTTTTTTAATTCCTCTCTTATTCTCTTTTCATCATTGTTAAAAGTATCAAAATCCCATTTTTTAGGCGCTTCGACGTCATAGACTATTAAACCTCCAGACTTAGGATTTAAGTTGGCTTTTTTAGGCGTAATCCAAAAGTTGACATTTATTGCTGCAAAATCTGCGTGAACATTGATGCCTCTTAGAGAAGACTTCTTATTCTTGGCGCGGCTATCATATTTGAAAGCCCATATGTGGTTTATAGGATAATTCTTAAATATTTTTGGAAATTTTGTTTTTAGCTCATCCGCTATTTGAATAATTAATGGATTAGCAAAACCCTCTCTCAAAAATGCTCCTACATAACCATTTTGTTTTATGTTAAACCAAATTGTACTTTCGAGTAGGAAATCTCGAAGAGATTTTATTGCCTTTGAACTCAAAAAATTATCGATATAAGTTAATCCAAATTCATGGCTAAAATAATCATTAGTAATTTGTTCAATATTTAAGGAATTATTTATTACTTCTTCTTTTAATTTTGGTGATTCTAATTTATGTAATATACGATTATAACTATCTTTTAAAAGACTTTGATGTTTATTATTTAAGTAAATTAAGCTAGTGTCAGATGGAAAATTAATTTCCAAAGCAACTTTTTTATAAAGTAGCGCAAGATCAGTAAACTTTTTAACATCATAATTTTTTGAAGCTAAATATTCAAATTGTTCAATGTCATGTTCAATTTTTGCTTTACTGATTATCTTAAACCTTTGATCATTAGAATTGTTTTCTATTTGATCATTAAGTAATTTCGCACTCTCTGAAAAATATATTAGAGATAAGTCATATTTATTTTTTTCAAGTAGTACTAAACCTAAAGCCTCATAAGCTTTTGCGAAATTAGGTTTGAGTTCAATAGCTTTGCGTTGTGATAATTCTGCTTCTTGTAATTTCCCTAAATCTCTCAATATATTTCCCATACTGTAGTGAGCATCTGCGAAATTAGGTTTGAGCTCAATAGCTTTGCGAGTTGATAATTCTGCTTCTTGTAATTTCCCTAAATCTCTCAATATATTTCCCATACTGTAGTGAGCGTCTGCGAAATTAGGTTTGAGCTCAATAGCTTTGCGAGTTGATAATTCTGCTTCTTGTAATTTCCCAAGATCTTTTAAGATGCCACCTAGATTAGAGTATGCCATTGCATAGTTAGGATGCAGTTCAATAGCTTTACGAGTTGATAATTCTGCTTCTTGTAATTTCCCAAGATCTTTTAAGATGCCACCTAGATTAGAGTATGCCATTGCATAGTTAGGATGCAGTTCAATAGCTTTACGAGTAAAAATTTCTGCTTTTTCTAATTCTCCAAGATTAAGTAATATCATTCCATAATTACTAAAAACTCTATGATCTAAAAACCCTTTATTAATGAAATTTTCGTAGTACTTTTTTGCTTCTTGAAGATTTCCTTGAGAATGCTGCTTGAATGCTTTACTTAGTATTTGATCTTTAATAGTTTGTTTATTACTATTACTTTTTTTCTTTTCAGGATTCTTATACTTTTCTCCAAAACCCTTCATAATTTTATATCGAAGAAAAAAAAAATAATTTATTAGAATTCTACAACTTATTTTTAATAGATTATGTATGTTATTTAATTTATGAATTCTCTACTAAATTTATTGAACCGCCAATATCCTTAAAATTGCTTGCTACGAATATGTTACGATTATCAAAAGTTTTGAATTTAGTTAATTTTAGTAAATGTTTTGGAATAGATTTCAATTTTCCAGAGATATAGGTATTGACCTAGGTACTGCCAATACACTTATTCATGTTTCTGGAAAGGGTGTAATTCTCGAAGAGCCTTCAGTAGTTGCGATGGATTTAGAAGAGGGAGTTCCATTAGCGGTTGGTGAAGAAGCAAAATCGATGTTAGGTAGAACTCCTGGTAATATCAAGGCTGTTAGACCTTTAAGAGATGGAGTGATTGCTGATTTTGATGCTGCGGAAAAAATGATACAAACATTTATTCAAAAATGTAATGAAGGTAAAGGCATATTAGCTCCAAGAATAGTTATTGGAATTCCAAGTGGCATTACGAGTGTTGAGCGAAGAGCAGTTAGAGAAGCGGGATTAGCTGGGGCTAGAGAAGTTTATTTAATTGATGAACCTGTTGCTGCCGCAATTGGCGCTTCACTTCCTGTAACTGAACCTGTCGGCACAATGATTGTTGATATCGGCGGAGGCACTACCGAAGTTGCAGTGTTAAGTCTTGGTGGGACAGTGGTAAGTGAATCCCTTCGAATAGCAGGCGATGAAATAAATGATTCAATATCCAGCTACCTTAAAAAAAATCATGGTCTGGCAGTTGGTGAGAGAACATCAGAAAAGATAAAAATTAAAATAGGCTCTGCTTTTCCTGATGATAATTTTGATAACACACCTTTTGAAGTTAGAGGTTTGCACTTATCTTCTGGATTACCAAGATCTTTAACTTTAACTTCTAAAGAAATTAGAGAAGCAATGGCAGATCCACTAAATAAAATTATTGAAGCTATAAAAAGAACTTTAGAGAGAACTCCTCCTGAACTTGCTGCAGATATTGTTGAAAGAGGCATAATGCTTGCAGGAGGCGGAGCTTTAATAAGAGGAATTAATGATCTAGTTACGCAGGAGACGGGCATTTTTACTCACATTGCTGAAGATCCTTTGCTTTGCGTAGTAAATGGCTGTGGAGAAATACTTGGTGATTTTAGGAAACTAAAAAAAATAGTAGATACAGTTGATATGGGAACCAATTCAATTAGAAATTAAAATTTATCTAATTAATTTTTTGCAATATACGATTTAAGATTTATTATTTTTCTAACAAATAAAATTTCTCTTCACCAATTTTGTCTGGCTTGACTATTTTGCAACCTTTATCTTTTTCTAAATTGCAATCTTTTGTCGCCGCAACTGTTTTCCATGAACAAACTTTCTCTTCTGAGTATTCTTGTTTAATTGTCCACCCCTCATTGATATAACTTTCAAGATTGCTATCTTCACCACATGAAACAATAATTTCAATACTATTTTCGTTTTCAGTTACTTTATTTTCTGGTGCTTTGCAACCACCAATTAAAAAAAAGATAATAAAAATGTAAGAAAATCTTTTATGTAGTTTCATTTTTCTTGCATACATAAATTAAATTTTTCAATAGCTGTTTTTGGAAATCCGAGACTCAAAAACTTTCCATAATCACTATTATCATCTTTGCATATTTTTTCTTTGTTTTCATTTTGTCTTTGCCTTTGTTCTTGAATTAATTTCTGCACCCTGAAGCTCTCTGCTATCTTATAAGTAAATGGTAAAGAACCTATAATGAAACTGATAATAAATGAATATGCAAGTTTTGATTTGTATCTTTTCAAGTCGTTTATGAGATTATTTTCTACTAAAAAATTATTTACTTTAAACATAATTTTTTATTTTTTTAAAATTAATGCTCCAATTTCTTGAAATTTTTCAGAGAAATTTTCATATCCTCTTTCTAAATGTTCTAATCCTTTAACTATTGTTTTTCCATTTGCAGAAAGTCCTGCAATAGCTAATGCAGCAGTAGCTCTTAAATCCGATCCTATAACTTCTCTCCCCTGCAATTTTTTGACTCCAATAACATTTGCAATATTATTTCTGACAGTGATTTTGGCTCCCATACGATTAAGCTCTTTAACATGATGCATTCGATTTTCAAATATTGTCTCTTCTATATATGAAGTTCCATTTGCTGTGGCCATTAATGCCATAAAAGGAGCTTGTAGATCAGTGGGAAATCCGGGAAATGGATCAGTAGTTATATTAACTGAATTTAAAATTTGATTTGGAATAATCCGTAAAAAGTCTTTCGAATATTCGAACCTGCAACCACAAAGTTCTAGTTTGTTAATAACTGCTTTTAAGTGATTTGGTTCGCATTGGTAAAGACTAACGCTTGATCTTGTAATTGCAGCTGCAATTAAAAAAGTGCCTGCTTCAATTCTGTCAGACATGACTCTGTAATCACATCCATTCAGAGATTCAACCCCTTCAATAGTTATACATTCAGACCCCGCACCTTTTACTTTTGCACCCATCAGATTCAACATATTTGCTAAATCTATGATTTCCGGTTCCTGTGCCGCGTTGTTTAATGTAGTTGTCCCTTTCGCTAATGCTGCCGCCATAAGTAAAGTCTCAGTAGCACCTACACTTTTACATTTAAAATTGATTGATGATGCAAGCAATCTCTTATTAGGAGAAATTACTTCAGCACTTAAATAATTATTTTTGAATTCAAATATAACGCCTAACTTTTTTAATGAATTTATGTGTTCATCAATTGGTCGAGATCCTATTAAGCATCCTCCTGGTAAAGGTATTTTTGCTTTTCCAAATCTGGCAAGTAGTGGACCAATGCAAAAAAAACTACCTCTAAGAGCATGAAATAAATCAAAAAATAAATCATTGCATGGAGGGCTAATTTCTTTAGTGTTTATTTCTAATTGATTTGAATTTGATTTTATATTCATACCCATTGCAGTTAATATCTCACATAAAATCATTACATCTGAAATTTTAGGAACATTAAAAAGATTTATTTGACCTGTAGAAAGAATTGAGGCTGCCATTAAAACTAAAGCAGAATTTTTCGCGCCACTTATTTTAATATTTCCTTCAAGTAATTCACCTCCTTTTATTTCCAAATATTTATTATCAAAAACATTTCTAAATTTTTTTACGGTGTTATTTTCAATATTCATCTCTTACAAAGATATAAAAATTTTTTCACTAGTTGAGCAATATTTTTTTGAGATAATAAATCTATACCCCAACAATTTTTTATTGTAATGTTTTTTTCTTCATTAGCCTCAAATAAATTATCTTTTTGATGAAGATTATTATTTTCTAGCATATTGAATTCATAATTAATAATTCGCGTCGATTTATCTTTCTTGTCTTGTCCAATGATACTGATGGGCATTAAAAAAATAAGCAAATTGAATATATTTTTTTTATACATTTTTATGATATTCCTTTACTCACTCTAGGAGGACAAATTCAAAGGTTTTATTAATTGACTAATATCATTATGAACTTTTCTACAGAGTGATTTGTCTTGCGAAAATGGTTCGTCGCTCCAAATTTCAACAGAGCATTTTCTTTGCGTTTGATTTACCCAAGAAATTAGGAGATTAACTTTGGAAAAGTTATGACTGGAATTCCGAAATTCTGCATATAGTTGCTTTGAATGTTTAAATCTTTTAGGAATGATCATCCCATACTTTTCTAATTTAGGGACAAAACTATTAACTAGTGATTCTGAGTTCGCTTCGCTGAAATATTGAATAAATGCCATAAAAGATTTCTCAAATTAGGTAATCCCCATCACCTTTTTTTGCAATTTTACATCAAATTTTGGTTACAAACTTATACATATCATCAAACACACAAAATAGTCGAAAATAATTGGTTTCCTATGAGTAAATCTGTGTTACAATATCCTCAGACTTATTGCTATGACTATGTTTAATACTATTCTTCTAGTGACTAATTTTGAGAGAGAGTAAGTTATCAAATTTTCTGATAATTTAAGACTCTTTTCAAGTAAGAATTTTTCATGATATTTAAAATGTGATGACAGAAATTATTAAATTAAGTCGAACTACCGTAGAGAAATTCCTTAGTTGTCAAAGATGTTGTGTGCTTGATAAAAAATATCAAATAAGGCCTCCTTCATTACCTTTTACTTTAAATATAGCTGTAGATAATTTATGTAAAAATGAGTTTGACTATTACAGAAGAATTCAGGAGCCTCATCCTTTATTTATTGAACATGGTATTGATGCTGTTCCTTTCAAACATGAAGATTTAGAATGTTGGAGAAGTAATTTTAAAGGGATAAGGCACAAGTCAATAGAACATCATTATGATTTTGGTGGGGCTGTGGATGATGTTTGGCAGAAAAAAAATGGTGATCTTATTATTGCTGATGTAAAAGCAACATCAAGAAATAATTTTGATTGGTCTGAGACATTCACTAAATATGAATACGCAAAAGCTTATAAGAGACAATTAGAAATGTATCAGTGGTTATTTAAAAAAAACGGTTTTAAAGTTGCTAAAGAAGCTTATCTTTTATATTTTAATGGAAAGAAAAATGAAGAGGCTTTTAATAATCAATTAAATTTTGATGTACATCTAATAAGATTAGATTGTTCTACAGAATGGGTAGAACCTAAGATAATTGATACGGTCAATTTATTACGTTCAGATATTTTCCCAAAACCTTCATTAAATTGCGAATATTGTAATTACTTAAAAAGGCGTTGGCAGCTAAACATAACATAATACTAATAGACAATTATTTGGATATTTCTGGAAAAATAGTAAATTAAAGATAATCTTTAATTAGATTATTAATTTAGACTTTTGATAAAATCAAATAATCCTAATAGAAAGATAAGCAATCATCTTCAACAAGATGTAATCAAATTATCTGGCAAAACTATTTTTATTAATCCCTTTTTGTATTGGCGGAGGTTTGATGAAAATACTAATAGATGGCTTCGCGAACTTGGTCAAATGTCAGAGGATCAAATTCAACGTAATAGGAACCGTTTTTATCCTGAAATAGAGTGGGTTGATTTAAGTCAAGACCAAAAGCTTATAAAAGATGGAACTATTGAGATGTTTTTAAAAACGCTTGAATTGATAAGTACATTTCACCCTTATCTCAGTTCCGGGCAGCTATTAGAAGTTGAGAGAAAAATGGCTATTACAAAAAAGATCCCTTTTGAAAAGTGGGTTATAAAATCTTTTGCCAAAAAAGCGAAATTATTAGAAAATGAAAAGAGAAAATTTCAACGAGAAAGATTCTTTAGTGGCTGGACCGAATGGTTGAGTCTTGAAAATACTCGTCAAGCTGTTTTGCCATTAATAGTTATGATTTTTATTGCATCATTCATTGGATGGTCTTTAGGAATTTCAAATAATAGTTGTAATCCTTATTTCGAACAAAATATAGACCAATTAAATTAATATTTGTAATTTTTATTTTCAGATTAAAAAGTAATATTATTTTGAAAAAGCATATTTTTTATTTAAGATAATATTAAATATAAATATTTTCATAGCAAAAATAATTTCCTTATGAGTGAAAATTTTACCTCAAATAGTATTAAAAATAATGAGTTTAGTAAGAATACTAATGAAAGTGATTATAAATATTTAAATATTAGACTTATAGAGATAAAAAATACTATTGCTTTATTGGAAAAAACAATATTTAAATAAAGTTAATATCTTTGACTAAAACTAAGCCTAATAAAAAACTTAATTCCTTAAAGAGACAACCACTTGTTTTAATATTTTCTTCTTCTTTTTTGTTTTTATTGATTTTATTTAGATTAATCTTTTTACAGCTTTTAAATTATGAATCTTTTAAAAAAATGTCAGATGAGAACAGGATTAGACTTATTGCTTCTCAACCAATAAGAGGAAGAATAACGGATAAAAATGGATATGTTTTAGCAGATAGTAGAGTTAAATATTCATTAATAATAAAGCCTCAATCTGTTAATAAAAATAATTGGGACAAACATAAATTAAATATTTCTGATTTGTTAGGTATTGATAGTAATTTAATTCAAGAAAAATATTTTGATGGTCTCGAAAATCAAAAACTTGCAGTTACTATTCTTGATAATTTGAATGTAGATCAACTAATAAAATTTAAGGAAAATGAAGATAATCTATTTAGTTTTGAAATAGCTAGGAAAGTAATAAGAAATTATCCTTATAAATCTGCTGCTGCTCATGTAATTGGTTATACTCAGCCAATTACTCAATCAGAATATAAATATTTATCTGAAAAGGGTTATAGATTAAATGACTTAATAGGTAGAACCGGGATTGAATATGTTTATGAAGATTTCATAAGAGGTGATTGGGGGGGAGAGATGGTTGAAGTAAATTCTTTGGGAAAGTTTCAAAGATCATTGGGTATAAAACCCGCAAAACAAGGAAATGATGTTCAATTGACACTAGACATAAATTTGCAATTAGTTGCTGAGGAAGTTCTGAAAGATAAAAAAGCTGGAGCGATAATAGTTATGGATCCAAGAGATGGAGCGATAAGAGCAATGGCTAGTAGACCGACTTTTGATTTAAATTTTTTTTCAAAGGATTTTAAGCCTGAAAAAGAATATAATGAATTATTTAATTCACCAGAAAAACCTCTTTTTAATAGAGCATTAAATGCTTATGATCCTGGTAGCGTATGGAAAGTTGTAACGGCTTTAGCTGGTTTAGAAAGTGGTAAATTTCCTAGTGATACTTTGTTAGATACAAAACCATGTATCACTTATGGGAGCCAATGCTTTAGGGAACATAATGATCTAGGCTTTGGGGTGATAGGTTACGAAGATGCCTTAAGAGTTTCAAGTAATACATTTTTTTATCAAGTCGGATATGGTGTAGGAGTAGATGAAATTCATCAAATTTCCAGAAAGCTTGGTTTTAATTCTCTTTCTGGAATTGAAATTTCTGAACAAGAAAATCCAGGATTAGTGGCTAGTAGTGAATGGGCTAAAAAAGGCAGAGGATGGGGGGAACCAGGAAGAACCCCATGGGTTCCAGAAGATATTGCGAGTATGTCTATTGGACAATTTGTTGTTCAAGTGACTCCTATTCAAATAGCCAGAGCTTATGCTGCCATAGCAAATGGAGGATATTTAGTAACTCCCTATTTAGTTAAAAAAGATGGAGAAAATCTTTCTAATGAAAAACTTATTAAAATCGACATTGATCCAAATAATATTCAGTTGATAAAAAGCGGTCTTAGGAAAGTAGTAGAGTCTGGCACAGGAGTATCAATTAATTATGGAGTTTCTAATTTACCTCCAGTTTCAGGTAAAACTGGAACTGCTGAAGATGGAGAAGGAGGCTTAGATCATGCATGGTTTGTTTGTTTTACTCCCTCTGAAAAGAGTGAGTTGCTTGTTGTTGCTTTTGCACAAAATACCCCTGGAGGAGGTTCTGTGCATGCATTGCCTATGGCTAGAGAAATTTTAAAGGTTTGGAATGAAAAAAATTGATCTTAATTTTTAGTTTTTAATTTTTTCATTTGTAAAAGTCTTTGAATTATATCTTCAATAGTTTTGGTATCTATTGGTTTACTATACGAAGATAAAAGCTGTCTCCCTAATACTTGACTTCCTAAATGTACTAATTGAATGCGTAATGATGTAAGTAGTTCGAGGCCAACGCCACCAGAAAATGTGGCAATTGCAATGGGTTGACCATTAAATAAATTTCTAAAGTCATCTCCTGAAATAGAGAGCCATGCTATGAAGTTGGAGAGAATGGGAGGTATAGATCCATTGTATTCAGGCGCACAAATAACCCATCTTTCGATCTCAAAAAGCTTGTTCTTTAATTCTTCAATCTCAATCGGAATATTTTCTTTGCTGTGAATTCGTGGATTAAATAAAGGAATATCAAGAGTAGTAAGATCTAAAATCTCAGCATTTACCTTCAATTTATTGCTTTTTTCAAGGAATTTTTCAGAGAGTTCTAGATTTTTACCGCAACTAGCCGTAATTATTATTAGATCTTTTGATTCAGTCATAAATTGGATAAATGAATTTAATAGTTAGCACCAGTTTTGCGGTGATGAACTGCTGTTAGACTATCGGATTTTAGTACATTACCGTGTAGTACTTCTGCGTATATTACCCAATGATCGCCACATTCCATTCTTTCTTTAACAGAGGCATCTAACCATGCTAAAGACTCAGGGATGATTATCTGTTCATTAGGAGTGAATTCAATATTTAATCCTTCAAATCTATCCTCTCCAGGTGCAAAAGGTTTTGCAAATCTTTTTAAAGGTTTTTTGAAATCTTTTTCACTTAAAATATTTAATGCGAATGAATCTCCAATTTGAAGTAGAGATTCTACTGATCTATCTTTCGCTACTGCAATACTCAATCCAGGTGGAGAAAAACTTGCTTGACTAACCCAAGATGCAAGCATGGCTCCCTTGATATTGTTCTCATTCTTTCCTTTAGAGGCAGTTAAAACACAAAGTGAGCCAATCACCCTTCCTAAAGCTTGTAACTTTGGGTCAGTTTTACTTGTAATCATTCCGGTATCTGATGTTCTAGTTTTTTTCTTTGTTTTTTTTATAA
>Ga0310343_10001893_pt1 | contig 10891 bp, 10 predicted proteins | sample HC15DNA2025_MG_FD_203519 | JGI IMG/M metagenome (GOLD analysis project Ga0310343, IMG submission 203519) | Marine microbial communities from station ALOHA, North Pacific Subtropical Gyre - HC15-DNA-20-25_MG | ecosystem: Environmental > Aquatic > Marine > Oceanic | place: Pacific Ocean: North...
ACAATTTTTATACTGATACAAACATTTACAGCTCAATATCAGAAATGTCATGTGTAATCAATCTAACCAATACTGATCATGATTTAATCGGAAGGTTGGGGAGATTCATACTTAAACAAATAAACTATTTTGGAACTTTAGGATTTATATTTTTTCTAATCTTATTAAAAGATATAAAAATAAAAATTAATAACACTACAACTTCTCTTTTCTTAATATTTTTATTTTTTCAATTAAGCTTTTTGAGACTTCCAACAGAGGAAGGACATCTGATTCCAGCTTTTATAGCATTAATGATTATGCTCAATCAGTTAAGTCAATATAATTTAAAAATACTGATAGCTGCAGTTATCTTTACATTCTTAAGTAATTTCATTGATATAAAATTTTATGAAGTAGATCAGGTTGATTCTGCTTCAGAAATAACTTTAAATTTGTCTGTCGAAGAGGGTTTTTTTGTTGAAGATTATAAGTTAAGAAACTTAAGAGGAGTAGATAAAGAATTCAATTATTCTAATTCTCAATCTACACTTTTTGATGCATGGAAGAATGGTTGTCCAAATTGATAAAAAGAGATAGTATTGCCATGGTTTTGTATGCAAGGTTTCCTTCAGAAATGGCATATAGTCACCACATAATACAAGTTGCTAAGGGTTTTGTGGAAAATAATTGCGATGTAAATATTTATTACCCAAAAACCTACAACAAAAAGACTTTAAAAGAAACGCCTGAGGAATATTATGGTAACTTAACAAATATTAGATTTATCCAAATAAATAATGTTGATATAACTAGCTTTAAGATTTATGAAATTTCACCAAATTTTGTAAAAAAAATCCTTTTCAGTTTAAATACATTTATTTGGTCAAGAAAACTTAAGAAAAATAGAAAAGAAAATTTTATTTGGTCAACAAATCCTAACATATTGGTTGTTGCAAAAAAATATTTTAAACATGTCATTTATGAAAAACACGGTCAGGCAAAATATATTCAAAAACTTTCTATTTCGATTCTTAAAAAATCTAAAAATACTTTGATGATTGGTGTTACAGAATTTGCTTTTAATGAACTCTCAAAAGATTTCAATAATGCTCTATATCTTACAAATGGAGTAGACAAAAACTTTATTTCTCAAAAAGAAAAAGTTTTACCATCAAACCGTGTGACTATTGGATATATTGGAATGTTGGAAACATATGGTGTTGATAAAGGAGTTTTAAATTCAATTAAAGAAATAAATAAACTTTCAATAGCAACGAAGTTGAACATAGAAGTTATTGGTGGGCCAGAAAATAAGTTAAATGAATTAAGAGATTTTATTAAGACAGGCAGTCAAGATAAAAACTATTTAGTAAAATCAAGTATTCCTCATAGTGAAGTATCCGAAGTGTTGAGAAATTTTGATATAGGAATTGTCCCCTATCCCAACGATAGTCATATGAACAAGTATGCTTCGCCGATGAAGATTTTCGAAATGGCAGCTTGTGGTGTTCCAATTCTTGCTTCAGATATAAAATCACATAAAGAGTTAGAAAAATTTAACTTAGGAATCGTTTACTTTAAAAATGGTAATTTTGCTGACTTTTCCTTAAAGCTGCAGGAGCTTATCTTAGATGCAGATTTACGAAAAAAACTAACTGAGTTGTCATTAAAGAATATAGTTAATTTATCCTGGGATAAAAGGATGGAAACAGTTCTAACTAGCGCTCGTAGCTCAACTGGATAGAGCACCTGACTTCGGATCAGGGGGTTGTGGGTTCGAGTCCTACCGAGCGCGCTTAATTAAAATAATCTAAAATTTTATTTACCCTTTTTTTCATGGAATAATCTTGAACCGTTAAGGGTGTTTGATTTTTTTTATTTAAAGCACTCTTAAGTGCTAATTGAAACGAATTAAAGTCATTAGGATGATAAAAATCTATATCATCACTTAATGGAAGATTTCTGTGGCTATTTAAATCTGTTGCAACAACATTTAATCCCGAAGCCAAATATTCAAAATATTTTAGTGGAGAAGTGTAGAGGTCTGCATGTCTTGAAGTGTTGTTAATCAACAATCCTACTTTTGCAGTAGAAAGTATCTCACCAACCTGTTTTTGATTTAATTTTTGTAATATTTGATAATCTACATTTGATTTACTATTAATTATTTTTTCTTCTACTGATTTGATTCCTTTTTCATCTGATGAAATGATAATAATTTTTAGGTCGCTCATTTCTAGCTTTAATGTGTTTTCAAAGATAATTTCGAGTCCTCTGGATTCTCCAAATCTATATAAAGATCCTGCGTAAACAACATGATTTTTTTTCTCTGATTGATTATAGAAAAAGTCATCATCATACCCGCTACTTACTACTCCAACTTTGGCCTCATTGTGTGGCTGTAATTCTTTTTTAATATCATCAGTTAGTGCTATTACTTTTGAATTGTCACTTTTTAGTCCTGCACTTACAAGTGTCTTCTTTAATTTTGTAATCTGATGACATTCATAAACAACTTTTGCATTCTTTTTTGACAAAAAGTAAAAAACCCATTCAGATCTTGTTAAATAAAGCTCGTCTTGAGATGCATAATATTTTTGTACAGTAAAAAAAGACCACAAAAAATGGCTTATCAAATACCAATATTTCTCTAAAATTTTAAACTTTTTGAATGGCAGTGGGTGAATTGTTCCAACTAACTGAATCTCATCATGGAAATCATATTGTCTTCTTATTTGATCTAAATTATCCGAGCTGTCCTGATTTCTTAGTGGGTAAATTAAAACAGTGCTTATTCCAAGCCTATTAATATGTTTTAATGTTGAAATGGTTTGAATTGAATTAGCTGTTTTTGCAGGAAAAGTTTGATAGGTAATATATTTTAATTTTTTTTCCATACGTTAATCTTATGCTAGATTTTAATTACATATAAGACATAAAGCATAATATTATTTTTTCATGAAAGCTGATCCAGGATACTTTGGCCCACAATCAATGATGTGGAAAGTAAATAAAGAGATTACTGTACTTTTTGGAGGAGCAAGGGCGCTTCTTATGCACGCTGCTCATCCACTTATTGCGGCTGGCGCAAGACAGACTTCATTTTATCAGCGTGATCCATGGAAAAGATTAATTAGGACATTATCACTTCAAAACTCAGTCACATTTGGCACCAAATCTGAAGCAGATGAAAGTGCACATAGAATAAATAAATTACACGAAGTAATAAATGGTAAAGACGAAGTATCTGGTGGTTATTATGATGCATTAGATCATGAACAATTACTTTGGGTCCATGCTTGTTTGCAAATTTCCTCAATTTATTTTTATGAAAAAACTGTGAAGAAGCTTAGTGACGAAGAAAAAAATCAATACCATTTAGAAAACATGAAGTCAGCTGAGCTTGTCTTGGTAGATATTAAAAAAATGCCTAAAACACATGAGGAATTAAAAAATTGGGTAATTAATAAATCTAGAGAACCAAGATATTTAATGCACACAGACGTTGCTAAAGATGTACAGGACATAATAGCTGGAGGTCCTGTACCAACTCACATTAAACCAATTTGGCCATTTATTGCTTTTACAGCATTTAATACTCTTCCAAGAGAATTCAAATCACTTTATGGCATAAAAGAAACAAAGTTAAAAAATGTCATTTTAGAATTTAATTTAAAATTTTTGAAATATACAAGACCTTTTTTACCACCATTTTTTCGTTTAATTGCTCCTGCTAGATGGGCTAAGCAGAGAATAGTAAGGAATCCCGATCTTAAATTTAAAGATAAGGCAAACTTTTAATCATTAATATAATATTTAATTATGAATGAAGAAAATAATTGGAAAGAATTTTCAGATGATATATCTAACATATCAAAAAAAATCAAATCAAGCATTACAGATGAAGAAAACATTGAAGATTTGAAAAACTCTTTAAAAGCTACCAAAGAATCTATTTCAAATAGTTTTAATGATCTTGCACAAATTGTTGAAAATACCGTAAAAGATGAAGAAATTAAAGAAGATGCTTTAAATCTTGTCAATAATTTAAAACATGAAATGTCAAATATTATTGACACAGCAAAAGAGAAAGTATCGGAAGTTTTAAACCTTAATAGTTTAGAAGAAGAATAATTTAAATTTAATATACCAAATAGTGTATTATTCAATGAGAAACTGGGTCGGTAGCTCAATCGGCAGAGCAGGAGCCTTTTAAGCTCAAGGTCGTGGGTTCGATTCCCACCCGACCCACTTTTTTATCTCTTTTAAAATAAACTTATAGTATTCTTATTAAATAGTTGGGGGCGTGGTGAAGTCTGGAGTTCACGCCTGCCTGTCACGCAGGAGGTCGCGGGTTCGAATCCCGTCGTCCCCGCAATTAGGCCAGATAGCTCAGTCGGTAGAGCACTTGTCTGAAAAACAAGGGGTCGGCAGTTCGATTCTGCCTCTGGCCACTGGGGTTTTCTATTTTTTAGTCGGAAATTTACTTAAAGACTTGCTATTTTTTTATAGTAATTAATTGTTTCTAATAAACCTTCATCGAATTTTGTTTTTGATGCCCAACCAAGATTATTAAATTTTGAACTATCCATAATTTTCCTCATCGTTCCATCAGGTTTAGAAATATCAAATACAGTTTCTCCCTTATACAGCAAGATTTCTTTAATTAAGTTTGCAATTTGTTCTATAGTGTATTCATCTCCACTGCCTACATTGTAGACTCCCTTAGGCACCTTGTTTGTAATAGAAAATCTTACTGCATCACAGATATCTTTTACGTAGGTTACTTCCCTCTTTGGCTTTCCTGTTCCCCAGAGATTTACCTCAGGATTTCCCAATTCTTTTGCTGAGACAAATTTTGCTATTAAAGAAGGGACAACATGTCCTAAATCTTTGTCAAAATTATCATTTGGCCCATATAAGTTAGATAAAACTAGAGTCGTGATATTCATATTTTTTTCAAGATTTAGAATTTCGGCTGCTTTTATCCCAACTATTTTTGATAAAGAGTAGCCATAGTTTGAACTATCTATATTGTTTAAATCTAAGTCATTCTCTCTAAATGGAGCTTCTATATTGTTTGGATAGATAGTATTACTTGCAAAAAATATAATATTTTTTATATCTAAATCTAAACACGCATTGAATACATTCCTTTGAATAGCTAAATTAGAATCAAAGAACAAAAAATTATTATTTAAATTAGCACCAATTCCTCCGACCTTTCCTGCAGCTAGAAGAACATAATTGGGGTTAATCCCCATTAAAACTTTTTTAATTTCTTGCTCGTCGTTTAGGTCTAGATTCTCTCTATTCAAACCCACAACCTCGAAATCTTCATTTAAGAAGCTGGTAAGGTTACTCCCTAAAAACCCATGACTGCCAAGCACTACTACTGTCATTTGAAGAGTATAAGGCCTTGTCCTGTGTTTAGGGGAACAAAAATTGTATTTTCGTCTTCTAATAATTCTGACCCTAGCAAGGTTATGCCATCTGTAAACCAACCACCATAGTCGTCGAGTAGGATTGCTGAATTATTACTTAAATATTTTTTTATGTACATAATAGATCTTTTAGCTGATTCATAAGTATCTACATCAATGTGTACAAAAGAAATCTTTTTATCAAAACCAGTTTTTTCTGCCGACTCAGGAAATGTTCCTGTAATAATTGTCGGGTTACTATCGGTTAATTTAAATACAGATTCTACGTCTTCAACAGTAGCATCTGAATATTCTGACCCACTAAAAAAAGAATCCTTATCGCTAGCCATTACAACTCCGTCAAATGTATCAAAGCAATAAATATCAACATTCTTAATATTTGAGTTTGTTAAATTTAATGACACCAATGCACTTACTCCACCTTTCCATGACCCAATCTCAACAAATGCAGTATCTTCTCTTATAAACTGTTTTGAGTGAATCCAAACTTGATACAACCTACTAATCGGATTAAGTGTATAGTTTTCTACCTTCTTAACAGAATCTAAAAAGAATTCATCACTTAGCCATGGTTTATGGAAATACTCGAACAATGTAATACCATAGTCACTTCTCTTCTCTCTGTGACTATTTCCTATTTGAAAAAAAAAGAATAAAAATTTCTCTATTACTATAAGGATCTTTCTATTTCTTTTAATTTTTTTAAGTTTAAATTTATCTTGCATTACTACTCATTTTGAATATTTTTATTGAATTAAATAAGTAAATAATTAATTTATAGCCATCTCTAAATCTTTTAATTTGGGTAACTCCATAAACTCTTGCCTGATATCTAACAGGTATTTCAAGTATTTTAAGACCAAAATAACCTGCTGTAAAAATCATATCAAAATCACCAAAAGGATCTTTCATTTGTACTAATTCTTTCCAAAGTTTAATTTTATTGAAATCTTTTCTAAAAAAAACTTTTGTACCACAAAGGGAGTCTGTTATCTTTTGACCAATAATTATTGAAACAATATATTGAAAAATCCTATTCCCTAAATTATTAACTATTCGCATTGCCCCGCTTTCCATACCGTAAATTAGTCTCGTTCCATTTACAAAGGATGCTTTCCCCGTATCAATTACTGAGTTAAACTGCACTATTGTTTCTGGGTTTACTGATATATCAGCATCGAGGATAATAATTACTTCCTTGGAGGCCTCTTCTACTGCTTCCCAAACAGCATTAGCTTTTCCTTTTCCAGTTTGTTTAATTACTTTTACTTCAAATGGCCAAGAGCGGGCTTCTTTAATTTCTTTTGCAACTTCATAAGTTTTATCTTCAGAATCACCAATTGCAAGAATTATTTCATGATCTTCTTCTAATTTTGGAATCTGGTTGAGCAATGGTTTTAGATTTTTTTCTTCATTTTTTGCTGGGATAATTATAGATTTAGAATATTTTTTTTCTTCATTAAACTTTTCTTGTTGATTCAATATAGAATATATTCTTATTCCGAATGAAAAAGGAAAAAATAATATTTCTAATATGTTGTTTATTAAACTTCCCAAGCCCAACATTTTAAAAGGGAAAATTTGTTTATTTCTTTGAGTCACAAATTCTAATCCGGTAACTTTAGCAATATTCAAGACAATATTTGAATTTATAAAGAGTCTTTTCTGATTTTCATCTTTTAAGTTAAGCCTTTCAAATAAATTTAGTATTCGGTTCCATTTTTGATTAATTGAGCAAATTACAATAACCCCATCCTTCCCAAGCAGTTTATTAACCATACTTAAAAGTTCTAATATGTCTGTAGAAACTTCAAACAAGTCAGTTAGGATGATTGTTTTGTATTTTTTATTCTTAAATGCTGTTGACTCAATATTTAGCCCTACTTCTGGATCTACCAAAATAGTTTCTAGAGAACTAGGATGGTTTCTAAAGGATGATTTGGAGTTAACCAAGCTCAAGGCACTTTTTTCTTCAGGAATTAATCTCATAATTTCATTCATATGGCGTTTATAGAATGTCTTTGAGTTAATAAATTTCATTAAGTTTCTTTTCTTTAGTACATATTAATTGCTCAGATAGTTTTAAAATTAATTTATGAAAAATATGCTCACATCTTCTGACAAATTAGTTTTAATTTCATGCTCTATAGTGAGTATTTTTTTACTTATCCCTATTTTAATGATTGATGGCATAAATAGATTTGCATACCCTTCTCCAGATTTAAATGCTCATATTTGGTATTTAAAAGAAGTAATGAGTTCGATAAAAGAATTTAACAACGTTCCAATTCAAGATCAATTTGGTTATAACATTGGACATAATCTTCCTTTATTTTATTTAATTTATGCTGTAATAGTAAAAACATTTCAACAGTTAAACTTTGATTTAAATCAGTCTTTGCAATATTCAATTTTTTTTACAAATTTCTTTTTGATATCAATAATTAATTTCAATATTTTGAAGTCAATAAAACAAATTATTGACAAAAAATTTCTGCAATATCTAATATTATTTTCAATTTTTTTTTCTTATGAAATTGCAATAAATGTTTGGAGGTGGATACCCAGCATTTGGGCTTTTACTCTTTCTACAATAGTTATTAGATATACTTTAGAAATTCTCGATAATGGCATATCGAAAAAAAGACTGGCAAAGCTGCTAGTTGCATATGGATTTGCCTTTTCATTTAAAATTTCAGTGGTTTCAGTTTTGGTTGCATCATTTTTTACTATCTTTTATAAGTTTTTTGAATGGTTTAAAGAAAATCTAAAAGATATTTGGATGTTTTTATTTATACCAATATTTATTAATTTCTATACCTTTTTTACAACTATAGGTTGGGAAAGAATCCTTAATAATCAATTAAAGTCAAAATACAGAAGTGAATACAGTCTGAATATAGATAGTTTTAATGAGTTTTTATTTTCATTTCAGCTATCTAGTTTTATAGGCATTGAGCCAATCAGACCAAACTATGGCACTATGGTGAGTGTACTAGACAAATTAAGTCAGAGTTTATTTACCTTTTCAAATAACAAATTATTTTTAACAATCGGTTCATATCTTTTTGTAATTTTTTTAGTGATACACATAAAATTTATAATCTCATCAACAAATTCTAAAGATAGGAACTTTAAGCAATTTTTATTAGGTGCTGAATTAATAACAATAATATTATTTGTTTACTATTCGCTTTATCTTCCTATAGGCAACCCAAGTAGAATGAGATACAATTTATGGTTAATTTTAATATTTTTTCTCATTACTGGTTTTCAAATTCAAAGTGAAAAAAAACAGAGCTTAAATTACTTCTATTTTTACTCTGCTATTTATAGTTATTTAATAATTACTTCTCACTCAGTTTTTATATATATGAATAATTTGTTTGATTATGACTTTGATAAATTACTTAATAAAGCTCTAAATCTTTTCATGTAAAATAAACTAGTGAAGCAATTGAAAAGTTCATTATTTACCTGGTTGATTTTAATAAGATTCAGTATTTTAATTACATTAATATCTCAGAGCTACAGTGATTTCAAATTAAATTATTTTGATTGGAGAGTTTATGGTTTACTAGTTTTCATTTGGTTTTTAATAGAAATGAAAATATTAAATTTGGGAAGAGAGAGTAACCTGTATTTTACAACTTTTGTAATTGTTGGTGTTTTAAAAATGGTTTTAGCTCTTGTTGATAATAATTTTTCTGATGATATTTTCTATTCACCTCCCGATTCAGGAATCTATAAAGCATTGGCAGATGGACTTTACAGATGTTTTGAATATTCGAGAAATTTAAATTTGTTCTGTGAAGGAGAACCTTATTTTAAGAGAGGGCCTGGTTTTACAATACTTTTATCTTTGCTTACTTTAGGTGGAAATATTTCTGTGATTCCATTTATATTTATTCAAGTAATTTTATGTGCTCTAACTTTTAAATTAATAATTGATGAGATACAAAAAAATAACATTTCTTTTGGAGTTGCTGCTGTGTTTATATTGTGTTCAATAAATCCACTAATACAAAGTTTCTCAAGAGTAGTGTTGATGGAAACTATTGGATCGTTTCTTATAGTTTTAAGCTTTACACTTTCAAGAAAAGACAAACGCGTAAGAGGTTCGCTATTTATATGGTTAATTCTATTGATTTTAAGTTTGTTTATGAATTTACAATTCTTTGTTGGAGTCTTTTTGTTTTATTTAAAAAATATTTACCAGAAAAATGAAAATTTTAAAAATGTGCTTATTACTTTAGTTGTTCTAATATTTTTTGTATTTGCATGGGGTGAGAGAAATAAAAATTATGTTGGATACTGGGACTTTAACCCCATATCAGGTTGTTACCTGGAAAAAAATATTATAGAGTCAACTGAAGCATTCAAATTAGGTACCACTATTACGGAAATAAGAGATAGTGGCCATACTTATAAACTACTGAAAGATGCAACAATTCAAAATCAAACTTCTACACCTGAAGTATGTAAAAAGTTTTTAGATATAATCCCTACTTACTATTTTGAAAATACTTCATATATATTTTCTACTTATAAAATTTTCTTAAATAACTTTGCAAGCCCAACACAAGCATGTCAATACAAAAGCATTGTTTGTGAAAATGGATATTGGTTTTGGATTATTGGAACAATATCAAATTATATTTTTGGCATATCTTTGCTTGTTTTATTTATAAGGAAAAAAACCTATATCTATGATATTTCCGTTTACGGTGCAATTTTATTATTAATTATGACTTTAGTGACAGTAGATTCACCAAGGATGAGAGTAGTGTTTCAGCCCATATATTTTCTAGTTATTGGAGTTGGGTTGTCTCAAATTTTTAATTTTTTAAAAAATTTTACTTACAAAAATAAAATTTAGATGAAAGAAAAGAGAACAAAAGTAATTCAAATAGTCGTAGGTACTTTGATTCCAATAATTTATACAATTATCTACATTCCACCAGATATAACTGCAGGACAAATTATTTCTGCAGTAATTATTTTTTATGTAATTCTATATTTTGCTATTAGAACTTTGAAATACTATAAAATTATATAGCTTCTGATATAAAAATATAGTTCCCGACATTCTCTTTTGACTCAACTAATGGTTTAAAATTGTTATTTTCCAAGAAATCGTATACAAGATCTTTTTGTGAATCTATTATTTCAATAAATAATAAATTGCAATATGTTAAATATTCTTCAATTGCAAAAAGAACATCTAATTCACTCCCCTCTACGTCAATTTTTATAATTTCAAATCTTGAATGATTAAATTCAGAAATCTGTGTAGTTTCAACAATTATTGTTTCAAACGGAATATTTTTTTCTTCAAGTAAATATCTCTCACTAGTTCCATAGCTAAAATCATCACCTGTTGGAATATTGAACTCAATATTAAGTTTTTGTTGTGAAACGAATTTATTCATTACTTTATGATTTGAATTAAACTCCGATAAATT
>Ga0310343_10001898_pt1 | contig 10881 bp, 11 predicted proteins | sample HC15DNA2025_MG_FD_203519 | JGI IMG/M metagenome (GOLD analysis project Ga0310343, IMG submission 203519) | Marine microbial communities from station ALOHA, North Pacific Subtropical Gyre - HC15-DNA-20-25_MG | ecosystem: Environmental > Aquatic > Marine > Oceanic | place: Pacific Ocean: North...
CTCGCCCATCCTGAGTAAGAATCTGAAATTTATAGTGGCTTCCAACTCCACAACCCGGCGCAAATAGCTCCCATACGCCAGACCGTCCCAGAACCCGCATGGGATGATGCCGAGCATCCCAACCGTTAAAATCTCCCACTACACTGACACGCTTTGCATTGGGCGCCCAAACCGCAAAGCTGGTGCCTGTCACTCCATCAATCGTGCGCGGATGCGCCCCCAGCTTTTCATAGATCCTCCGCTCATCGCCGCGCCCAAAGAGAAATAAATCGTCTTCGCTGATTGTAGGCAAAAAGGAAAACGGATCGCGCGTTCGCCATTGCTCTCCGCTTCCCCAAGTAATCGCGAGATCGTACGGGAACAATTCAGCCTCCTCTTCCGCCACGCCCTCAAACAAATCCGAGTCCCCCACACGCCGCAGTGGGATGACCGGCTTATTTACTTGATCAGTTGGCACGGCCACCACTCCTTTGGCCAAAGGTAGAAAAGCTCGCACCACCACTCCGCCATCAGCAAGACGGTGCATGCCCAATAAATCATGAGGCGACGCATGCGTGCCACATGTGATTGACTCAAACTCAGTATCGGACAGGATCATTTTTCATTGGTGAGCTTAGGTGGGTCACCGGGACGGAAATCGTCATCCTCCACCGACACATCGACCACCTTGTTGTTTTCCTCAGAGAGGGTGGTTTTTTGGCGGATCAACCATAACAACGCTCCCACCATGGTTGCTTCATCGAGGAACGGGATCGGGTCTGGGATCAGCAGGTTCAACAACAACAACACCGCGACCACCACAATTCCCACCACAACCATCTGTTCTTTTTTCACAATAAAATCTCCTTCATTTGGTCCATCAACAGCTCAGGCGCACCCTCGTTCCACAGGACATGGTCGGCCAGATCCATCTTTTGGGCAATGTCCATTTGCGCGGCAATGCGGGCTGTGATTTGGGCATCATTCCAATTTCGCTCGCGGAGACGGGCTCGCTGAGTGTTGGCCGTGCAGGCCACGCAAAGTACCGCATCAAATGAATCCTGCAGATCAACTTCAAACAACAACGGAATCACCACCACTCCCACCGGCCGTTTTTGTTCACGCCATTGGTCAATTTGTTTTTCCCAGACAGTGCGAACACGAGGATGAATGATGGCTTCGAGTCGTTTCCGCGCGGCTTCATCCTGAAACACCTTGGAAGCCATCTTGTCGCGATTCAACGAACCATCCGCCTTCAGGAATCCCTCCCCAAACTCGTCTGCAATCTCGGCCAAGCCCTCCGTGCCGGGATGCACAGCTTCACGCGCCAAATCATCCGAATCCACCACCGGCAAGCCGACCTTTTTCAGCAGTCGCGCCGCCGTGGATTTACCCATCCCCACGCCGCCCGTCAGGCCGAGGACGCGGGTGTTCATTGGGTCAACCCAAGATTTTCCGCCACGGCGAGCGTGGCGCGGGATTTGTTTAGCGTATAAAAGTGAAGCCCTTCCACGCCGTTCTCGATCAAGTCCGCACATTGACGGGTGGCGTACTCGATCCCAAAGGTGCTGACCGCCTCGTCGTCATCACCCAGCTCATCTAGGCGCGCAGTAATCTCCGGAGTGAGTTTGGAGCCGCACAATTCAGTGAAGCGCTGAATCTGGCGGGCGCTCAATATCGGGATGATCCCTGCCACAATCGGCTGGTTCATGCCCCGTTCACGGAGATAATCCCGAAAGGCATAAAAGTCGGCATTATCAAAAAAGAGCTGAGTGATCACAAAATCGGCCCCGCTATCTACCTTGGCTTTAAGGCGATCCCAATCCACTTCGCGCCCTTCTGTGCAGGCAATGTGTCCCTCTGGAAAGCCAGCCACGCCGATACTAAATTCATTCCGGGTATGAATGTGCTCCACCAATTCGTAGGAGTATTCAAAACCGCCTTCGGGCTTAGTAAAGGCTTCTCCGGCCGGTGGGTCACCGCGCAGGGCGAGAATATTGTCGATGCCCCGCTGCTTCGCTTCATCCAAAACCGAGCCGATATCCGCCCGCGTGCTGCCCACGCAGGTAAGGTGCGCCATGGTTGGTACCTGATGTTGCTGTTGGATAGCATCCACGATTCCCAGCGTCTTTTCGCGGGTACTACCGCCGGCGCCGTAGGTAACCGAAAAAAATGCCGGATTCACCGCCTTGAGCCGCGGCACAATTTTCTCGACCAGCGTCTGCTCACCTTGAGGGGTTTTGGCCGGGAAAAATTCGCAGGAAATTGCTGGAAGCCCTGCCTCGGCCGCTTCCTGAAGAATATCGCGAATGAATCGCATCGGCCTGATGCTGCACCAAAGCCGCGCGGTATTCAAGACGCGTCAACCGCCGATCGCACTCATCGTCCGGTCAGGCTGCTGGAATTGCGCCTGCCCGATCCGATGCCCCGCCTCCTTGCGCAGCACAACCGCCTGCAACCATGCAGCCAGGTCCGCGTCACCAGCGCCCTCCCGTATCTGTTTTTTGAGGTTATGTTCCTGGAGGCTAAATAAACAAGTACGCACATGGCCATCGGAGGTCATTCGAATGCGATTGCACTGCCCACAAAATGGCTCACTTACCGGCATGATCAACCCCACCTCGCCGGCACCTTCTCGGAACCTCCAGCGCTTTGCGGTTGCCGCCGCGTGCTCGTCATCCAGCGGCTCCAGCTCGAACGCCTCCTGCAACTGCGCCAAGATCTCCCGGCCGGTTACCACATGATCCGCCTGCCATGCCCGGCCAGAATCGAGCGGCATAAATTCGATGAACCGCATCACCAACCCGCGTTTCCGGGCAAAGTCGGCCATGGCCGGCACCTCATGATCGTTCAGGCCACGGATTACCACGGCATTCACCTTCACCGGATTCATCCCCAGTTGCTGAGCCAAATCAATCGCGCCAAGCAATTCCTCCAAGCCATCCCGGCCGGTCATTTTTTTAAAATTACCGGTCTCCAATGAATCCAGACTGAAAGTCACCCGACGCAGACCCGCATCGCGAAGGGCCTGCGCATGTTTTGCGAAGAGAAACCCATTGGTGGTCAATGCCAGATCTTCAATGCCCGGCAAGGCCGCAATGGATTCCACTAGGCGCGGCACATCCCGGCGCAAGAGCGGTTCACCTCCGGTCAGACGGATTTTGCTTACCCCCAACCCGGAAGCCACCCGCACAACCCGGGTAATCTCCTCATAGGTCAGGAAATGGGAACGCGGCTTCCACTCGTGCTGAATGGGCCGAGGCGCACCAGAAGAAGTGCGTTTATAAAAATCCGCTGCCTCTTCCGTCTCAGGGAGACAGTAGAGGCAGCGGAAATTGCAGCGATCGGTGATGCTAATGCGCAGGTCGCGAATCTGTCGGCCATGCGCATCAATCAATCGTGTCACGGGCTGATTCTGCACCGCGACTGGGGAGAGCGCAACCGCATTACTCCTCCGATGAGGTCGGGCCCGGTGTTTCTGCCGGCGGCACCGGGGCTGGCTCGCTTTCAGGAGCGGCTTCGATCTCCGGCTCAATCACTTTGCCGTTGATAATTACGCGCCCATCGCTGGTGAGCTCCACTGAAACGTTTTCGTTTTGTGGCTCTTCAGCCGACACCGGTTGTTCGCCGTATTTCCCTGCACGCAAGGCGGCTTGTTTCTGGGCCACGGTTTGGCGCTTGGCGTAAATACCAATACCACGACGCATCCAGTCCATGCGCTTGGCCACGGCGATGTCGGATTTAATGCGCTTCACTTGGGCGGAGAGGAACTCCAGATCGTTCATCTGTTTCACCAACTCAGCCTTCTCATCCTGAAGACGCAGAAGTTCCCCTTCTAAGAAGGTGCGATCGCCTTCGGAATCCTCCAGCTTTTGATTGGTCTCATCGATCTCCGTGTTGAGATTGGCGATCTTCACCTCCAACGCGCCTTTTTCCTGATTGAGCGTGTCGTTTTTGGTTTCCAGAGCCGCAATCAATTCAACGCGTTGTTTGGTCTCGTCGGCGACCTTGGTTTGGAATTCTTTTAGTTCCGTGGTTTTGGCGGCCAACAAATCGGTTTGGGCTTTGAGGTCTGCAGCCGTTTTCACCAGCTCTTCCTCGGCCTTCACCTTGGCAGTATTCACTTCCTGCAGCTTGGTTTCCACAGCACCCAAATCCTGGGCGTGCTGGAGCTTCAACGTATCCATCTCGGCGGTCTTCTGAGTAAGATTCATATCCAGCTGCGTGACCTTGGTCTTCTCGGATTCCACCTCGGTGTTCAACTCCACAATGCGTTTGTCTTGGGTTTGAACCGTTTCCTCCAGCGTTTGTCGTTGGGTATCGAGTTGATCGCGTTGGGTGCGATAATCGTCACGCTCAGCACGTGTGGCGTCACGCTCCTTTTGAATAGTGTTTCGCTCGGTCTCCAGCTTGGCATAAGCGTCGAGTTTACTTTGATTGCTGACGATCGAGAAAATACCGATTCCTGCGGTAATCGCCGCCAGCATCACAATGGCGATAGATTTTTTGTCCTTCATGGTGGGTGTTGATCTTGCCATGAGTTGATTGTGTGACACGCGAAACTTATTGAGCTCGTGTCAACAGATTGCTGTTAGATTACTCACAGGCTGTACGCAACTCTGCTTTTTGTATTGGCCCCGGGAACGCTTCCCGCCACACTCGCCGCGTGGACAACATGGATCTCCCCCAACAACGCATGCCGGAGACGGCCAACGAAATCGCTGCCGCCGTTTTCAGCGAATGCCTCATCACTCTGGTGCGCACTGCGGCCATGCTCCTAGGCAAGGTTACCGCCCCAGCGACCGGTGAACCGGTCAAGGATCTCGTCCGAGTTCAGTTGGTGATTCAACAACTTGAGTTGCTCGAGAAAAACGCCGCAAAACTCAGCTTGGACGAGCAACAACTCCTCAAACAAAGCCTGCAGGAACTACGCATGGCCTACGTGAGTGCCGCCGGCCAGCGGCCTGAAGACGCCTTGGGGGAAGATGAAGCCCCAGCCGCAGAATCGACCGACACTCCGGAAACTGATAGCAATCCAACCGAATCCTCCGCACCCTCCCCTGAAGCCACCGCCCCGGAGCAATCTCAGGAGAAGGATGAGGAAGACGACGAAGACGAAGGCAGCCGCAAACGGTTCGTTAAAAAATACGACTAGCGGCTATTCCAAAAAAGTTTTCACCCGGGCCTGCCCCAGCAGGAGTTTCACGTAAGCTGGCAACTTTTCGTTCAGCTTCTTTTGGTACAAATGTTCCCGAATCTCAGCGCGCACTTCGCCGATTTTTTTTGCGCCAGCCGGCTCGAGCTTCATCACGCGAATAATGTGGAAACCGGTTTCCGATTCCACCAGTTCCGGCACATTGATGCGCATGGAAAACACCCGCTTGGCGATCTTGGGATCGGCAACTGACCGGTAGAGTCGAAATTTACCGCCATCATTTTTGGTCGCCAAATCCTCGGAGAATTCCTTGGCCAACTGCGAGAAATTCACGCCGGCCACGGCCTTGGCCTGCACCTTAGCGGCCGTCGCCTGCTTGGCAGCACGTTCATCGGGGTTCAATCGTCGGCCCGTCGCCAAGTCAACCTTGGCCAACAGCACGTGCTCCACCTCGGCGTACTCTGGCGTTTTCCACAGAGTGAGGTTTTCGTTGTAGAACTCCAACACCTCCACTTCCTTCACCATGGTCTGCGGCTTGAGTTCGCGCTTAAGCACTTCCTGCGTCAAGGCCTGTTCCTGAAGGAATAACCGGTACGCATTGGTACTCATGCCCATGCCTTCAACCTTAAGACTGAAAGCAGTGGCTGAGGTGAATTGCTCACGTAGTATGGTGTAATTATCCTTCGCCTGAATATACGCCTGGGCGCGATCTGCAGGATTCGAGCGAAGCGAGGTCACCTTGGCTAAGATAAGTTCTTCAAGGAGTTGTTTCTTAAAAAACGGCTCCATTGCCAAGGGCACGTCCACTCCATTGACCGCCCGGGATAGGACGAAGCGACGGAAAGCCCCGTCCAACTCATCCTGCGTGATGTTAAACCCCAATCCACTGGCCACCACTTTAGTGGCCCCTGTAGCGGGCTCAATGAGAAATACGCTGCACAAAAGTGCTAACCACAGGCGTCCGTGCCATTTCATGATTCGATTTTAAAACGAATTAAAGCGAAATCACCTTTACGTTGGTGATCTCTGAATCTTGGGCCACGTTGTCCAGTAATGCTGCTGGGGGGGCGTGATCCAGATTCAGCAGCATCAGTGCCTCGCCGCCCTCCTCGTCACGGTTCAGGCTCATGTTGGCGATGTTCACCTGATGCTCGCCCATCAGTGAGCCAATATAACCCACCATCCCGGGTTTGTCGACGTTATTCATGAGGAACAACACGCCTTCAGCGGCAGCTTCCACGTTGCGGCCGTTGATACGCACGATGCGCGATTGGCCACCGAAGAAGGTGCCGGCAGCGGACACCAAACTGCCGTCTTCGGCCGTGGCTTCCACGTGCATCCATTCCGCGTAATCGGGTCCTTCATGGGCTTTCACTTCCTCTACCATGATGCCCAGTGAACTAGCCATGGCGCGGACGTTAACTTGATTGGCCTCGTTGCCGCCGGCGGATTCCAAGAAGCCCTTGATCACAAACCGCGTTACCGGATCAGCCGGAACTTCGGCTGCTTTGCCGCCGTAGGTAATCTTTAATTGCTTGTTCCGTTGGGAACCCAGTTGGGCCACCAGCTTGCCAAGCTTCTCGCCCAGATCGAGATACGGTTTCACTGCCTCATAAGCCTTGGCATCGAGGCTAGGCATGTTCACCGCATTGCGCACGGCGCCGTTGATGAGAAAATCAGTAATCGCTTCGGCGACTTCAATACCCACACTTTCCTGCGCCTCTTTTGTACTCGCGCCAAGGTGCGGGGTCATCACGATATTGGGCTCGGTCCGCAATGGTGAATCTTCGGGGCACGGCTCGGTCTCGTAAACGTCCAGTGCGCATCCGCCCACTTTGCCGCTCTGCACGGCTGCTACGATGTCGGTTTCGTTGATGATCCCGCCGCGGGCGCAGTTCACGAGAAACACGCCGTCTTTCATCCGGGCAATGCTCTCGGCATTGATCATGTCTCGTGTCTGGTCGGTCAACGGCATATGCACGGTGATAAAATCCGAGCGCTCCATAAGCTCATCGAGCTCCAATAATTCTACCTGTAATTCCCGCGCCTTGCTCAGGGACAAAAACGGATCATACGCCAGCACGCGCATACCAAAAGCGATTGCCCGCCGGGCCACCTGGCCGCCGATTCGGCCCATGCCGCAAATACCGAGCGTCTTGCCGCTCAGCTCCGTGCCAGCATATTTCTTGCGGTCCCATTTGCCGCCTTTCATAGAGAGATGCGCCTGAGGAATATTCCGGGCCAGCGCCATCATCATGGAAAAGGTCAATTCAGCGGTGGAGATAGTGTTGCCCGCGGGCGTGTTCATCACCACGATCCCTTTGGAGGTGGCGTAATCCACATCCACATTATCAACGCCCACCCCGGCCCGGCCCACGGCGCGGAGCTTGGGGGCCTTGTCCATTACCTCCGGCGTGATCTTGGTGGCGGATCGCACCACGATGGCCTCGGCATTGGCGAGGAGTTCATCGGTAAGTCCACCGTCCACCACGATGACCTGAAGTTCCGGGCTGGCTTCCAGCGTGCCCACGCCCTTGGGAGAGACATTATCGCAAACGAGTACTTGCATCGGCGGGCGCAGTCTAGGGACGGGCCGAGGCAGTGTCAAACCACGCGCGTAATTCCTTCCCCAAACGTTCCACCGGCAGGCCCACCACATTGGTCAGTGAACCGTGCACCGCTTCCACGATCCATTCGCCCTTCTCCTGCACGGCATAGGCGCCGGCTTTGTCGAGCACGAGCACGGCCTTGAGGTAGGCATTGATCTGGCGCGCGGACAGTTCTCGGAAACGCACGCGGGTGGTCACGGAAAATACCCGGCGCCGTTCTCCCTGCACCAGTGCGCAGGCGGTCGTCACCTGATGCGTCTGCCCGCTTAACCGCCCCAACATTCGCCGCGCCTCCGACATGCTGGCCGGTTTGCCCAGCAAATCATCTCCCAAATGCACCAGCGTATCCGCTCCCAAGACTGTTTCTTTGGGATTCGCCTTCGCCACGGCAAAGGCTTTCGCCAGCGCATTACGGCGACAAATCGCCCTGGCCGCTCGACCTTGACCGTGTTCTTCCTCCACCTCGGCGGTGAGCACACGAAATTTGACGCCCATTTGCTCGAGCAATTCCCGCCGACGCGGCGAGCCAGATGCCAGGATAATCCGCATCACACCAAAGCCTCCCGAAATTCAGCCAGCTTCTGCTCGAAAACTGCTACCTCCAACACCGGCTTGGTAGAGGTAAAATCCATGGCCGGTTCCAACTCAATCCACGATTTGCATCCGCCGTATTCTTCCAACATCGGCAGATCCATCGTGACCACTAATTGCCGCACCCGCACGGCCATCGCGTAGATGCCCTGATCTCGCCCCCAATCAAACCGATCGAAAATCACGTCTTCCTGCCATATATGTTGCCCCGCCAATCGTTTGGCCGAAGCCAAAGATTCCAATCGGCGTGCCTCCACGACTTCTGCGGCGTACTGGATGCGCAACACATCCTCAGGCGGAAACATCATTGCCCCAAACCGCGCAGCCGCCGCCGACACCACGCCTTCGGTCTGTTGATGAAATCGCGTGGGAAATAGCCAGAACCGCTCATGCTCCGCCTGGAACCCGCCTCGCCCCTCGGCAATGCCGCCCTTGCGCAAGATCACAATCTGCTCCCCTTGCCCCAACGCCTCCACAATCACGGCCCATTCCTTAAAGGCTGTCTGCACCATATCCACGCGCGGAGTCTAGGCCGACGCTCCAAAAAGTCGAGTCAGGCAGACTTGCTTCCTGCAGGGGTTTTCCGTATACCAGGGCAACAACGCGTCTGGCCTCATGAGTTCTGAAACCTCTTCCGTAAAGCCGCTTTCGGGCGGGCTCAACTTCCAACTCTCCACCATGATGTTTCTCCAGTATGCGATCTGGGGAGCATGGCTACCTTTACTCTGGACGTTTCTCTCCGGCCACCGCGATTTCACGCCCTCGCAAATCGGCAACATGTTTGCCATCGGCGCTGTGGGCGCCATCGTGGCCCCGTTCATTGCCGGACAAATTGCCGACCGTTGGTTTAACACGGAAAAATTTCTCGGCATCAGCCATATCCTCGGCGGCATTCTGGTTTGGCAACTCGCCTCGCTCGAAACCTACAATAGCTTCCTGGTCTTTTCCCTCCTGTATTCGCTGATCTATTCACCCACTCTTTCACTAACCAATTCACTGGCGTTCCATCACCTGCCCGATCGTGACCGGGATTTCGGAAAAATTCGGGTATGGGGCACCATCGGCTGGATCGTAGTTGGCATCGGCATTGGCCAATGGTTGCTGGCAAATTGGTCACCCGACGCGAAGGAGCCCGCCAAGGGCATCACGGTTGAAGCCATTTACGATGATCCGACCACCAACATTTCAAAAGCGATTGAAGCAAACCCCTCACAGCTGACCGGTATTCTGAGCACCAATTTGATTCAGAGTGCGGAACAATCAACTTGGATCGACGTGTTGACCAAAAAAGAAATCGATATTCCAAAACACACAGTTGATGAAGAAGAGAAAACTGATTTTGGCGCCGTTCAAACTCTCATTGAAAAAGAAAACGCCGAAGATGTAAGAGCAGCGGTCTTGGCCCAAGTTGGCAAAGACATCCGAGGTGGAGCCCAAGCCGCCGGTATGGCCGATGCCTTTAAGCTCAGCGGCCTGTTGGGCATCGTGATGGGCATCTTCTGTTTCTTCCTACCCTCCACGCCGCCGGCCAAGGAGGAAAAGAAAAGCGCGATTGGCGGTGCTCTGGATGCGATCCGCCTTCAGCCACTCCTCACGCTCTTCCTGATCGCCGTTCCGATCAGCTGCGTGCACCAGTTTTACTTCGTGCACACGGCTCCATTCCTCGGGCAGTTCCAGAATCAGGCTGAGGGCTTCATTAATATCGTAAACAAAATCGTCGGCGTAGGTGGCGGCGGCTTGATGACCATTGGCCAAATGGCTGAGATCGGCGTGCTGGCCCTGATTCCGTTGTTCGCCAAAAAATACTCCCGCAAAGCCCTACTCTGTGTTGGCATTGCGGCGTATGCGTTGCGAATGTTCCTATTTGCATACAGTCCGAGCTTCCCTGAGGCAGCCCAATTGCCCGCCATCATTCTGGGTATCGCAATGCACGGCCTGTGCTTTGGCTGCTTCATCTTTGTGGCCTTCATGGTGGTGGATGAGGAATGTGCCACCGATGTCCGGGCCAGCGCGCAAAGCCTGTTTAATCTCGTGATCGTAGGCATCGGTATCATCGTCGGCAGCAAGGTTGCCGGGTATGTGGCCGAGATTTCCACAGTTAATGAGGTGATGAATTACCAGAAACTCTTCAGTGTCCCCATGTGGGCCGCTCTGGCGTGCTTGGTGATCATGCAGTTGTGTTACCCCAACAAACCGCCCGCAACCGCCGCGGATGGCCCTTCCGATAAGGATGCTGATTTGGACATTGATTCCGATGCTGCCTCGAATAACGGTGACGAATAGGCTGTCCAAATAAGGTCCAAAAAAATCCCTTGCACCCGAGGGCGTTTTGCCTAGAATCCGCCCCTCACCAAGTTACGATTTGGTGAACGACTTTGACGCGGGATGGAGCAGCCCGGTAGCTCGTCAGGCTCATAACCTGAAGGTCGTCGGTTCAAATCCGGCTCCCGCAACCAATTAAAAACCCGGCCTCGGCCGGGTTTTTTGTGGCCACATTGATGGCCGCATGAAGAAGTGATTCGTCTACGGAAGCTAACCCTGAATGGC
>Ga0310343_10001899_pt1 | contig 10880 bp, 6 predicted proteins | sample HC15DNA2025_MG_FD_203519 | JGI IMG/M metagenome (GOLD analysis project Ga0310343, IMG submission 203519) | Marine microbial communities from station ALOHA, North Pacific Subtropical Gyre - HC15-DNA-20-25_MG | ecosystem: Environmental > Aquatic > Marine > Oceanic | place: Pacific Ocean: North...
ATCATGCCAGCCATAGTTCTCGGAGCCATGGCCCTCGTTCCTTGGATGCGTTCTGATCCTCTTCTCGTCCTGCTATTCATCCTGCAGGGGGCCTCTCCACCTGCAACGTCACTCATACTCCAGAGCAAAAGCTACAGCGACGATTCAGAGCGCGTGGGCACCATTACCATAATTTGCTACCTAGTATGTATGGTATCGATACCTCTTTGGGTCGTTTTAGCAAATGCTCTCTTCGCAGTTCCTTAGAATTGTTAAAAACTTCGATTTCTAATCGTTTGGTGATAGATGAACTTCCAGAATCTCGATAGGGTTCCAGGAAACCTTTGTGATTCAATTCAATTTTCTTATGAACAGTCGATCGCTAAACAAATTCCAAGGAGCGGCAATTCTTACGCTGTTAGCGATTTGAAATTCTAGACCGGCAACCTATTTCCCAAGTGGAAGAATCAAGCTTTATTTGGGGCTTTGGCTTTCGAGGAAATCAAACGCTTGGGACTGGATGGCGATAAGGTCGTTTCCGAGGAAGTCTTCTTAAAAGGAATTAGGCGTATCCGCGATATCAACACAGCGTCCGATGGATCTATATACGTTATCATCAACAATCCAAACGCTGTGGTGAGATTGACGCCGGCTAAGAGACGATAGTTAGGGGTCAAGCCTTTCCTCGCTTGTTTCGACAATTGGGGCCGATCGATTTCTTCATGGATGAAAGTTACTATCATTGTAGCACAGTGTATCTGCCTAATATGTCTTCCTATGGTACAGTATTAGGTCTGTTTCCTCTCTATTCTATAATTACTTTTTCAATATCCTGAGATCTCCAGAATGAGAGATCGTATAAAGAAACTTTTTAATCTCCAATTCTGCAGTTTGCCTACCCTCAATCTAGCTCATTGAATTGACAAATGACTCCCCGAGAATTTCAGAGAAATGAAAGCGAATATACATGAACATCCGGATATCCAATCTCGAATTAATCCGTTACGATATTTCTACTCGAATGCCTTTCAAGTATGGGATCGCTACGATGACCCATCTTCCTCATGTATTTCTGAGGGTCGAGGCCAGCATCGATGGACGATCTCAGGTCGGAATATCAGCAGATCATTTGCCTCCAAAGTGGTTTACCAAAAATCCGGATCGAGATCCCAGTGATGAGATTGAGGATATGCTGGGCGTTATTGAGAATACAGGCAAATTAGCTAAAGAAATTGAAGCTAAGACTGTATACAATTTTTGGCGAAATCTTTACAGTCGGCAAGGTGCTTGGGCAAAAGGAATTGGAATACCGTCCCTTTTAGCCCATTTTGGTACATCGCTTGTAGAACGAGCATTGATAGATGCTTTCTGTAGCCATTCGAAGCTGCCTTTTCATTATGCTCTCGCAAACAATTCGCTCGGTATCGACTTCTCAACGATACGGCCAGAGATTGCCGGAACTCAACCCAATGAATGGCTGCCGACTAAACCGTTAAGTCAGGTCATGGTACGGCACACCGTCGGGCTGGCAGACCCAATTTACGATTCTGAAATCAACAACCAATCCCGCATTGACGATGGCCTACCCGAATCCCTGGAGGCCTGCATCGGCTTTTATGGACTTAAGCATTTTAAGATCAAAATTTGCGGCGACTTGGATACCGATGTCGTCCGTACGCTAGGAATTGCCAAGCTCTTAGAGAAACAGGCTCCAAGCGACTTTGCCTTCACTCTTGATGCCAACGAGCAATTTCTCGATGCAAATCAATTTCGTCACTACTGGAACAATCTGTCCGATAATCTACCCGTCTCTTTTCTTGATCATTTGATCTTTGTCGAACAACCGTTTCATCGGGATATCGCTCTAAGCGATAGCATTGGCGAAGTGTTGAGGAACTGGAAAAACGCTCCACCGATCATAATTGACGAGTCCGATGAGGATATCGATTCACTACCGGAGGCGATCTCTTTAGGTTACAAAGGAACCAGCCACAAGAACTGCAAGGGAGTTTTTAAGGGAATCATTAATCGGGCGACGATCAACTCTCTAAATCGCCAAAAGGGTGTACAAGAATTCCTGATGAGCGGCGAGGACCTCGCTAACATCGGCCCGATCGCTAATCACCAAGACCTGGTACTGCAAGCGGCTTTAGGCAACGAAAGTGTCGAGCGAAATGGGCATCACTATTTCAACGGTCTCTCTATTTTCGATCAGTCCATTCAAGACGACACTTTAGAGTCATTTCCAAGCATGTACACACGTGATCCAGACAGCGTGACCCGATTGGACATCCGAAACGGACAGCTTTCTGTCGAAGAGTTGAATGAGCTACCTTTTGGGATCAGCGAATCCATATTCAACCTGATCGATTCCTGAAGACAGAATCCTTGCCCTCGTCTAAGAGTTCTTACTCAATCCAGTCCTTCAACCGTGGACCCTTCCCCAAACGTTATCGAATTAAAACGAAAATCACGTCTAGTCAGAATCTTGGGGGCAGCTTTCCTGTTTGCCCTCATAATGGGTCCTGGACCTGGACTTTACTTGATTAATGAATATGCTAAATCGGGAGGCTCTATTTTTGGCCTTCCTGCTCTCTATGCGTGGTGCCTATTCTGGTTTGGCATTGAAGTGGCAATTGTTTTGATTGCGGCAAAAACGCTTTGGAAGTAGTAGTGGAGATGCTCGATATCGATTCACTTATCGCATCCATCGATATGGGAGATACCCCACTAGTCATTTTAGGGCTGTACATGGTTATGCTTTTTTCATTCGGCGTTATTGCATATCTGCGCAGCAACTCCTCAGAAGAGGACTTCTACCTAGCCGGCCGGAGTCAAGGCGTTCTTGTCACTGCTTTGACGATTATGGCGACCATGTTTTCCAGCGCTGCCATGCTCGGCATTCCGGGACTGATTTACAGAGATGGGTTGCCCTTCGTTTTCTTCGCATTGAACCTGCCCTTGTCTGGGGCGGCCATATATGTAATCGGTTCCCGAGTTTGGCGTTTAGGCCAGAAACGTGGATACATGACGCCTGCCGACCTCATTGCCGACTACTATGGCGGATCCTCACTACTTCGCTGCTTAATTGCTCTTACTGGAGTTCTTTATGTGATCCCCTACATCGTTATGCAAATCAAGGCAGGTGGTTACTTGGCTCAACGGATGTTCCCTGACACCGAAACGATAACCCTATTTGGCGGAAACTTAGCTATATTCGAAGTTGGCGTAATGGTGCTGTCGATAATGACAATGCTATATGTTTTGATTGGAGGCATGAGATCTGTAGCCTGGACGGACGTTGCCCAAGGATTTCTAATATTGTCAGGGATGATAATAGCAGGCTTGGCGACCGTAATGGCCTTGGGAGGGCCCCGATCCTTTTTTCAAGAAGTGTCGGCTTTGCCATCCGAAGCGCTTTCGCTGCCCGGGGCTTCTGGATCTTGGTCACCTTGGAAACTCATGACGATTTGCATGTTCGCCTCTCTGGCTACGATGATACAACCAGGCCAATGGATACGGTACTATTCAGCCAGATCTACCGAAACTCTCAAGCGGAGCGCATTGATCTTCGCTATCTTGCTTCCCAGTTGTTTCCTTTTCGGCGTTATGCTGGTGGCAATTGGTGCTCGCGTGATTTATCCACCTGTTATAGAAAGCGGCGTCATGCTGCCCCACCTGGCTATCGGAACGCAATCCGACGAGTTTGACCAAGTAGTCATTGCCTTGCTTCAAGAACACATCCCGCTGTTACTGGGACCTGCAGTTGGAGTTGTTATTGTTTCAATAATACTCGTAGCAATCATGGCCGCTTCGATGAGCACCGCCGATAGCAATCTCCACGCCCTCAGTGCCGTTCTAACGCGAGACATCTACAATAAATTTCTTCGCCCGAAGGCAAGCGAAAGGGAAAAGACCTGGTTTGGTAGAGCAGTTATCATCGTCGCTACTCTGCTTGCCTTGTGGCTTGTCATGCAAGGGGAAAGCAATCCCGACTTTGAACCCTTAGCTCTTATCGCCCAGCTTATGTTTGTCGCCATGGCGTTTTCCTGTCAATTGCTGCCTCTGGCGATCGACGCCCTCTTTATCCGTAAGGGCACACAGACTGGAGCGATTTGCGGTATAATAGCCGGAGTCGGGACGGTATTTCTTTTTACGCCATTCCCCGCCCTGATTTTTGGCGACGGCTCTTTCAGTTCTCTCGCTCAACTAACCAGTACACTAAGCGGTCTGTTCGATATCGGATTCTGTGGCTTTCTGGTGAATATAATCGTGTTTGCCCTTGTCAGCTTATTCACTTCGGCTCCTTCAACTGATGCCGTGGCGGCATTCGAGAGTGATATGAATGCTCCATGATGGGAACGCAGTTGCTATAAGGATCGATTGCCTACTCCTATCAAACATTAAGTTGCAAACAAGCGCTGCCAATCAAGGACGAAAAACTAAGAGCAGATCTTTAGCTTCTCGACACTCTACGGAATTAGAGACCATTGAAAACTTCGAGGACAAACGTTTCTTGCCACTGGGGTAAAGCATGCCATTATTTGGCCCAATCAACCGAACATCTAGATACGCATGAGCATTGGATCGTAAATGACCTAGCCTGTATCCTTAACGCGGCAGCGGGGGGGTGCTGATGCTGACCAATAAAATTTACCTAAACTGGAACAGATCTGTGCCTTTCTTCACAATCGCTCGCATTAAAAGCATTTTCAAAGCAGTTGTCCTGCTACTTTTCGCTCTATCATCGAGGGGAGAACAGAAGCCTAATATCCTTCTTATAATTAGCGACGACCAAGGCTGGACGGACTACGGATTCATGGGGCATCCGGAAATCCAAACGCCTCATCTCGATCGACTGGCATCCGAGAGTCTTTTGTTCAAACGCGGCTATGTGGCCTCCCCGCTTTGCCGCCCTTCCCTAGCCTCTATCGCCACAGGGCTATTTCCCTTCGATCATGGAGCCACCGGGAATGATGTTTTTGGATACGATGATCGGGCCGGTAGAGATGTCGCCGTTCAAGAAGCCTTCCACCATCATCCCAGCATGATCAAAACGCTCGTCGAATACGGTTACTTGGCTCATCAGTCAGGGAAATGGTGGGAAGGATCGTGGAGGGATGCAGGCTTCACCCACGGCATGACACACGGTGATCCCGAACGGAAAGGACGGCATGGTGATGAGGGCTTGGTCATCGGACGTAAAGACCTGAAGCCAATAACAGGTTTTATCGATCTAGCGATCTCTCAAGAAAAACCGTTTTTCGTTTGGTACGCCCCATTTCTACCCCATACGCCACATAATCCCCCGAAAAGGCTTTTAAGAAAATATCAGCGATCCGGGCACAAGGATGATGTATCCAAATATTACGCTATGTGCGAATGGTTCGACGAAACTTGTGGCCAACTGATCGACTACTTGGACGAAAAAGGGATCCGCGAAAACACGCTTGTTCTCTACATCGCTGACAATGGGTGGCGAGCTCGGTCAGAGAATGAGGATGATCCAAACCAGATGGCATGGGAGCGCTATGCTTTGCGTTCCAAAGGATCACCCTACGAATATGGTGTCCGCACACCCATCATGCTTTCATGGCCCAGCAGGATTAAGCCGAGACGACAATCCGGTTTCGCTCACGCTGTCGACTTCTTTCCCACCATCGCCGCTGCTGCGGGAGTCGACGTGCCAAACGGACTCGCTGGAATAAATCTCCTGGATTCTTCAGTGACTCAGGATAGAGACATCATTTTCGGAGTAACCCACTCTATTCAGGACATCACAATCGGCAATCCAGACCGGAATCTGCAATACCTTTGGTGCGTGTCTAGAGATTGGAAATTGATCCTCCGCTATCCAGGGATCGATACTACCCGATTCAAGGCTATGCATGAATGGGACAAACCTCCCGCCCGGCTATACAACTTGGCCCTCGATTCCCAAGAAAATAAGGATCTGGCTGAAAGTCGTCCCGAAATAGTGGCTAAACTCAGGAAACGTATCCATAACTGGTACCAACCAGCCGAACTCCAATAAGCACTTGGCTACATTCGAATGGCGTGATCCAAACGAAAATAAGAAACACCCCGCCCGGTTTGTGTGGACTTTAGTCGAGCCTAGCAAAATGTAGCCCCTAAAGACGTTTTCTAAAATTGCATTGTGAAGTCATTTCCCTTAGCCGCATTCCTGTCGCCCTTTTGGGGCCTCCTGCTCCTGGCTGAGGAGCCCCTCAATTTTAACAGGGACATTTTTCCTATCCTGTCGGACAAATGCTTTCATTGCCATGGCCCGGATGACGTGGATCGGGAAGAGGAACTCAGGCTCGATATTCCCGATGGTCCTCTTGGGGCTCTTACGCCAAGGAACGATTATCACATTATCAAGCCTGGTGAACCCGAGGAGAGCGAGCTTTGGTTCCGCATCACCTCCGAATTTGATGATGAGGTCATGCCTCCCAAGAGCTCTCGCAAAGCCGCTTTGACGGAACAGGAAGTAGACTTGATCAAACGCTGGATTAAAGACGGCGGCAACTACGAGGCATTCTGGGCTTTCGTGCCTCCAACAAAGAAAGAACCCAAGAAAGTCCGCAATCGCGACTGGAACAGCAGCCCCGTTGATCGAATCGTGTATAGCGAACTGCAAAATCGTGATTTGCGACCAAAAGACGAGGCGGATAAAAGAACTTTGGCCCGTCGCCTTTTTCTAGACCTAACGGGTCTCCCCCCTTCGATCGGGGAAGTAGACGCCTTTCTCTCCAATAAGAGATCCAGTGCCTACGAAACTCTTGTAGACGACCTCATCTCTCGCCCTGCATACGGGGAACACATGGCTCGCTACTGGTCTGACCTAGTGCGCCTCAGCGATACAAACGGGATGCATAAGGACTTTCATCGGGAATTTTCTCCTTATCGAGATTGGTTGATCAAGTCCTTTAACGAAAATCTACCCTTCGACTACTTTATCGCCTACCAATTGGCCGGCGATCTCTACGATGCCCCGACCCGAGATCAGCTGATCGCATCTGGATACAACCGTCTACATATGATCATCGACAGGGGAACAGCCCTCCCCGAAGAAAGTTTGCACAAGAACACCATCGACCGGGTGGAGGCATTTGGAACCACATTTCTAGGCCTCACGGTTCAGTGTGCACAATGCCACGACCACAAATACGATCCTCTTACGAAGAAGGACTACTACCAGCTCTACGCCTTCTTCAACAATTTCGCTGGAGCCCCAGAAACCGTTAAAGCTCCCGAGCGCGGACTGCAGCCACCATTCATCAATTTGACGTCGGCAAAGCAGGAGCAACGATTGGCATCCTATGACGCTATGAAGCTCGATGCCCAAATACGCAAGGATGCTTCCATACGGCTACAAAGCTTATCCGAAAAATGGCCGGAAACGTTCGATCGAGTAAAGGTAGGCTTTATCGAAAATCCGAATACGGATGCCTCCAGAGCCGTCGAATTCAAATCAATTCTAGAGCTTGAGGAGACGCCTAGCAATGCGATAGCCCGATTTATTGGCGGGGAGGCAATTGAGCTTTGGGTGAATGGCGATCTCATCGGCAAGACCTTCAACCGAAAGCAGGGAGCTGCAGCTGACCTGTCTAGCATCCTAAAGCCCGGAAACAATACCATCTTACTCGCAGCAGCTAGCTCCACAGAATTGGGCCTAATCCTCGAATATAAAATAGGCGATGAGGAAAAGCGCTTCATGACCAGCCCTGAATGGACTACCCGATCGAAGTCCGACGGCGATTGGACTTCTGCTGAGCCCGCATCGGAAACTCATTGGGACAGTAAGTGGACCAAGGACGTGGAGCCTGTCGGAGTACTAGCGATTTCGCAGGAGATCGAAAGAATCCAAAAAGCGGAGTCTGAATATCTAGAATCCGTTCCAGGCGCTATGATAATGGCGGAACGCTTCCCTCCTCGGCAAGCCACTATTCTTACCGGAGGAGCATACGACGCTCCTGGAGAGCCCGTTGAACGAAACACGCCGGCATTCCTCCCCGCATTAAAGCCTAAGGGAGGAATGTATAATCGGATGGATTTGGCGGAATGGCTGACTTCTCCAGAGCACCCACTTACCGCCCGAGTAGCGGTCAACCGCATTTGGCAACAGCTTTTTGGGGTCGGACTAGTAAAAACATCCGAGGATTTCGGTGCCCAAGGAGAGTGGCCTAGTTACCAAGCTCTTCTCGATTCATTAGCGACGAATTTCATGGATTCCGGATGGAACGTAAAACAGCTAGTTAAAGACATCGTTATGTCACAAACGTATCGGCAATCATCTGACGCCAGCCAGGATGAATATAGACTTGATCCAGAAAACAGGCTTCTGGCTCGAGGCTCTCGATATCGATTGGACGCCGAAGTTATTCGTGACCAGATTCTGGCCGTTAGCGGACTTTTAAATCCTGAGCTTTATGGCAAAAGCGTCAAACCCCCTCAACCATCAGGTCTTTGGGAAATGGTTAGTATGACGTCCGAGAACAAGACCTACGTCGCCGATAAAGGCGATGACATTTATCGACGCAGTCTTTACACATATTGGAGACGAGGAATGCCACCGCCGCAAATGACGATAATGAATGCACCGAGCAGAGAATTTTGCGTAAGTCGTAGAGAACGTACGAATACATCATTGCAAGCGCTTTTGCTAATGAATGAGAGCGAGTATTTCAATGCTGCTAAAATGATAGCTCGAGATTTGCTAGATAAGTCGCTCGATCAGCGAGAAACCCTAAAACTTGCCTACGAGAAAACGACCTTTATGGAGCCTAGTAAGTCGCGATTGAACTTTATGGAGCAAACTCTCGAAGAATTTCGGGACCATTATGCTGCGAACCCTGAACTGAAAGCCTCTCTGGCTAGAGATCTTGATGGTATAGCTATCGATGATCGAAACAACTTGGCAGCATGGACGATGATGGCCCATAGCCTGCTTAATCTGGAATCAGTGAAGAACAGGAGATAGGATCAATGGCACCGTCGTACCAACAATTTTGTGACACATTAAACAGACGGCAATTTTTGAAGAGAGCTTCTATTGGACTCGGGGTGACAGCACTAGGCGGCTCGCTGTCTCCAGTCGTCGCTTCAGCAGAGCCAGGACTACACTTTCCCGCCAAGGCGAAGCGGGTCATTTTCTTGTTCATGGCTGGAGCGCCTAGCCAATTGGATCTTTTCGATCACAAGCCAGAACTAGAGCGACTTCACGGCCAACCATTGCCACCTGAAATAAGCCGAGGCCAACGCGTCACTTCTATGACACGAGGCAAGAAACAAGTGGTTTGCGCCTCCATATTCAAGTTCGGACCTCAAGGGAAAAGCGGCTTGATTATGAGCGAGCTTCTACCCCACCTTTCAAAGCATGCGGATGATATCTGCATGATCAAATCTACCCATACAGAGTCGATTAATCACGATCCGGCTAAGACGTTTTTCTGCACCGGTTCGGAAATGCCCGGACAGGCAAGCATGGGAGCCTGGTTGAGCTACGGATTGGGTTCTCTTAACACGGACCTGCCGAATTTCGTAGTCCTCTCCTCCGCCTTCTGGTCCGGCAAGGTGAATGTGCAGGCCCTCTACAGTCGCTTGTGGGGAACCGGTTTTCTTCCCGGCAAGCACCAAGGTATCGCTTTCCAATCCGTTGGCGACCCCGTACTATTCCTCTCCAATCCCGAAGGAGTGGATCGTAGCGTTCGCAGCAAGATGCTTGATTTCGTAGCGAAAGTGAATGCCCAAGATGCTGAAGTTTCTGGTGATCCGGAGATCCAGACATCCATTGCCCAGCAGGAGATGGCCTTCCGCATGCAGACATCCATTCCCGAACTGACAGATTTGAGTAGCGAGTCAGATTCTATTTTGGAACTATATGGGTCCGAGGTAAATCAGCCAGGCTCCTTTGCCCGAAATTGTCTCCTGGCGAGAAGGATGGCGGAACGGGATGTTCGCTTTGTTCAGCTCTTTCATCGTGGCTGGGACCACCATCAGGGACTCCCTAACCACTTGCGAGGTCAGGCAAAGGATGTCGACCAGCCCATCGCTGCTTTATTAACCGACCTAAAGCAGCGAGGACTGTTAAATGATACGCTTGTCGTTTTTGCGGGCGAATTTGGCCGAACCACATACGCCCAAAATCTCGATCCTCGGGATCGGGAAGAATATGGTCGCGATCATCACCCACGATGCTTCACCACATGGATGGCAGGCGGCGGAATCAAGGGTGGCATCAGCTATGGGGAAACAGACGAGTTCTGCTATAATGTGGTCAAGAATCCGGTACATGTACGCGACCTTCACGCGACTATCTTCTACCAGCTCGGAATTGATCACAACAAGCTCATCTTCCCTCACCAAGGTCTCGACCAAAGACTCACTGGCGTTGAGGAAGCTCACATTGTAAAGGATATCCTTGCCTAGTGGTTGCTATCCCAATTCGAACAAAGACCGCATTTGATTCATCCCGGTATGAGATGAACTCAAGCTCCTCTTCTTCGATGAGGTGGCTGAAATAGTCTTCAAGAAAGAGTTGAAAGCTTATTTGGGTGAAAGCCTGCCGCTGTACTCTCGATTTCCCACTGAATTAAGGAAGAAGATTTACAAGAAAATCGGGCAATTCGTTGCCACCACCTATCTTGAATGATGCTGCGGTTTCCTACTCACAAATGAGAATATTTTGACTGTGTCGGAGCAAGCTTTCGCGATGCTCGCCAATCACCAAGAAGTACCATGCCCGAATCTGAAACCCGTTTTGATCTATACCAGTGCCTTTAGCTCCGTACAGAAAAGTTGGGGAATTCTGTAAATCTGATGGATCGACTTGGAACGAGCATGAACCCAAACCATCGGCCATGAGCTGTTCAATGAAGAGGATTTTGGAGGTTTTTATT
>Ga0310343_10001905_pt1 | contig 10870 bp, 11 predicted proteins | sample HC15DNA2025_MG_FD_203519 | JGI IMG/M metagenome (GOLD analysis project Ga0310343, IMG submission 203519) | Marine microbial communities from station ALOHA, North Pacific Subtropical Gyre - HC15-DNA-20-25_MG | ecosystem: Environmental > Aquatic > Marine > Oceanic | place: Pacific Ocean: North...
CTGGGCCGCGGCAGCCTGTACCACTTTTTCCCGGGCGGGAAGGCGGAGATGGCGGCGGCCGTTTTAGAAGACATCGAGGCCTGGTTCGAGCGCGAAATCTTCGCCCCCCTCCGTTCAGAAGCGGACGCGCAAACGGCCATCGACGCCATGTGGGAGGCGGTCTCCGCCTATTTTCAGTCCGGGCAGCGGGTGTGCCTGGTGGGCGCCTTCGCGCTGTCGGACACGCGGGACCGATTCGGCAGCGCCGTGAACGCGTATTTCGAACGATGGATCGAAGCGCTCGCCGACGCCCTGCGCCGTCGGGGCCACGACGGGGAGCGCGCCGACGCCCTTGCCGAGCAGGTGGTGGCAGGGATACAGGGCGCGATCACCCTGGCCCGGGCGCGGCGCGATGCGGGGCTGTTTGAGAGGGTCGTCGCCGGTTTGCGCGCCATGACGGAGAAGTAAGCCATGGCGCGTCCATTTGTATAGTGAGGCTCCGTCCAATTGTATCCTTAGTCAGGACTCACTCACTCGCCAGACCAGACAGTATGCTCAACCGCACTCTCCCTGGAGGCCGTAATCGCTACCTCCATCTCGCTAGTGATCAGGTGCCGAATCGTGACCGGCTTCGTGAGCGCCTTGGCGTAGGGGTTACTGGTGGACTTGGAAAAATCGTAGTCGTCACGCATGGCGGCACTGTTTGCAGGATACTCGCCGCGCTCAGGCGGCATCCAGCGGCTTGATCCGGGCCACCTCGTCTCGCACTGACCGCGAGGCGGCCCACAAATCCACCGCGCGCTGCGCGTTAAGCCAGAACTCAGGTGAATTGCCGAACAACCGGCCAAGCCGCAACGCCATCTCCGGGCTGACCGCGCGGCGCTCGCGCAACAGCTCATTCACCGACTGGCGGGACACGCCAAGGTGCTCGGCAAGCTTTGCCACCGACAGATCATAGTCCGGCATGAAGTCTTCTCGGAGCATTTCGCCGGGATGCGTTGGTTGGCGCTGGATACCGGCGGTATTGGAAATCGCCATCTTCATCACCTCTCTTCAGTGGTAGTCGAGGACCTCGACTACCCGGCTAAGACTGCGATGTCGTTCCGTCATGGAAAAGGGAAATATAATCTTGATAGACAAAACGCCGGTGGCGGCGCTGTCCCGTCATTTCCCGGACTAAACCATATTTCGCAAACTGCCGCATCAGGTTATTGGCCGCCGGGTAGGTGGTACCAATCAAATCCTGGACCTCGGTGACGGACACGATCGGGGTCGTATACAGCTGCTCCAGCAAACGGTGGCCGTTACCGGCCGCACGCCCGAGCTTGTCGGTGATCAATTCACGATGCCGCTCACGCAACAGCAGGATCTGCCGTGCCGTCTCAGTGGCCTGTTGACTCACGTCATAGAGGCCACGCAGAAAAAATAGCAGCCACCGCTCCCAATCTCCCTCGTCCCGCACCGCCTGCAGGCAATCGTAGTATTCCTGGCGATGCTGCTTGAAATAGTGCGACAAATAGAGAACCGGCTTTAGCAAGACTTCCCTTTCACAAAGCAAAAAAGTAATCAAAAGGCGTCCGACGCGCCCATTACCATCCAGAAAGGGATGAATGGTCTCGAACTGAGCATGGGCCAAGCCGATCTTGATCAACAACGGTAACGGGGCTTCGTCGTGCAGAAACAGCTCCAGGTCACCAAGTAACCTGGCCACTTCATGGGGCGGCGGCGGCACAAAGATCGCCTCGGCCAGGGTGCATCCACCGGGTCCGATCCAATTCTGGCTGGTCCGCGGCTCGCCGGGCGTCAAATGCTGCCCGCGAACGCCCTGCATCAACTCCGCGTGGATCTCGCGGATCAGACGCACGGACACAGGCAAATCTTCCAGCCGAGCCAGGCCGTATTTCATGGCCCGTACATAGTTGACCACCTCATCCACATCCTTGGGCCGCTCCGGCGCGAAGATACTGGCCTCCGCCGCCAGCAAGTCTTGCAGGGAGCTCTGAGTCCCCTCGATCTGACTGGAAAGCACCGCCTCCTTGCGAACGTACATGGCGACGAACAGATCCGGATGGGGGAGGGTTTGGATCGAGCCATCCAGGCGCCCCAGGGCACGATCCGCCTGTGACAGCCAGTGCTGAAGTTCGCCGGCCAAGTTGATCGGCGGCTCGGGCGGCAAGGGCTCTGGAATAAACGCCCGATAGCCGGTGGGCTGCTGTAGATAGCGCCCCGCTCTCCCTGCTCGGCCTGTATCCCACATGATGACCTCTGCCTTTAATATAACGCCCACATCCCGCCATACTAAACGCTACGTTTAATATGGCAACCTGAACGCCGTTTACTAAAGCCAGCCTTTAACATGGAGAAAGCGCTCAATCACCCGCCCGCACCAGACTTTCCCGCGAAATCTCCCCAACCGCCCGCGCCCCGGTCAACGTCATCGCCACCCGCATCTCGCTGGCGATCAGGTCCAACACATGGGCCACGCCCTGCTCGCCGGCGGCGGCGAGAGCGTAGACGAAGGGGCGGCCGAGCAGCACGCCGTCGGCGCCCAGGGCGAGCATGCGCACCACGTCCAGGCCGGAGCGGACGCCGGAATCCGCCAGGATGGTCAGGTCGCCCTGCACCGCGTCGGCGATGGCCGGCAGGGCCCGGGCCGAGGACAGCACGCCATCGAGCTGGCGCCCGCCGTGGTTGGAGACGACGATGCCGTCCGCGCCGAAGCGCATCGCTTCGCGGGCGTCCTCCGGGTCGAGAATGCCCTTGAGCACCATCGAGCCCTTCCAGGACTCACGAATCCATTCCAGATCCCGCCAGCCGATGGTCGGATCGAAGTTCTCGCCCAGCCAGCCGATGTAATCCTCCAGGTGGATGCGGTGACCCAGATAGGCCGACACATTGCCCAGATCGTGCGGCCGCCCGCGCAGGCCCACGTCCCACGCCCAGCGCGGGTGCGTCACCGCTTGCAGCATCCGCCGCCAGGCCGCAAACGGCCCGGACATTCCCGAATGCCGATCGCGATAGCGCGCCCCCGGCACCGGCATATCCACCGTGAACACCAGGGTCCGCACCCCCGCCGCCCAGGCCCGCTCCAGCGCGTTCTTCATAAAACCGCGGTCGCGCAGCACATACAGCTGAAACCACATCGGCCGCGTGATGGCCGGCTGCACCTCCTCGATGGGACACACCGACACCGACGACAACGTAAACGGCACGCCCCGCGACGCCGCCGCCCGCGCCGCCTGCACCTCGCCCCGCCGCGCGTACATCCCGGTGAGCCCCACCGGCGCCAGCGCCACCGGCAGGCTCACATCCTCCCCGAACCACCGCGCCGACAGATCCACCTCCCCCACTTCCCTCAACACCCGCTGCCGCAACGCCAGATCGCGCAGATCCGCCACATTGCGCGCCAGGGTGTGCTCGTCGTACGCGCCCCCGTCGATGTAGTGGAACAGGAACGGCGGCAGGCGGCGTTTGGCGGCGAGGCGGTAATCGTGGGTGGAGGAGATGATCATGGTTGTCTCAACAAAGAAGAGACGTACCGCCTATTTACTTTTTTATCTTTATTTATAGCTTCTCTTTAAAGGGAATCGATTAAGATTAATTGAAAAAGAAGAAGAAAACGAGAAATCGTATTTCCGGACAACTAAATAGGACCAGCAGTATGCCTTAGTATTCGCTTTCACGCCTGGCCAGAAATCGCCTACTATTAGCTCAAACAGTGATTCACTGGGTGTCGCCACAACCATCTTGGCTCGGCACGCCGCACAACGCTTAAGCCTCTAAGCTATCAAATGATAGGTAGGCTATTGGGACTCGATCTATGCCATCAAACGCCGACAACTTCCACGAACGTTCCGCCGAACTGAACGCCTTGCTCGACAGCAATCCTGACGAGGCCGTGAAAAAGGCCCGCGAAATCAATCTTGATCTTGACCTTGATGAATACGAACGAATCAATTGGATGAATCTACGCGGAGCCATTCTGATAGACGGTGGGGTATTGACTCAACAGCAGGACGCGATGGAAGAAGGGCTCGCTATATTTCGCGAACTATATGATCTGCTACCAATTGCTGATTTTTCTTACAATTTGGCGAACGGGTTGATTGCTACAATTGGTGCTCCGCCCCACGGTTCGGATTGGTTGGACTATCAGGAGCGCACCCGAAAAGATCGCGCCGAGGCGCGAAGATGCCTCTGGCAAGTAACACAAAACTCAGAAGCCGGCCCAGCACTGAGGACTCAATCATGGACGAACCTTGCCAACCAACTTAGCAATAGCTACCGCTTGGGCGAAGCCCATGATACATGGCTTTCCGCGCTAGAGGTCGATCCTGAAAACGGAGTCGCGGCTAGTGCTGCAGCCCATAACTTGTTGTGGCTTTACGAGCAAGGCGGTTGTTCTAACCTTACTCGTATCGAAGCAGTCATGCTGGCAAAAATTGCACGCAAACATAGAGATCGTATAACTCTATATGCCGGAGCTCAGGCCGCAGAGCAGATATCTGCATTCGCCAATGAATTAGAAGACCCCCCGCCTCGATCGCCGCACAAAGACCCATTCATCAGCTGGGTTGAGCGTGAGCGACTAACACTCGCACCAGTCGCAGAGCTCGTCGACCCCGCTTTAGGGAAACTGGACTGGCTCATGCTACCCAGCATTCTGGAGAGGGAATCAGACACAGGCGCAATGCCACCGCCAGTATTTGCCATGTTCAACCTACTAAAAAGTGACTTCATTCTGGCTCGTGATTTGTTATGGCGCTCTATGGATAGAGAAGGCTGGCACTCGACAGGCCGATTTGGCGATACTCTTGACTATGCCACCTATGGCCCGGATGCGTCAGCACTTACTTTGGCACATCGTACAGCTCTCGATCTGCTCGACAAGATAGCCGTAACGGCAAACCATTACTTCGAATTTGGGCACCCTCCAGGTAAAGTTTATTTTGGGAAGCTATGGCGCGGAAAAATTGATAAAACGACAGGAACGCGACCGCTTCACGAAAAGGTTGAAAAAGTGATTCGTGAGGGCTCCATGGCCCTTTATGGTCTCGTTGAGCTAGCCGAAGATTATGAGAGCAGCGCCGGGATGCTGCGCCCTCAAAAGGATCTACGCAACGCAGGCACGCACCGATTTGTCGTCTTGCACGATTTTGGTAACCCTCGCTACAGACAGGCACCGGAAGTCGAACATCATCAATGGGAGCAATTTACGCAAGAGGCATTACGTGCCTTACGGGTGGCCAGGTCGGCTATCCAGATGCTTGCACTTTCTATTAGACAGCACGAACAGGCCTTGGAACAGCAGACAGCTGGCCTCATCGGATCGCCACTCGTACTCCCAGATCATGATTCGATTCGCGGTCGAGACAGTGAAGCGTAATGTACAGACCCTCAATGTTCAGCGTCAGCCAGCGCATTATCAATGAATAGTCGGTGTTACAGGAATGACGCGCTTATTTATGGGCTCATAGGCCGACACATTGTCCGGATCACGGAATCACCGTCCTGGCCCCCTCAACACGTTCTTGATGAAACCGGAGTCACGCAGCCACATACAGATGAAACCACATCGGCCGCGTCATGGCTGGTTGCACCTCTTCAATGAGACGCACCAACACCGCCGACAACGTAAACGGTAGGCCCCGCGACGCCCCCCGACAGGGCCAGGGTGCTCTCGTCGTACGCGCCCCGTCGATGCAATGGAACAGGTGCAGCGGCAGGCGCCGTTTTTCGGCGAGGCGGTAAGCGTGAGCGGAGGAAATGGTCACGGGTGGTGTCTCCTAGTGTGACAGCGAACGGGGGCTCAGGGCAGAAACTACTGAACCGGGGTGCGAGCTAGAGGTCCGCCTCCTTGAACAATTGGGCGGCGGAGATTTTCAAAGCCCTGGCTATACGCAAGATATTCGCCAAAGAAACGTTGCGTTCACCCCGCTCCACGGCTCCAATATAGGTACGATGAATCCCGACCTCGGTGGCGAAAGCCTCCTGTGAAATACCAGCGGCCCGCCTCCGCTTCCGAATCACGGCACCCAGCTTTTTCTGTGCGTCATCAATGTGAGTAGTCATATTTCAAATTGTTCTTATAGATGACAATAAATCCACATACTACAAGTAGCATACCTGACGATCACCTACCATGATGACTTTACGTATCATGGAAACTCGTGGAGGTAATCATGACAAAGTGCAAGCCGAACATCGAGATCGGACACTATCGTGGAAGCGGCTATTGGTAAGTTTGGGTTGATTCGGAGCTACTTGCAGTGGTTTGTTACCGGAAGGGAGCGGAGGCGATCAAATCAGCACTACTAAACCGCTAACAAAACAAAAGAGGGAGCCGACCAGTAGGTTCTACTTTTCACGCGTGGACTCTTGCGGAATGACCATATCAAAGCTACGCGCTCAGCTTAAGAAAGCCTACGCAATGAATACACTGCGTTTCCATCGGGCTAATATCCATTTCAGCCACTGGTGCATGCGTCATCGACTGAAGCTCGCAGTGCTTATCCTTCTAGCGGCTATGTTTTTAAGCGTGTTCGCCATTCCGCTTCTGCAGCATGTGGCTGGAGCATATTTCAGTAGCGATGAAAGCTTGGCCATGCTCAGAACCCTTCTTGGAGGTATAGGATCGGCGCTGATTGGAGCCACAACTATCGCTTTCTCGCTCGTCGTTTTCGCCATGCAGATCAATGTCGAGCGCATGCCACATGGCTTGTTCAGGCAGCTCAGCTCGGACAAAAAGTTACTTGGCTCGTTTCTCGCATCATTCCTGACAGCGCTAGTCATCGCCGGGAGCTCCCTAATTCCGAATGGAAGCTGGGCTATACCGGCGATCATTACAGCTATTTGGGGAATCGTCGCGATCCTGATATTTTTCCTTTATGCATACGGTCGCGCTCTCCAGCTAATTAACCCGATCATGCAGCTTACAATCATGACGAGGGTAGTTCGACATGAATTACAGAGATGGGACCGGCTGGCAAACAGAACCGCCATCCTCCTGGAGGAAGCGCCGCAGGCCAACACTGCTAACAACGATGCAGATCTTCATTTCAACGCCGCCAAAGCCCATTTCTACCAAGTCAACACCCATTGGAGCAAATCCGCCGAACAAGCGATCCACTATGCCATTTCTTACGCGAAACGCTTCGCGGAACAGGGTGACTATGAAGTCACAGAGCATGCTTTCAAGTGCATAATGGTAATCAATGCCGCCTACTGCACGGCGAAGCGGGGCACCTTCGTCGGAAGCGTTCCCTTCTTCGAAGTACCCGGCGTCACTGATAGCTTCATCAATAACTCGCTTGAGCAAATGCGACAGACGACTCAGGCCGCGTTGGCGAAAGGTGACGAACGATTGGCGGAAAGCACTCTGCGTTCCATCGGGGGCCTCTATAGTGTCTATCTGATGGTCGAGTACCCGGGCCGCGCGCCAAGCAAACACCACGCCCTACTGGCGTCCGGCTACATGGCCTCAGCTGTCGAGTCAGTCATCCCGCACAACATGCCCGACCTCATGATGGAGGGTATCCGGCTGATGGGACGTGCATCAAGACTCGCGTTAGACCATACCAGCCCGACAGAAATCGTCAGCGTGATACAGAAGATTTCAACTCTTTCCTATGTCGGCGTACTCAGGGCAAATCATCAACCCGCCACGCTGACCGCTTTCGAACAGCTTACCGACGTCACTTACGATATCCTGGTAAAGGGGAAGCACGATATCGGCTTCCCAGTCAGTCAATTGCGTTCGGCCGTTACCCAAGCGGCAAAACGATTTCTGGAGACGCCAGACACGTCACCCAGCTCTATACACTGCAGTACACTCGGGCCATACTTTTCCAGCACCAGCGTTTCTTCACTCCCTGGGCGGCTCACATCTCTCGTCAATCAGCTTATGGATACCACTGCGGACAATGCGCTTGCCGGCGAGATTATTAGCAACATTGAGACTTGGGCTGATGGAATCCACAACTCTCACAAGGAACTTCTGCTTCTGGCTGTGCAGATGAGATCCTCCTTTACCTTCGATACCATTACTTGGGCTGTTGGGATTTCCGAAATACTAAATGCATTATCGAACGCGCCAGCCTGTACGCAACACCTGAAGGAAAACCTCAGAGAGCATGCTATCTGGCTCGTTTCGACGTTGTCATGGCTCCCGGATGATGGAAATTCTGTGACTTTTATCGAGAACTACTCGCTTACTGAGAACCTTTTCGAAGCAGCCTCAGAGGGATATCGACGGGACTGCCTGGAGTTCTACGAAAGCTGCAAAAGACTCCTGATAGCATGGGCGAAGAAAGGCGGAAAACACGAAACTGGGTGGGGAATTCTAGAGACGTCCATCAAAGGTCTGGTCGCGCTGGTGATTGGCGAGCGCGCTCCCAGAGCTGCGACTGCCTTGAAGGCACAACTCAATGAGATGCTCAACAGCGAAGACGCGCCCTCGGCAGAAGTTCGTGCCCGCGCCGCAGGCAATCTTATTAGAAGTGCCAACCAGTTGCGACATGAGAACATTGGTCGCCCTATCGACCAGACGCTAGCTGTGTAGTGATGGTATTCACCTGACAGTCCGCCGCGCCTAGAAGCGGTGGCCATATCCCCTCTGACGGGTTAAAGAAAGCGTTAGCAGACGTTATCTACAACCTGAAAGGAGTGGGATATGACCACCGATGAGAAAGTAGCACGGCGCAAGCTCAGCCTGCTAGAACTGGCCCAGGATCTGGGCAATGTCTCCAGGGCCTGCAAGGTAATGGGCTACTCCCGGCAGCAGTTCTACGAGATTCGGCGCAACTTCCAAACCTATGGTTCAGAGGGTCTGATTGACCGCCTTCCTGGTGCTCGCGGCCCTCACCCCAACCGGGTCAGTGAGGAGATCGAGGAAGCCGTTCTGGCGTATTGTCTGAAGGAGCCCACGCACGGCTGCCTGAGGGTCGCTCAGTCACTGGCGCTCGAGGGCGTCACGGTGTCTTCCATGGGCGTACGCGGAGTCTGGGCCCGGCACAACCTCCAGACCAAACACGAGAGACTGATGCGCCTGGAGCAGGCCACCCGGGAGAAGCGGGTGGAACTCACCGAACGCCAGGTCAGGCTCCTGGAACGCTTCAGCCCGGAGTTCAGGGAGCGACACATTATTACCAACCATACCGGGGAGTTAGTGGCCGTCGACACCTTCTACGTCGGCCAGCTCAAAGGGGTCGGAAAGGTCTATCTGCAGACCGTCATCGACTGCTTCAGCCGCTATGCCTGGGGCCGTCTCTATACCTCGAAACTGCCCATCACCGCCGTTCACGTGCTCAACAATGATGTCCTGCCGTTCTTCGAGAAACACAATGCCCGCATCTCCACGATCTTGTCGGATAACGGGCGGGAATTCTGCGGGAGGCCCGACACCCACCCGTACGAACTGTTCCTCCAGCTCGAGGAGATCGAACACCGCACCACCCGGGTTCGGCGGCCACAATCCAATGGCTTCGTGGAACGGATGCATCGTACGTTGCTGGATGAACACTTCCGGATCAAGGGGCGCGAGAAGTGGTATGAGAGCGTCGACGAAATGCAGACCGACCTGGATGACTACCTGGTTCGCTACAACACCAAACGCCCACATCAGGGGCGCGATATGAACGGCAGAACGCCCTATGCCGTGTTCATGAAGGGCCTGCCTAAGGAGAAGAAAACTGTTGCAAAATCCGCCCTTAAAACGGCATAACTGAAACTGCCCGTCAGGAGGGGGCTGTCAGGTAATAACCATCACTGTACACACAGATCTGGCCCCGACGATGTGCGAACCTCCGAAGATTATTACGATTTATTTTCTTTGAGCTCTCAAAAACTTCGACACCTTTTTATATCCATCCAGACTGATACTTTTTGTTTCGGGCGACTTGTACGGCCAGTGGGAGCCACGAATGATGAGCGTTGAGCCGGACATCAACTGGCCATCCAGACCAGGCGACAGCGACAAACATCCATTTTCATTAGTCTTCAGTGCATTTTTATTATCAACCCTGATCATCGCAGTTAAGCCGGGATAGTCATGCCCCGCAACACATAGCACTTCTCGAGAAGTCTCACTGAAATTAATCCATAAGTAGATTTCGCTCTCCAACCGCATCTCACCAAATTCCTCATCTATTTTATGCGGCCTTCTATTTACAGTAATCACTTTTTCGTCGTTCATTTCATCGCTTTTCACCTGGAATGACCAGATGTCGTCAAAGGTCGTTTCGGAGCCCGCATTTTTTCTCTTGTACTCACAAGAGAATGATTCGCAGCTCAGTGTAGATTGAGGGTCAAATTGTCTGCCAAGAGTTCCAGACCCATCTGAATAGATTTTTAGGACATAGCCATCTTTGACGATCACATCGGGCTCCTCTGACATCGCACCACAAGACAAGCCCAACAAACATAATGTCAGCATCCATACTTTTACTTTATTCATTCTTTTTCTCCTGCATAGTGCTCGGCATTAACGCCAGATTTTGAGCATACCCTCAAAGGCATTTCCATACCCGGTTCGGGCGCATCCACGTTTCAGCAATTCATAGAGCCTCAAGGCGCCAGCAATAGAGCCTTTTTGCTCATCGGTAGATTGGAGCTCGGATATCATTTGCCGCCCCTGGAAACGAATCATCGAATTACCTTCTACGGCCGATGCACGCACTGAAAAACCCAAGAACTGATCCCGCCATTTTGCGGGAATTTGCGTTTTTATTAAATCTTGACTATCACTCGTCCCCTGCCTCAACTTTACCCTTGCAGGCAGTTAACGCTAAGGTCGATATCCTTTCTGCAGCCTCAAATGGCAACGGAGGCATTACCAGTCTGTATTCATATCCACCATTAGCATAACTGTATCTTCTATTTCGATAGTCAACAC
>Ga0310343_10001907_pt1 | contig 10866 bp, 10 predicted proteins | sample HC15DNA2025_MG_FD_203519 | JGI IMG/M metagenome (GOLD analysis project Ga0310343, IMG submission 203519) | Marine microbial communities from station ALOHA, North Pacific Subtropical Gyre - HC15-DNA-20-25_MG | ecosystem: Environmental > Aquatic > Marine > Oceanic | place: Pacific Ocean: North...
GCTTCCCACCTAAGTTTATAAGCGGTTTCACCATATTTATTCTTTTATTTTTGCCACCGGCAATTACTATTGCTGAACTATTAATCATGAAATTTGTATTATCATACTTAAAGTATAATTTTTTTTTTGTCTAAGAGGTATTTTATGAAAGAAATAATTTTTGATTTTGGAGATTTTATTATCGATGCAGAACTTAATGAATCTCCCACTTCCCAAGCTTTATATGATCAATTACCTATAGATGGGGTTTCTCAAATTTGGGGAGATGAAATATATTTTTCAACAAGTATAAGTATGGAAAATGATGAATGGGCAAAAGAAACTGTAGAACTGGGTGATATAGCATTTTGGCCTCCTGGAAGTGCAATTTGTTTATTTTTTGGAGAAACTCCAATTAGTGCTCCCGGAGAAATAAGACCCGCTTCTCCCACAAATATTATGGGTAAAATAAATGGGGATTTAGACAAATTAAAATCTATTTCTAGCGGGACTGAAGTAAAAGTTAAGAAAAAATAAATGACATTTTCAATTAGATTAAAAAATAATAATTTGGATTTATGGAATAAAACACATGTCAATCATTCGTTTATTTCTGGGATCAGAGAAGGAACATTAGAGTTTGATAAATTCAAACATTATATGATTCAAGATTATAAATTTTTGATTGAATATTGCAGAGTAATATCTATAGCTATTTCTAAATCATTTGATGAAGAAATAATGTCTTTTTGGTCCAAACTACTTGATGAGACATTAAATTCTGAGATGGATTTACATAAATCTTTCTGCTCCGATTTTGGTATTTCTAACAAAGAAATAATCAACACAGAACCGTCTTTAGCTACTAGATCTTACACGAACTATTTACTTTCTACTGCTTATAAATACGAGATAGAATATATTTCTTGTTCTTTACTTCCTTGTCAGTGGGGTTATGATGAGATAGGTCAAACTTTGAGTAAAAAAAATTCTACATTAAAGAATTCTTTTCATAGAAGATGGATTGATGCTTATAATGATCCTGAATATCAACAAATTACCAAGTGGCTAATAAATTATGTTGATTCAACAGAAAAAAAGATAGATAATGAAGTAGCAAACGATATTTTCAAACAATCTTTAGAGTATGAATTTTTATTTTGGGAAAGTTCATGGAATCTAGAATAATAGGGAGAAACAATGGGAATAAATAGAAAAAATGAAAATACTATTTCTAAGCCTTATGATGGAATTACGAAAATTCTTCTCACTGGAAAAGAAACTGGTTCAAAAATGCTATCAGTTAATCAATATGAATTAGAACCGGGATCAAAATCTGATTTTTATGAAATTTCTAATGTAGAAGAAAGTATTTTTGTTTCAGAAGGACAAGTTGAATTTCGCTTAGGAAATAATATTTTTACTGCCTCTGAAGGAGACGCTATTCTTGCAAAGAAAGGTCAACCTCATGGTTTTGCAAATGTAGCTAAAGTTAAGGCAATTGTTCTAACAGTTTCTCCAAATGTAAATGTTGATTCTAAGAATGTTGAAGAATCTGAATTTATTCATGAGACTCCAACTGAAGGTTACTTTGATCGATCAAAAAATGAACCATATGAGTTTACTCCAGGAGTAATGAGATATGATATGGTAGGAGATTTTATTGGAGCTGAATCAACTTGTATATCTGAGCTAATATGTGATCCTAATGGAATTGCTCCTAATCACTATCATCCTAAGCATGAAGAATCAATGTATTGCTTAGAGGGGAAATTAAATTTTTCATATGCCAAAGAGGACGATATTGTATTAAGTCAAGGTGATATGTTTACTTGTGAAGTTGCTGTAAGGCATGGTTTCTATAATGCTCATAAAAATACTGGTAGATTACTTGCTATTCATTCTGTTTTGAATCCTCCTCCAAGAATTGAGGTCGACTAGCGTCGTAAAATAAGTATATTGAACAAAAAATCCCTAAGATCGCAGTTAGGCTTGAACTATAATAAACAATTCTTAATCCGCTCTTAAGATTTTCTCTAGAAACTTTAAGATCCTCTTCAAATTGATCAATTTGTCCAGTAGATATGTATTTCTGTTTAATTTCTTCTATTTTAACTGTTGAAGTGATATTATCAGGATCATAAATTTCATTTCTAGGGCTTTCAAAATCGTAATTGACCATACTGATTATTAGAATACCCCCTAGTATTGATCCAGCAAGAGATATACCAAAAACTCTAGCAAATTGCAGGCTAGACGTAACAATCTCAATTTTTTCTTCAGGTAAGGCGTTTTGAACACATACCATAAAAGCTTGAAATGATCCTGGAATTGCAAATCCTTGAATAGACACCAAAATTAATAGATTTACAAAACTAATTTTTAAGTCTGTTAATCCAAATAAAAAAGTACAAAATCCATTTACTACAAATCCAAATATTGCTATCCACATTTGTAATCTAACTTTCGAAATTAAATATCCAAACAAATTAGCTCCAACAGCCAGTGAAATAGCGTTTACTATCAATGGGATAGATGCTTTTGCAGGAGAAAAACCATATACGCCAATTAGAGATAAAGGTAAAAAAATACTATATACAACAAATTGGATTGGAATGATCAAGTTTCCCAACATTCCACCTGAAAAATACTTATGCTTGAATAAAGTTATATCTATAAACCCTTCATCTTTTTCTTTGATTTCTAAGTAAATAAATATTGCAAACGAAATAGTAGAAATTATCAATAAAATAATAATATAAATAAATATTTTATTAGAATCTATACCAATTATTGATAGCGCAAAAAGAAATGAGCTGGCAAATAAAGTAAAAAAAATAGCTCCACGATAATCAAATTTGGTTGATACATCTTTTTCTATTTTTGGGAAGACTTTTGAGATTAATATCATAGATACTATTACTGCTGGAATTATAATGAAGAAAGACCATCTCCAACCTAGTAACTGGGTAACATATGCACCTAAGAATGGACCCACTAAACCTGCTAAAGTAAATCCAGCCGCTGTAGCTCCTAGCCATTTCCCTCTTTCATTAGGACTCCATAAAAGTGCAATCATTATCCAAACAACCCCAAGTACCCCGGCAAGACCTATTCCCTGTACAGATCTAAAAAATATAAGTAAGAATATTGAGCTACTTAAACCACATAAGATTGTAGAAAATAAAAATATAAATAATGATGGAATAATAATTTTCTTAGGACCATAAATTTTAGTTAATTTACCAATAAATGGAGCACAAACAGCAGAAGTTAAAGAGAATCCTGAAAATAGCCAAGCATAATATTCAAATCCTCCTAGATCTGCAATTATTGAAGGGCCAGATATAGAAACTATAGATTGATAAATAGTTGTCCCAAACATACAAACAAATAATGTTAGCATTATTTTTACTTTTAACTTTCTTTCTAGAGTTGAAAGTATCATTCCATAAGTCCTTTAGATAACTGATAACTAGAATTATTTTTTGACATCAGATATCATTCTAATATATTGGTAGTAACCAAAGTAACTATATTTTTTGACTATGTTTATAAATATTTTGTTAGTATCTCTTGGAGGAGCAACCGGTGCAGTACTTAGGTTTTCTGTAAGCCCCCAAATTGATAAATTGTTTAGTTCAAGTTTCCCTTATGGTATATTTTTAGTTAATATCATTGGATGTTTTTTTATAGGATTATTAGGGAATAAATTTTCTGATAATGAAAGCTTAAGATTATTATTTATAGTAGGGTTTTTAGGATCATTGACTACTTTTTCCACTTTTGCTTTTGATAATTATAATTTACTTAACTTGAGAAGTTATTATTATTTATTTACTAATCTAATTTTATCTAATTTTATTGGAATAATTATGGTTTTTATAGGAACTAGGACTATAAGATTATTTAGTTGAAAAGAAAGGAAAAGTAATTGGGAAAAATTAAGTCTATAGGAATAAATATTGGTAAATTAACTCCAATGTCATACAAAGATAAAGTAAAAATAATTTCTAATTTTGGAATCGAAGGAGATCGTTTTTCAAAAAAAAATCATAATAGGCAGATTATGATAGTTGATGCTGATTTATATGATGTTTACAATCTCAAGCAAGGGGTACTTAGAGAAAATTTATTAGTCTCAGGTTTAGATCTAAATAATTGTAAAGAGGGTCAAAAAATAATAGTTAATGATTCTATAGAAATGGAAATTGCTTTAGTTAAGGATGCATGTGCTAGCTCGGATTATAATGATCCTGAGGTAATCCAAAAACTTGAGGGAAATATGTATATTTTTGCTACACCTATATCTACAGGAATAATATCTAAAGAAGATAAAATAGAAATAGTATGAAAAATTCTTATATATTTATAATTGTTGGTGTATTTGCAGCATTATTTGGTGTAATAACAGCTTTTCTTATTGACTATTTACTTTCTTAGATTTATTCCCAAAATATACTATAGTTACTATAGCCAATATCACCATTGCTATAATAACAGATATCTTTACAGCATTAACTGATCCATATTCTCTAGAAAAATATCCAAGTATAAATGCTCCTATAGGTTGAGTTCCTATTGTTATAGCTAAGATTCCAAGTACCCTACCTCTTATTTTTTGTTCTGCAGAACTAATTATTAAAATAGACTGAAGAGTTCCAAATCCAGCCATTCCAAATCCTCCCATTAGCATTAGCAATGTGCTTATCAAAAGGAATTCTGAAAAAGCAAATGCTAAGATACATATTCCAAATAAGAATGAACCTGACAAAAAAATCAGCATACCTCTTTTGAATGGAAAGCTTGCAATCATTAGCGTGCCCAAAGTTGCACCTATTCCTTCTACTGCTGCTAAAAATCCTAAAATAATGGGCAAATCAGAAATATTTGTCTGAACTAAGACTGTTAATTGACTTTGATAGGTAAAGACAAGAAAATTCATTATTATGGTAACAATTAGAACTGTAATTAATATTTTGCTTGTGAAAATATATTTTACTCCTTCAATTAGTTCACCAAAAAATCTGATTAAATAATTAGAATTTTCTTGTCTGATAAATTGTTTAGTTTCTATCTTCAAGCATGAAATAAATGCCATTATAAACATAATTGTTCCAAAAAGATAAATAGGGAATAAATTTACCTGTTGAAGAACAATTCCAGCTAAAATTGGTCCTATTACTCTTGCTAAATTACTAGAAGTCATATCTACACCGATTGCACTTGGATACAGTCTTCTATCAACTTTTTCACTTATCAGTGATCTTCTAATTGGGAAATCAAAGGACCATGCTAATCCTGCGATGAAAGCTCCAAAACAAATTTGTAAATAATTTAGTTGATCAAGAAATGAACTTATTGTAAGACTTAAGTACACTAACGTAGTAATTATTAGTGTAGTTTGCAGTATCTTTTTTTTATCGAACTCATCGGAAATAACACCAATAAATGCTCCAAATAATAGCATAGGTATATTTCTAAAAAAGAAAACAAGTCCAACTAAAAATTCATCTTTAGTTATTTCATAAACATAATATCCTAAAGCAATTTGTTCTATCCATCTCATGCTCATACCTGTAGTACCAATAAACCATAATTTTTTGAAATCTTTGGTCTTGAGAACTTCTACAATTGGATTCATACTATACCTAAATAAGCTTATAAAATATTCTCATTATAAACTTTATTTTTATTTTTTCGTTTGACAAACGAGAAATTTTGATAGTATACTTTCCATTATGGAATTATTTGTAAATACAATGAACATGAACATGATGATGACTTTCTTGAAAGGGGACGTCTAGTTTTAGTTGTGTAAGTAAATTCCAAAAAAATTAGCAAACCCCTAGTAAAGGGGTTTTTTTTGTTTAAAAGGAGAATCATTATGACGGAAAACTTAAAAAGAGAAACATTAGCTTTACATGCTGGATATGAACCTGATCCTACTACAAACTCAAGGCAGGTACCAATTTATCCTACAACTTCTTATGTTTTTAATGATCCAGAACATGCATCTAATCTATTTGCATTGTCTGAATTTGGAAATATTTATTCTAGATTGTCCAATCCAACTTGTGATGTGCTAGAACAAAGAATAGCAGCTCTTGACGGAGGTATATATGCTTTATCTTTTTCTTCAGGACAAGCAGCCATAAATGCCGCAATTCTAACAATTGCTCATAGTGGTCAAAATATTATTTCTTCGACCAGTTTGTACGGTGGAACTTGGACTTTATTTACTCAGACATTTAAGCAGTTGGGTATAGAGGTAAGATTTTTTGATCCCAATGAACCTGAGAAAATCAATGAATTGGTTGATGAAAATTCAAGATGTGTTTACTTCGAATCTTTAGGGAATCCTAAAAATGATGTTCCTGATTTTGAGAAGATTTCTAAATTAAGTCATGATCATGGTTTGCCAGTTATTTGTGATAACACAGTTATGACACCATTTTTACTTCGACCTTTTGAGCATGGTATAGATATAGTTATTCATTCGACAACAAAATTTATAGGTGGCCATGGAGCACATATAGGTGGTGTAATTGTAGATAGTGGAAATTTTAAGTGGGCTGACAATCCTGAGAAGTGGCCTGAATTTTGCGGTCCATCGCCATCATATCATGGTGCAGTTTTAGAAGAAGCCTTGAGACCTCTTGGAAATTTAGTTTATCTTGTTCATATTAGAACTCATTGGCTCAGAGATACAGGTGCTGCTATGAGTCCTTTTGCTGCATGGATAACACTTCAAGGTTTGGAAACTTTACACCTAAGAATTGAAAGACACTGTCAAAATGCTCAAGAAATAGCTGAGTTTTTAGAAAATCATGAACAAGTTGACTGGGTTAATTATCCAGGGCTAAAATCACACCCAGATTTCAACAGAGCAGAGAAGTATTTACCTGATGGAAAGGGAGCAATTATTGGGTTTGGAATTAAGGGTGGAAAAGAAGCAGCTGTAAAATTCATAAATAATGTAAAATTATTAAGTCATCTTGCAAATATAGGAGATGCAAGAACCTTGGTGATACATCCTGCTTCAACAACTCATTCACAACTTAGTGAAGAAGAACAAAAAGAAACAGGTGTAAATCCTGAGTATATAAGATTGTCAATTGGTCTTGAGAATATTGATGATATAAAGGCTGATATTAATCAAGCATTAGGTTAATCAAAATTATTTCGCCCTATAGTTTAGGGCGAAATAGGAAAGGTGAAATTGAATATTATAAATAGTTCAGATGACCTTAGAACAGATCAATTCTCAAATTACATTCAAGAATTTAATATACCCTTTACATTAAACTTGGAAAGAGGTGAGCAGCTTGATAATGTAAAAGTTGTTTATGAAACCTATGGAAAGCTTAACTATGAAAAATCTAATGCAATTTTAGTATGTCATGCAATAACTGGAGATTCTCATGTAGCAAAACATAATGAAGACGATCTCCCTGGATGGTGGGATCTTATGGTGGGACCTAATAAACCGATTGATACTAATAAATACTTTGTGATTTGTTCAAATGTTTTGGGAAGTTGTAGAGGCACGACTGGTCCAAATTCAATTAATCCTGTAACTAATCGATACTATGCAGATAATTTTCCTGTTGTAACTATAAAAGATATGGTGAAAGTCCAAAAAATATTAGTTGACAGTTTAGGTATAAAGCAGCTATTAGGAGTTATAGGAGGTTCTTTGGGAGGGTTTCAATGTTTAGAATGGGCTACTGAATATCCAAGTATGATAAAGTCTTGTTTACCTATAGCGAGTTCACCTAGACTTACAACTCAAGGATTAGCATTTGATGTTGTAGCTCGTAACGCTATAATAAGTGATCCAAATTATAATTCTGGTGATTATTACGACCGTCAAAAGAAACCTGATGTAGGATTAGCTTTGGCAAGAATGCTTGGGCATATTACTTATCTTTCAAAAGAATCTATGAATGAAAAATTTGAAATAGATAGGAATAATCCTAGAGATATATCAACAAGTTTTGAGAAAAAATTTTCCGTAGGAAGTTATTTAGCTTATCAAGGAGAGAGATTTGTTGAGCGTTTTGATGCAAATAGTTATATAACACTATCTACAGCATTAGATTTATTTGATCTAGGTAATGAAAAACAGATATTAAGAAAAAACCTTTCAAACTCTAATTGTAAGTGGATGATTGTAAGTTTTTCTAGTGATTGGTTGTATCCTCCTTATCAATCCTTAGATATAGTTGACGCACTTTTATCAGAGTCTAAAAATGTTTCTTATTGTAATATTAAATCTAATTCCGGGCATGATGCTTTCTTGTTGAGTGAAGATATAGAATCATATGGAGAAATTGCTAAATCATTTTTTTCTAATATTTTTGGAAAAGAAAATATTAGAAAAAAAGAACATAAAAGCAAAAAAGTAAAAATAGGACTAACAAACAGAATAGATTTTAAGTATATGTCTAGCCTAATACCCAAGCAGTCCAAAATATTAGATTTGGGTTGCGAGAATGGAGAGCTTATAAAAAGTCTTTCTCAGCATGGATTCAAAAGTGCTTTAGGGGTTGAAATTAATCAATCAAATATAATTCAATGTATTTCTGATGACATACAGATTATTCATAGTAATTTAGATAAAATTTTACCTAAATTTTATGATAGTCAATTTGATGTTGCTATTTTATCTCAAACTCTTCAATCAATAAAGAATGTTGAAAATATATTAAAAGAGATGACTAGGGTTGCAAAATATAGCATAGTTTCTTTTCCAAATTTTGCATTTAAGCCTATGAGAGAAATGTTTTTTAATGAAGGTAAGGCTCCAAGAATTGAAGGTTGGTATGGATATAATTGGTATGATACTCCTAATGTAAGATTCCCTTCAATTGATGATTTTATAGAATTTTGTGATGAAAAAAATATAAAAATCAATAAATCACTTTATCTAGACACAATAAATAATAAAGAAATTAAAATAGATCCTAATCTTAATGCGGATAGTGCTATTTTTTTGATTTCCTAAATAAAGTTTGAGGAAGAGATTCCTAAGATTACCATATATATAATAATTAACATTATTGTAAGAGCCACTTTTGGTCCCACTTTTACGATCTCTTTAATATTAACGGTTAATCCTATTGCAATCATAGATAATACAAATAAAAATTTAGCAATTGACCTAATATCTAATCCTATCCCTTGACTAATAATTTCAGTGCTTCTTAGTACTGATAGAAGAATAAACCCAATTACAAACCAAGGCAAATATTTCAATATACTACTTAATAAATTTGAATCAGTTTTTTCATCTTGATCTGATTTGAACAAAATTCTTAATACAAGTACTAACGGTGCAAGTAAAATTACTCGTGTAAGTTTCACTAATGTGGCTACATCGGCAGATAAAGAACTAACAATAGAAGATGCTGCTACAACCTGAGCAACTGCATATACAGATAGTCCAGCAACAATACCATATTGAAAATTTTCTAGACCAAAAGCTGGTACTAGTAATGGCAATAATATAATTTGAGATGCGCCTAATATTGCACTTATTCCAATAGCAGCACCAATCTGAGTAGAATTAGCTTTTATAACTGGAGCTACAACAGCAACTGCTGAATTACCACAAATAGAATTTCCAACGCCAACTAATGTTGCTAATTTTTTATCCAAATTTAATATTTTGTGACCAACAATATAAGAAATCCCCATAGATCCCGTGATTCCAATAATTATTATCAGTAAGATCTTAAGTCCATTTTCAAATAAGTCAGGTAAAAAAATACTTGCTCCCATTAGCATTACAGCAAACTCAAGTATATGTTTACCTGAAAACTTTATCCCTTTTTCAAATTTAATAATTGGTATCCCCGTATTCTTAATTACTATTCCAACTATCAAACCAGTTAGCAATGTGTCTATAATTTTTGTTTCAACTTGCTCGAAGATAAACAGTATTACTATAGCTAGAATTGTACAAAATAAAATCCCTGGTAAATTAGTTATAAAAAAATCTCTATTCATAATCACTCACTGTCTTAAGCTTACGATAATTGTAAATAAAATTATATTTTCTTGCATGATTAAATAGTATTTATATTACGTTGCTTTTAAAATTTTGAAATGTAATACTTGAGTATCTAAAATTTACAAGAGGTAAATGATGTCAAAAATAATAACAGGTTCGAGTCTTATTTCTGGATCAATAATAGTCATAATTTTTAATTTTCTTCTTCCTGGTAATCTTGATGTATTTTCTAAAAATGTTGTTGAGGTAAACACATTTACCGAAAACTACGGAAATAATCATAATATAGCTCAAGCATATTTGACAGCTATAGGTTTAGGTTTAGTTATATTTTTATTTGGAATTATAGGTATTTATAAGAATGTTTCTAACAGAGAGAATAATGTCAAGTATTTATTTCTTTCTACTAATATTTTAGGTGTGTCATTATTCTTAGTTTCTCTTGCTGTTGCTACAGCTTTTGCTGGATCTGCTGATATGAATATGAAAGCTTATGCCATGGCTCAAGCTGCAGGACAAGCAGCAGCTCAAGCTGCTCAGACTGGAGATCAAGCCCTTATGGCTCAAACTGCAGACCAATATAATATTGCTTCTATAAATTCAATAATAGCTGGTTCTTCATCTGCTTCAATTTATACATTATTTTGGGGTGTTTTTGGTATTGCAGGTTATGTTTTTTTTCTTTCTATAATCTCAACAGGAGCTCTTATATTAAGATCAGGAAATTATTATCTTAGTAATTTGATGAATCAAATAACAGGTTATGGGTTTGGAATTGTAGGAATAGTTTTTCTAATTCTTAATATTATTTGGAAGGTGAATACTGAGTGGGGATTTAGAATTTTTGCTATTTCTCAAATTGTATGGTT
>Ga0310343_10001908_pt1 | contig 10866 bp, 9 predicted proteins | sample HC15DNA2025_MG_FD_203519 | JGI IMG/M metagenome (GOLD analysis project Ga0310343, IMG submission 203519) | Marine microbial communities from station ALOHA, North Pacific Subtropical Gyre - HC15-DNA-20-25_MG | ecosystem: Environmental > Aquatic > Marine > Oceanic | place: Pacific Ocean: North...
AATGTTAAGATAGGTAATACTTCTACTTATGTTGCAGATGGTGGTAGTGCTACGCAGAATACTGTGCAAGGAATAGGAAAAGCGTGGATTAATCATGATTTTGGTAGTGATAATTCTGCAAACGATTCTTTTAACATAAGTAGCACAACAGATAACTCCACTGCAAACATGGACATTACTTTTTCTAATCCTATGAATAATTCTACTTATTCTGTACTAGTGGGACAAACTTTAATAACTGCTCTAAATGGTGTGTATTATACAGGTGGATTAGCCACAACCAAGTTTATTGCTTATGCAAGGTATAATCAAGCCTATTATGAATGGAGTCCTCAACATAATTTAACGATGGGAGATTTAGCATAATGGCTAGTGAACTTAAAGTAGATAAATTTACAGGTGTAACCACAGCAGGTTCTATTGATGTTACAGGTGAAGGCAATAGTACAACAACTAATCTGCAACAAGGGTTATGTAAAGCATGGTCTCAACATAATGGGGGTGGAACTGTAGCTGATTCATTTAATTCTAGCCATACCACAGACCATGGAACTGCTGACAATACTTTTTCTTTTACTAATCCTATGGCAAATGCAAATTATAGTGTTAGTCTCAGTGGTGGTTACGCTGCAAGTGCAGCAAGTACTTTTTTTAGTGGATTAACTCAAACAATAACGACAAGTTCTATAAGATATGACTTCGGATATCACGATGGTAGTGGAGCTCATAATTATGAATGGACTGAAGTCTATCACCAAATATTTGGAGACCTCGCATAATGGCTAGTATATTAAGAGTAAACACATTAACAGATGCAAGTAGTAATAATAGTATTGCTACGAGTACAGTATTCAATGGTAGTGTTAAAGCATGGTTTAGGGTAAATGGTACAGGAACACCTGCTTTTACAAATAACTTCAATGGCTCTTCAGTTACAGATAATGGAACTGGAGATTATACTGTAACAATAACAAATAATATGAGTGATGCTAATTATGTAAGTGCAACTGAAGTTGGTGGTGGAACAACAAGTGATAGTGCAGAAAGAAGTATATCTGGTCAGGACGGAAGTACAGCTAGGACATCAAGTAGCTATAGATTTCGTCATGTATATCATGGTAGTACTGCAGTTAAATATGATGACCAATATAATAATATATTACATATTGGAGACTTAGCATGAGTAAAGCAGCAGAATTAGCAAAGATGGGTGAAGTCCTAACCAACAGTCAGGTTGGTGGGCGTAGAAATATTATCATTAATGGTGCAATGCAAGTGGCACAGAGAGCAACAAGTGCTACATCTGTATTAGCAAGCACAGCAGTAATTCCTGCTTGCGATAGGTGGATGTTTGAAGTAAGTGGAAGCAATACATCAGGAAGATTAACTGTATCACAATCAACAGATACTCCTAATGGTTTTGGAAACTCACTAAAACTTGATGTTACTACAGCCGATACTTCTATTGCAGCAGACGAGTTTGTAAGTTTAGTGCAAAGAATAGAGGGTCAAAATTTACAACAATTAAAAAAGGGAACTTCAGATGCAGAAACAGTTACTTTATCTTTTTTTGCAAAAGGAACTGCAAAAAAATATGCGTGTGGTTTTTATGATGTAGATAATAGCAGAAATGTCCATGCTCACTTTGATGTAACGACATCATGGCAGAGATTTATAATTAACTTTCCTGCTGATACTACAGGTGCTTTTGATAATGATAATGCTCAGTCTGCTTTTATTTTGTTTAACCTTCATGCAGGAACTAATTTCTCAAGTGGCACTCTTAATACTACATGGCAAGCAAATGATAACACAGATAGAGCAGCAGGTATAGATTCTTTATTATCAAGCACAGACAATGAGTTATACATAACTGGAGTACAACTAGAGGTAGGCTCTACTGCCACACCATTTGAGCATAGGTCAAAAGCAGATGAAATAAATTTATGTTTGAGATATTACTGTAATACTATCTCTGTTTATCATTGTGATTATGCAGGTAGCTCTAGTCTAGCTAATTTTCAGTTTCCTGTACCTATGAGAGACAGTCCAACCTACACGACATTTGAAAATAATGGTGGAACAGGTTTATATGATTTACATCACACAAGAGAACCCGGTGCTTTAGCTGGATACGCATATAAAGCATCAGACATTCAGGACAGAGTAAGTTTTTCTGTTGATGCAGAGTTGTAGGAGTAAATATGATAATTAAAGATGCACAATATATGATAGGACCTTTAGATAATAGTATAGTTATGATAAAGGCAACAGTTGATGGTAAAGAAACTTTTATACCAAAAGTTGATGGTAATAGACATTATCAAGAAATACTAAAACAAGTTGCAGATGGCACACTAACCATCAAGGATGCTGACTAAATATGGAAATAGATGCAATGTTATTTTGGAACATCATCCTAACTATGGTCGTTGTACCATTTGGTTGGGCGTTCAACAAGATGTTTGGCGAAGTAAAGCGATTACAAATATTATTAAATAAGACACGAGAAGAGTATGCACGTAAAGATGATGTTAAAGAGGATATGCATGACATCATGGATGCAATGAAAAGATTAGAAGATAAGTTAGATAAGATATTAATTGGAGCTAAATAGTGGCAATATTTACAGGATTTAAACCTGAAGGCATGAGAAAGATCGCCTCAAAAATGGGCTACTCAGGATCTATGGATGATTTTGATTATTATTTAGATCAGAATCCTGAAAAGAGAAGACAAATGATTGTCTACGAAAATGTGGCAAAAGAAATGGCTCGTGGTGGTGTTGTAAAAGCACAACAAGGTCAATTTATAAGACCTGTAGAAGCGGGACTTCCTGCAGGATTTTTTGAAAATCAGAAGACTAGTAGAAAAGCAATGCAGGACTACAATGATCAGATGATGAAAAATATACAAGATCAAAGTAATCAATTTAACGCCATGCAAAAACAGGCAAACGAACAATTTAAACAATATCAGGCAGCACAAAAAAATGTACCAGAAAAAAATATGCCACGTGGATCTTTTAAGGATTTCTTCAAGAGTATACCTAAACCAAAAGGATACGATACAGACCCTGTTAAAGCTCCTGTATTAAGAGATGCTACTAAAGAGTTTGATTTAAGTAAAATTGATGACCGAGGTTTTGCACCAAGTTTAGATGACCCTAGAAATCTTGTTAACGTAAATTTCCTCAAAGAAAGAGCACAAAAAGAATATAATGAGGCATTAAAACGATATCAAAATTATCAAAATGTTCTTGGTAAAAATTTTACTCAAAAACAAGCAGATGCTTATGACAAACAAATAAAACGTAATGAGATTCAGAAAAAAATAAATCCTAACTTAGATTTAAATTTTTACAACTCTCCTGAATACAAAAAATATGAAGAAGAACAAAGGTTCATGCCCGGAACTATGGATGTGGTTGTTAGTCCTTATTTTGGTGAAAGAGGTTCAGGCAGTAGAAGCAGGGCAGAGGATAACGCTTATATAGCTTACTTAAAAAGAACAGGTCAAGAAAATTTAATTTCTCAAGGAATAATACCTAATTACAAAGCTAATACCTTTGCACCTGAAATGGCATCTGAAGTGCCTACACCTACTGCTGATGCTAGACAATTACAACAAGCCGATGTTCCTGTAGGAACTCAATATGCTGAAGATACTAAAATAGGAGATGTGTTTACTGATAGAGCACAAACTCCTGCTTTACCTGAAGGTGGGACAACTATACCTGTTGGAACGCAAGTAACTCAAGATCAGCTTATAAGTGGTGACATTGGTCAAGTGCAGGGTAAAGTAGCAGTTCCTACTACTATAGCACCCACTACTACTGCACAGATACAACAAGAAAGAGATGCTAGTTTAGCCAATGCACAACAAAGTGCTGCCGCAGTTGATAGTGCTTTATCAGCAACTCAAGCGGCACAAACATCTTTAGAAGACCCAAGAGCTAAAATTTTAGCTGCTCAACAAATAGCGTCAAGTGTTAATAATTTAAGTGCTGCTCAAGGGCAAGCTATTTTAATACAAAATCCAACTCAAAGATCAATAGAGCAAGGTGAGTTAATTTCTGGTAGTGCAAATGCACAAACTGCAGCTAGGTTTACGGAACAAATTCAAGCGGCAACTGCTAATCCATCTTCTCAAGCAACAGTAGCAGGTCAGCTTGCTAATTTAACTGCAGACTTTGACGCAACTAATCCACCTGCATGGGCAGCAGGTGCAATTAGAGGTGTGCAAGCAGTAATGGCTCAAAGAGGAATAGGAGCGTCAAGTATAGCAGGTCAGGCTCTTGTTCAGGCTGCAATAGAATCAGCGTTACCTGTAGCACAAGCTGATGCAAGTGTGTTTGCACAATTTGAAAATCAAAATTTATCTAACAGACAACAAAGAGCAATGTTAGCTGCTCAACAAAGAGCACAGTTTATAGGTCAAGAATTTGATCAAGACTTTCAAGCCAGAGTACAAAACGCCGCAAAAATTAGTGATATTGCAAATCAAAACTTTACTGCAGAACAACAAATAGCTTTAGAAAATAGTCGTGTTACAAATACGATGAATTTAAACAATCTGTCTAATAGACAAGCTCTTGTGTTAGCAGAGGCATCTGCTTTAGCTAATATGGATTTGACTAATTTAAATAATAGACAACAAGCTGCAGTTCAAAATGCACAAAATTTTTTACAACAGGATATGGCTAATTTAACTAATTTGCAACAAACAGAATTATTTAAAGCACAACAAAGAACACAAGCGTTGTTTACAGATCAGGCAGCTATTAATGCTGCTAATCAATTTAATGCAAAATCATTAAATCAAGTAGCACAGTTTTATGCCAACTTAGCACAAACAGCCTCACAGTTTAATGCCACACAATCTAATGCACAAGGACAGTTTAATGCAGGTCAAGTGAATACAGTAGAGAGATTTAATGCTGAGATAAATAATCAACGTGATCAGTTTAATGCACAGAATCAATTAGCTATAGCACAAAACAATGCAGTATGGAGAAGAGAGATTGCTACTAATGATACTGTAGCTATAAACAGAGCCAATGAACTCAATGCAAATGCAATATTAGATATATCAAAAGAAGCCTATGATAATCTTTGGTCACATTATAGTGATACAATGGAATGGGCATGGACAAGTGCCGACAACCAATTAGATAGAATAAATGCACTGGCAATTGCAGAAATAAGTAAAGATGTAAAAATGGAAACTGCAAAAATGCAGTCAAGCTCTGCTGCAGGAACTGCAGTAGGAAAATTAATAGGCACATTAGGTGGTGCAGCAATAAGCAAAGGGTTATTTGGAGGTTTACCAGCATGATAACAAATCCAACATTACAAATATTAAGTTCTTTTGAAAAATTAGGAAACCCTGAAATAAAAGCTGAACCAAAAAAAGATATGGGCATGATGTCTAGATCAAGACCTCCTGTTCAACAAAGGTCAAACGAAAAAAAGCAACCTGCTATGATTGCAAGAGAGATACAAATGCACATAAGAAACGCAAGAAAAGCACAAAAGAATGGAGGCAATGACGATGGAACAATCGTTTGATAGACCTATTCCCGGAATGGCAATGACACATGAGGTGGGAGCTAGACCTTGGCAAACCCCTCCATCGTTAGTAACAGTTGAAGAAGCCACAAATTATTACATAGAAAGAATGGGAACAGATCAATTTAAAGCACAATTAATTGATGTCATGGAAATGGGTGTGCCTTTAACAACTTTAGCAAATACCATACAACTTGCTAGTGTCATGGAAGGTATGCATACAGTGGACATAGGAATGCTAATGATACCAATAATTGTAGAAATTATGATAACAATAGCAGATTCTGCAAATGTAGAATATCAAACAGGAATGGAAGGCATGGAAAATGAAAGAGGCACAGTTGCTAACCGAATTATTAGTGATATAATGAAAGAAAAATCCATAACTCAAGAAGATATGCCTGTGGAAGAAACAGAAAAGATGACACAAGAAGAGCAACCCCAAGAAGAGCCTATGGGATTAATGTCGAGGAGAGCATAGATGTTTGGTAAATTATTTGGTGGAGAGTTTGGAAAAGGTTTGGTGGCAGGAACTGCTAGTGGTCTTGAGAAAAGTTTTGCTGATGATATCGAAAGAACTAAAAACAATGTGGATAATCTCGTAATAGAATCTTATAAAGGTGCAGTAGAATCTAAAAAAGAATTTGACAGAGTATATAAAGAGAACAGAAAAATTGTTGATCAGATTATCGCTAACTTAGGTGGAGAGAAAGGTGCTGATAATCCTCAGGCGATTGTTGCTGCTCAAGGATTAATATCTGATCAAGGTTTAGATCGTGCTTTAAAATATTCTGAAAATTTAAGTAGTCAATTTCAATTATATGGCAGAGACCCAATAAAAAACTTAGGTATAGCAAAAAGCGTAAATCATTCAACTCCATTAACTGCAGACTTATTAACAAAGTCAACTGTTCCTGCTATAACAATACCTGACTTCCGAGACTTAACAAAAGGTGCTGATGTTGGTATTATGAGATTTTTTGGAGATAAAGATTACACTCCAAATTTAATAGAGACTAGAGCTAAAAATTTAATGAGAGCACGTGGTATTGATCCTGATAAGGGGGACTTAAATTTACCATCTGCAGTTGCAATTAAACTTGATCCCTTAGTTTTAGGTATGCAATCCAACCCTACAAATGAAGTAATAAGATTACAAAATTATTTAGAAGATAATAAACAAGGCATGTCAAATGAAACAGAAGCTAGAGTTAAGAATATGATTCAAGTGCAACAAAATATTATTGACAGACAGAATAAAATTAAAACACAAAGAGCTCCCGGACCTTTTAGTGAGCAGGAAGAAACGACATATAGAAGATTTATAAAAGATCAAATTATAAGGAAATTTGGAATAACTGCTAAACAAAATAATTTGGGTCAATATGTAACCATAGGGGAAAACAATGATAAAAATAATTTAGTGACTAAATACGAAAATGAAATTTTAACTAAATTAGAAGATGCTGCTAAAAGAGGAGTGCTTTCTAAACAAGGAAATTTTATGACTATTGTATCTAAAGCTATCCTCGCAAATCACCAGTTAATAGAAGTTGATGGTGTTTTAACAACTGTAGATAGTGGAGATTTATTTGATGATAAAGATATAGACAAACTAGAGAAAAAAGGCTCAAGGTTAAACTTAAAAAATATACCAGATCAATTCAAGGGTATGGGTCAATCTCAAATAATACAGTTTGTAAAAAAACAAGGTCGTAGTAGTAAACTTGGACAAAAAGGAGTTAGTGCATTAGCAAATATGTTGTATAATCAAGCTCAAAAAAATGCACAAGCAGGAACAGGACAAACTATATCAACTCAACAGGCTTTAACTCAAGCACTTCAACTTATAAAATAGGAATAAATAATGGAAGGTGATTACACCCAATTTAGTCAAGAAGATTTGACTAGAGAAAACTTAACTAACAATATGATGTTCATAACTGATGCTTCTCAATTTTTAGCTGATAGAGAAGATTATTACTCTGATAATGTTGATGACATATACGACAGATACTTAGAACATTTTCGTTATCAAAATGTAAATGAAGTAACTGCTGTAAGAGATATGTATCAAGCACAAAATTACAAAACAGAAGGTGATGATGAGGGTCTAGCTAGAATGGGAAGACTCATGGACACTTTTGATAAGCAGGATAGTGAGTTTACATCAGAAACTGTAACAGATTATTTAGGTGGTGTGTTTACTGCTCCATCTACTTATGCAGGTATGTTTTCTTTTGGTGCTGCAAAAAGTGGTGCTTTAGCTGCCCAACAAGGAATAAAGTTTGGAATAAAAGAAATAATTAAAAATGGTGCTAAAGTTGCAGGTAAAGATTTAACAACAGGAGCATTAAAAAAAGCAGGTAATTATTCTAGGTTAAAAGCATTACGAGAGGGATTTGCAAATGGTGGATATAAAACTGCTATAGGTGCAGGTGTCGTAGATGCTTTAGGTGCATCAGGAACTGCCGCTGCTCAAGAGGAAACTAGAGTTACAATTGATCCTGAAAGAGAGTTTGACAATAGTAATGTTGCATTAGCAGGTGCGTTAGGATTTCTTCCCGGAACTTTATTAGGTGGATTTACAGGTGCAAAAAAAGCAATAACAGGTAATACTGCAGAAATGTATTTAAAAAATGCATTAAAAGAAAATAGAAAATTAGTGCATTCTTCTTTTAAAGAACATACATTAAAAAATTTAAAAGACAAAGGCAATATTGGTAAATTAACTAGAGAGTTAAATTCTAAATTAAAAAAAGTTGCTTTATCTGATTCTGCAGAGGAGTCTTTAAAAAAAGGACAAAAATTAAAAACAGAGTTAGCACCTGAACGTGGAACGTTATTAAGTATAGATAGTAAAATAATAGCCAATATATCATCTGCTGGTGCAGAGTTGTTAGACAAAATAGGAACAGCACCGGGAGTTGTTAAAGGTAGTAAAGAAGATTTAGAAGAGAGAATTACTGCTAAAATAGCTAGAGCATTTAGTTCACCTGTTGAAGCTGACAGAAAAAGAATGATGGATTCTTTTCAAGGTATTTTAAAAAAATATAATTTAACTGCACAAGAATTTGGATCATTATATTTAGCAGAAATATCTGAGGCAGGTAGAACATTAGGTGTTCAAGGTAGAATATCAAGAGACAGAACTAGAGAATTATTTGAGGATTTAAATGAAATAGATAAAGGTTTATACACCTTGGGTCAAACTACAGAAGAGGCTAGGGGTGTTATTACTAAAAATGCAGACAGAGGTAATTTTTTAAATTCTATAGATGACTTTGTAACTTCCTTAAACAAAACTCGTATAGGATTGATGACTATACAATTGGCTACCACTGTGAGAAACACCACAAATGGTTATTTAAGAAACTACGTATATGGACTTAATAATTTTAATGCTGGTATTTTAAGACAGATAAAAGCTGGAGCGTTAATAGGTGCTGGGTTTTTAAGAAAACCTAGTCTTAGTTTAAGTGATGATTCTTTAAAACAAGCAGGTACTTTTGCTGCTAAAGAGGGGGTTGCTGATTTAAAAAACGCGTGGAGTTCTTTGTATTTAAAAGATTTAGCTCTAGGCTTGCAAAGTGAAGATACTGCAGTTTTAGTCAAAATGTTTAAAGACCCTACATTAGGAAATTCTGAAAAGGCAGTAGAATTATTTAGGTCTTTAGGAGATATAGGAAACGCAGTTAGTTCTAGAATAGGAACTCAAAATAGTAGAATGATGAGAGTTGCATCTTTTTTAAATGGATTCAACACTATGAGTGACAACATGTTTAAGGCTGCCATATTTTCTAGAGAATTAGATAAGTTAATTAAAATAGACGCAGGTAATGTATTTAAAAAATATAAAAAAGACCCTGTTACTGGAGATTTTGTAAGAAATGCATTAGGATTTAAAGTTCATGCAGAGGATAGTATAAAAAACCTGAGTGATTTAGTTTCTCAAGGCAAACTAAGAATGATGGATGATAAAGCTATAGCAGAGGCTATGACATCAGCTATGGATTTTACATATCAGACAGGTAAGTTTAGAGGAAGAAAAGGTGGATTTAATACATTTGCAGCAAATTTTATAGATTTATTTAGCACTAAACTAGGTTCAACTTTCGTTCCTTTTCCTAGATATATGATTAATGCTTTTAGATTTGCATATGAACATGCTCCTGTGTTTGGTTTGTATGATTTTGGTGGTATTCTTAATAAAGCTAGATATGGAGATAGACTTGCAAAACAAATAACAGGTCTTGCAACACTCACTGCTTTTTATGGCATGAGAGAACAATTAGGTGATGAGAGCACAGGTGCTTATGAATACAAAAATCCTTTTGGTCATGGCACATTTGATGCGAGAGCAGCTTTAGGTCCTTTTACTCCTTTTGCTGCATTAGCAGATTATCTGTATAGATTAGGTAAACCAAATGGATACTTTGAAAGAGAATATGGATTCAGATTACACGATAATGAAAAGGTCTCTGAAAAAATAAGTATTAGGGAGTTGTCCACAGCATTAACAGGGGGAACATTTGGTAGAGCAGGTGTTAGCTTAGACATGATAGATGGATTAGTCGGAGCATTAACTAAAGAATCTAATTTGGCTGAGAAAACAAAATATGGAGATGCAGCCGCTAGATTTGCAGGAAACTATCTTAGCACATTTATTGTTGGTGCAGGTGTCATAAAAGACGTATATGCAATGGTTGATCCTGACTATAGATTATTAACTGACAACACAGATGTTGAATTTGTGCCTTACATGTTAAAGCAAGCTACTCGTTCATTTCCTATGGAGGCACACGCAGATGGAGATGGCTTCTTTGAAAGACCTGCACAAACATCACCATATAAGGCAAGTGGCATCAGAAATCATATGCCTTTTTTTAGACAAATATCAGGTTTAACTCCAAAAGAACCAAAAAATACTGCTCAAAAAGAATTAGATAGATTAAGATTAGATTATGTTGAAATAGCACCAAGAAAACTACAGGATGCTGAAGCTAATAGAGATGCGAGATTATACACAGGATATGCTTTAGAGGGATATTTAACAGAATATATAAATAGTCCTGATTATCAAAGTTTAGACAATGATGCACAAAAGAAAAAAGCTCTAAAAATAGAAATAGCTAATATTAAAAATGAAGCGTTAGCTTATGCTTTAGATAGTCAAGATTGGGATGCAACCGATGATATAATTAGAAAAAACAAAGCTAGATTTTTTAGGTTGCGTAGCCTAGATAGGGATATAATACTAAAAGAGTGGACAAAACAAAATCCGGGTCAAGAAATA
>Ga0310343_10001912_pt1 | contig 10862 bp, 8 predicted proteins | sample HC15DNA2025_MG_FD_203519 | JGI IMG/M metagenome (GOLD analysis project Ga0310343, IMG submission 203519) | Marine microbial communities from station ALOHA, North Pacific Subtropical Gyre - HC15-DNA-20-25_MG | ecosystem: Environmental > Aquatic > Marine > Oceanic | place: Pacific Ocean: North...
TTGGGGAGCCATTGCTGGAGGTATAGTAGGAGGTTTGTTTGGCGGCTGTATGGTTGGTGTTAGTGGACCCACTGGACCTAAAGCTGCTCAAATTGGAGCATTTATGGGAGCATTTGTTTTAGCAGGAACAAATGATCCAGATCTGGTGGCAGCTTTTTCAATTATTTTTTTAAGCGGTGTAATTCTTGTTATAATCTCATTATTAAAAATTTCTCAGTTTATCCATTATATACCATATTCTGTTGTAGCTGGGTTTATGTGTGGGATAGGTGTGCTTGTTATTACTACTCAATTAAATGCATTTATGGGTGTTGATGAAGATATGAGCTTTCTTTATGCTTTGCAAAACTTCAATATTAATGCGCTTTATGTATCTGTTCCGTCACTGCTGATACTCTTTCTATGGTCATATATTAAAAATTTCAATCAAATATTTTCTAAAGTTCCTGCTCCTCTTTTAGCTCTTTCTGTAGGTTCATTTATTGCATACGTAATGAACCTGGATATAACATACATTGTCGTTGATACAGAAGGTGATATCTTGGATTACAAAGAACCTGATTTAACCAGACTGAAGGAGTTTATTGGTCCAGCGTTTGCTCTGGCAGGTTTGGCGATTCTTGATAGTCTCTTGAGTTGTGTTGTTGCCGATAATATGACTAGAAAAAGGCACAGCAGTGATAGGGAGACTTTTGGACAAGGAATGGCAAACATTGCAGCAGGACTTGTAGGAGGTGTTACAACTGCAACAGCGACTATGAGAACTGTTGCTAATATTAAGTTTGGAGCTAAAACTCCATTGGCCTCAATTGTTCATGGTTATACGTTATTAGTCATTTTGTTAGGGTTAGGTTTTTTAGTTGAATCTATTCCAACTGCTTGCTTGGCGGCTATTTTATTTAAGGTCGGCATAGAGATAATGGATTATCGGATTTTGCCTGTTTTAAGAAAATTACCTTTTATTGATTTATTAGTATTTTCCATAGTTTTATTTGTTACAGTCTATGCAGATCTGATGATAGCAGTATTTATAGGTGTTGTTTTAATTATCGTAAAGTCTTTTAAGGAAATCATGTTAACCTTTCAGGCAAAATACACTCATAAGTTTAACGACTTGTTATCATCTGATTTTTCTTTTTCTGATTCAAAAAAACAAAAGCTATCCAAAATTCCAATATCTGTTTTAAAACCAGATGGACCATTATTTTTTGGTTCTTTTGAAATACTTATGAAGAAATACGATTCCGATTCAGGGCATAAGGTGTTAATTATCGATTTAAAAGATGTTACAAAGGTAGATTTATCTGGGGTTTATGCATTGGAAGACTTTATTCATAATGAAGAATCTAAAGATATCAAAGTGTATGTCGTTAACATTAATTCTAAAATTGATAAAATGCTTAATAGATTAGATTTTACTAAAAACATAGGTAGTAATTGTTATCAAAAATCAACCTCATCTTTATTTGATACGATTCTTAAAGAAACTTAGTTGAATTCTAAAATATCTATTAATCCTAGAGTTTTTGCCACAATACAGATTGCATTAATTTCATTTTTTATGTTTGCCGATCAAAATTTGATGGGCCCTAATATGACTCAAATTGGCATGGAGTTTGGCCTTAATGACTCTGAGTCTAGAGATCATTATCTTGGAAGCTTGGTTAATCTGGCATTTTGGTTATTAGGTGGTACGGTATCCTTATTCATTGGTTACTTCACTGATTTAATATCGAGAAAAAAACTCTTTCTAATCATCGTAATAATAGGAGAAATACCTTGCCTGCTTTCGGGTTTCGCATCGTCATATATTGAATTTTTCATATATAGAGCATTGACAGGTATTGGGATTGGTGGAATCATCCCGCTAACCTATTCACTTTTAGGGGATTACTTCTCATCTAAAGAGAGAATTAAAATAGTGACCTTTATTGGTTTTGCTTCAGGAATGGGAGTTGCTATTGGGCAGCTCGCTTCAGGAATGCTTGGCGAAACATATGGATGGAGGTTACCATTTATAATCTTTGCGATTCCCAACTTCATTCTTGGTATGATATTCTACCTAACAACAAAAAATCCAAAACGCGGTGCTATGGATGAGGATAGTGAAAAATTTGAAATATCAGATTTTAAAAATTTCAAATCTTTATTCAATACCAAAACAAATCGTTTAGTATTCTTGCAAGGATTGTTTGGTACGGTTCCATGGGCTGTATTTGGAACATTTATGATAGACTACCTTAGTCAAGACCTTAATTATAAGATTGATGGAGCTGCAACCTTAGCGTTGACAATTGTGGGGGGGATGGCAATCCTCAGCTCTGTCATTGGCGGATTTATAGGTAATAAATTATATAATAAAAACCCCAAATATCTCCCCCTTTTCTGTGGTCTGACTACAATACTTGGAGTTATCCCCACAATTTTATTAATTAATGTGCCTGAAAATAATGAGCCTCTTTTGTTTGCTTATGCTGCCTTTACAGGATTGTTTATAGCCATGACCCCACCAAATATGAAAGTAATACTCATGAACGTTAATAATCCGCTAAATAGAGGTAAGGTTTTTTCATTATATAACTTTTCTGATGACTTGGGGAGAGGATTTGGTCCGTTTATTATAGGAAGTTTGTTAGTAGTTTTGTTTGGAAGAAATATAGCCTTTAATGTTGCGAGTATATTTTGGTTAATTTGCGGTTGTTTTATTTTAATGATGGTTAAAACATTTCCTCAAGAACATAATGGAGGTCAAAGTTGATATATATATACGTAATAATTTTCTTAGTAGTTTTGTATGCGAGTGTAATTTTATGGCTTCATCAAAAGTATCCTGAGATACGTTGGGATTGGAGCAGTATTGATACAAAGAATATGAAATTCCCAAATAATTTTTCTTGGGGTACTGCCACTGCATCCCATCAAGTTGAAGGAGGGTGTGATAATAATAATTGGTATAAATGGGAATCAGCATTTAACGATAAAGGGCTTCCTAGAATTAAGGATGGGCAAAAAGCTGGAGATGCATGTGATCACTGGAATAGATATAAAGATGATATTAGTTTAATTAAAAAATTAGGAGTTTCTCATTATCGTTTTTCACTTGAGTGGAGTAAAATTGAAAAGAAAAAGGGAGAGTATTGTAAAGAAACAATCAAACATTATTCAGAAGTAATAGATCACTTGCTTGAAGAAAACATTACCCCTGTCATAACCCTACACCATTTTAGTAATCCAGTTTGGTTTGATGAAATAGGTGGTTTTGAAAAAGAAGAAAACATTGATGTTTTTCTGTCTTTCTGTAAATTCGTTTTTTCAGAGTATAGTCATAAAGTTAAGAATTGGTGCACAATAAATGAGCCCGAAGTATACTCTGTTATGGGATATTTTGCAGATATTTTTCCTCCAGGTAAAAAAGAGCCTCAGCTAGCCGTAGAAGTTTTAAAAAATTTACTAATTGCTCATACAAGGGTTTATAATGCATTGAAAAAAATGCCAAACGGGTCAGAATCAAAAATTGGGATTGTGAAAAATATAATGCAGTTTGATCCTTACAGAAGATGGAGTATACTTGATTGGATAGTATGTCGTGTTACTAGCAAAATATATAACGGTATAGCAATTTCATATCTTGAAAAAGGAGTTATCGATATTAATATTCCGTTCTTTGTAAAACTTAATTACGAGTCTAAAGATGCAGCCATGGCGACGGATTTTTTTGGTCTGAATTATTATTCTCACAGTCATTTAAAATTTAAATTTGACAAGTATGAGTTTTTTGAAAATAAATTTTTTAATTCAGATGTAATGACTGATATGCCATATGCAATATATCCTGAAGGTTTATATCGAGCAATACAACAAGCAGGAAAAGTGAAGAAGCCAATAATAATTACAGAAAATGGTATTGCCGACTCTGCTGATGATAGGCGAAGCTTATTCATTGAAAGATATATTTATGCAATGTCAAAAGCAATTAAAGACGGTTCAGATGTTAGAGGATATTACTACTGGTCACTTATGGATAATTTTGAATGGGCAGAGGGTTACGATATGAGGTTTGGGCTTTATGAAGTTGATTTTGATAGTCAAAACAGAACTCTCAGAAAAGGTTCTGAGAAATTTATAGAAGTTATAAATGAATCAAAGTAGCTCTTTAGCAATTGTTCTTGCTGCTGGAAAAGGAACCCGTATGAATCAAAAGATTCCTAAACCGCTTGTTCCTATTAGTGGTAATCCTATTATTTTATGGATTGTAAAAAGTTTTGCAGATAACGATATTGATACTGCTATAGTTATCAATCCCAAAGATAAGAAATTTTTTAAATCTTTTGACAAGGATGTGAAACTTGTTTTTCAAGAAAAACAAAAGGGTACAGGTCATGCTGTCTTACAAGCTCTCGAACTTATTTCATTATACAAATATACATATGTCTTTGTCGGAGATAGCCCCTTTATTGGAGCAGATATCATCTCAGATTTATATACAGAACATATCAAAAGTAATAGTGATATTACAATATTGACGTCAGTATTTAATGATAAAAAGTTTCCGTATGCTCGAATTGTTCGTAACTCAAAAAAAGATATCATTAAAGTAGTTGAAGAACTTAGCGCTAATGAACAGGAGAAACAGGTTGATGAGTTGTTTGGGTCTCATTATTTATTTAAATCAAAAATACTCATTAAGTACTTAACACAGTTAAAGCCAAACAAAATAAATGGAGAAGTATATCTTACTGATATCTTAAATGAAATCATCGCAGATGATTTGAATATTAAGTCTCTTAAAATAACAGATTGGAGAAAATTAGTTGGCTTAAACTCAATGAAAGATATAGAATGGGCGGAATCTCAAAAGATACTATAGTTTCAAAATATCAGTTAGAATTTAAGAATCACTACGATCTAAATTCATTTTGTACGGCTGTTTCCCCTGGAAGAATTAATATAATTGGAGAGCATACTGACTATAATTTGGGTTTAGCTATGCCAATTGGTATTGACAGATGGGTATGCTCTGTGGTTTCAATTCGGTCAGATAGTAAGGTTAATATCTATTCTTCCAATTTTAATAAAAAAGTATCCCTAAATATTGGCGAACTAGATAATCATAAGGATAGCTGGGTAAAATATTCTGCTGGGTGCGTAAAAGTTTTAAATGAAAGTATTAACGCTTCAAATGGGTATGACATATTAGTAGGTGGGAATGTTCCAATAGGTTTTGGAATGTCAAGCTCTGCAGCATTAGAAGTTTCTATGTTGGGGGCATTGGTGCAAGCTTTGGGTTTAAAAATTGATAAGCAAAACTTACTTAGCTTAGCAAATAAAGTTGAGAAAGATATTCTAGGCATTAAAAGTGGGCATCTTGATCAGTATGCTTCCATTTACTCAAAAAAAGATTCTCCCATATTAATTGATTTTTCCTCATTAACGCACTTGTATGTTAAGGCACAAATCAAAGAAGCTTCTTGGGTTTTAATAAATAGTATGGTTGATCGAAGTTTAGTTGATTCAAAGTATAATCAAAGAGTAGAAGAGTGTCAAAGTGCATTAGAAAAAATAAATGCGTATCAAAAAAATAATTTAAAAATTAACGAGATATCCAATTTTGATTTGACGGTAATTAAAGATGATAAAGTTCTTTACGATAGGTTGCATCATGTTCTATCTGAAAACAAGCGTGTAAAATTAATGAAGAACGCACTCGAATCAGGTAATATTCATGCGGTTGGTAAGATATTGAATGAATCTCATTTAAGTCTATCTAAACAATATGATGTTAGTTGTAAAGAAATTAATGATATACTCCATATTTCAAGTAAAGTTGAAGGGTTTTACGGAGGTAGGATAATGGGTGGAGGATTTGGAGGTTGCTGCCTATGTTTAGTTGATGATTCGAAAAAGGATATATTTATTACGAAAGTTTTTGAGGAGTTTTATGATAAGTATAAGTACGATTTAAAAGTTGAGTTTGTTAAGTTTTCAGAAGGCTTATCTTTCTTTGACTGATTTTTATTTCTAAATTCTAAATAATTATATGAAGATTTTAAAAATACATAAAAAATATTTTGAGAGGAGCTTCTATAAATGGATAAAATGATTATCCATCTAATATGCCCTGATCAGATGGGTATAATATCTAAATTGACCTCTATTCTGCATAATTCCATGTGTAACATTTTATCTATCCAGCAGTACGTCGACAAAGAAAAAGAAAAATTTTACATACGATTATCAGTTCAATCAAATTCAGATCAAATATTTCCTAAAAAAGAGTTGCTAGAGTTAAGCTCTAGTTTAAATGGAAAAATGAATCTTTTTGATCCTGAAAAAAAACTTAATGCTGCAATTCTTGGTACAAAAGAGACGGCACCAATTTATGACCTTTTAATAAAAAATAAATCTCATGAGTTAAATTGTGATTTCCCAATAATAATTAGTAATCATACTGACTTATCAACTGTATCTAATCAGTTTGATATAGATTTTCATAAAATTAATAATAATAATGATCTTGCTTCAGTGCTTAATGAAAATAAGATTGATTTAATTATACTAGCAAGGTACATGCAAATCATTCCTGATGATATAGTTAATTTATATAAAAACAAAATTATCAATATTCATCATGGTTTTTTGCCAGCATTTAAAGGAGCAAAGCCATATCATCAGGCGTATGAAAGAGGGGTTAAAATTGTGGGAGCTACTGCGCACTATGTTACTAGTGAGTTAGATGAGGGCCCAATAATTTTTCAGGATACTATTCAGATAAATCATAAGCACTCCATCAAAGATATTATTCAGCTTGGAAGGGATATTGAAAAAAATGTTTTATCAAAAGCTGTTAGAGCACACTTAGATAACAAAATTATAGTTCATAATCAAAAAACAATTATATTTGATTAGTTTATCTATTATTATGAAAAAAGAAAATTCTAATTTTTTAATTCTTATGTTTTTCATGCAATTTCTATTTCCTTTCAATCATGGGGAGTCTTGCATAGCTGGATTTGATAGAGATATAGAAAGGAATCAGTTTACTTTTCCGGAATTTGTTCAAAGTGAAAACTTTATTGTACATTTTACCTCATCTGATGTTGACTCGCAATTTGTTAATGGTCAATGGTTAAATTTGCAATGCAATGAAGGATATGCGCTATCAGTCCTCAATCATGCAGAGTCTGCATTATCTGAATTTTTAGATGATGGATGGGAGGATATTCCTCCAGACTGCGATGAGTCTATACAAGATGTAAATTCTCCTGAGCATTGTATTAATTTTGGTGGTAATTCTCTATATGATATATATTTATCTAATGACGGAGTTGGTATGGTGGTGCCCGAGACTCCTTATCCTGTAGAACCATATACAGGCGGTTATACAAGTTTTATGAAAGTTTCAACGTTATTAAATCAACATGAGTCTGTCCCTTATTGGAATTTTCATGTTATTGCTCATGAGCTACATCATTCTATACAGTTAAGGTACGGTTATTCAGTATCTGGAGAGCCTGGAGATTATATGTATAATGGATGGTTTTTTGAGCAGTCTGCAACTTATATGGAGAATGTGATATATCCGGATAGTAATCATCTAACAACAATGCTTGGAAATTGCAACGTAGTAACTCCATTAACTTTCCCTCATTATAATATTGACTATCCTTCTGAAATTTACCCTTATCGCAGTGCGCTTTGGCAAAATTTCCTCGTTGAATCGATTGGTGACCCATCTATCGTTCGATATATGTGGGAAAATTACGGTCTTTCTTATGCAACGGGAGAGGCGGTATCTCTATTTCCAATATATGATAATGCAATTCAACTTGCCTCAAATAATCAAAAAAATCTAGGTGATTGCTATAATGATTATGCTATTTGGAGGTATTTTACAGGCGATAGAACTGTCTCTAGTGAGTATTTTAGTCGATCTTTGTCATATTGTGAGGCAGCTACTATATCTGATTTTGAAAATGAGTTTGTCATACAGTCTAACAAGGGTGCAAGTACCTTTATTGAACTTCCAGACGGAGAAGATATTGTATTTTCGAGTCAGAACACAGATGATATTCAGATATCATTTATCACAATTGATTCAGGAAATAACATTAGTATAGATTATTTTGAACTTCAAGATACTATTTCAAATTTTCAAACAGAACCTGATGCTGAGAATATTTTAATAGTATCCTCAACCTACAATGGTATTGATAGCTATGATTTGAATTATTATATTTCATTAAACTCTTCAAATCCAATGGGTGATATTAATGGGGACTTTGAAATAAATGTTCAAGATGCAATTTTAATGGTTAATATGGCCTTAAATGGATTTTATAATGAATTTGCAGACTTTAATTTAGATAGCCAAGTTGATATCCTGGACATAGTATTTCTCATAAACATTATAATTCTATAGTTAAAACCTTAAATTTTTAGTTTTAATTTATTTAAAGTTAAAAAAATAAGGCGCAATGGTATTTATTACATAATTATTTCTGAAAACTATATCGTTTATCTAATTTTTTTAGTTTTTTTTAAAAAAAAATTTGTGGTTTTTTAATTTAATGATGTAATTTATATCTATGAGTAAAACTGTTAATATTGGTATCATGGGGTTTGGTCATATAGGTCGTTATATCTATGAGAACGCTCTAAATTCAGAATTATTTAATGTTAAGGCAATATCTGATATTGGCACTATTGACTCTCTAGCTTACCTATTAAATAATGACCCCAGAAATAAAAATATCAGGGTAGGTGTCAAGAATGATAGTTTTACTTTTAAAGATAATCATACAAAATTTATTAATGCGCAAAACCCTGGGGATGTGTCCTGGGATGATTTAGGTGTTGACTGGGTTATTGATGCCACAGGAAAATTCTTAAATAAGGAAATTTTAAGTAAGCATTTAGACTCTGGCGCTAAAAAAGTTATTTTGGCATCGTTGCCAGATGATAGTTTGGATAATATGATTATTCCCGGTATAAACGATTCAGATATAAATGTGGAAGATAAAATTATTTCAGCAGGATCATCAACCACAAATGCCTTAGCATTGATGCTTAAATTGCTCAACGATTTCACTGAAATTGAGTGTGCTTCAGCCACAACTATACACTCATACACAACTGATCAGCCTCTTCTTGATATGGCTAGGCCTGATTTAAAAAGAAGCCGTTCTGCAGCTAAAAATATTATTCCAAATATCAATCACTCATCTGAATGGGTTCAAAAAGTTTTGCCACATTTTAGAGAGAAAATTTTTTCAACAGCGTTGAACGTTCCAGTGCAGTTTGGATCTTTGCTTGATGTTACCACTGTGTTTGAAAAAGATATAGATAGCGAGGATGCGATTAACTCAATGATGGATTCAGCTGCTTCAGATTTTCCAGGCTTAATCAAAGTAATTAGCGACCCAATTGTTTCATCTGATGTTATTGGTATGAAAGAGTCAATCGTATTTGACAGAGTTGGTACCTTGAAAGTAGGAACAAATATGGTCAAAACTTTAACCTGGTACGATAATGGCTACAATCATGCTAATCGAATTTTAGATGTTATTTCATTATATGAGGGTTTAAAATAATGAATATTGCAATAAATGGTTTTGGAAGAATCGGTCGTTCTATTTATCGAATTATTACGTCAACAACAAATCATAAAGTTGTTGCAATTAATGATCTTAGCGAAATTGATTCTCTTGCTTATTTGTTAAAATATGATACCGTCATGGGTAATTTTGATGGTGATGTTAAAATTGAAGACGGTTTTCTGATTTCTCCAAATCAAAAAGTTAAAATTATAAGCGAGTCTAATCCAGCAAACTTACCATGGTCTGAAAACAATGTAGATATTGTAATAGAGGCCACAGGTATTTTTAGAACAAAAGAACAGATTGAGAATCATCTTAAAGCCGGTGCTAAAAAAGTGGTTTTGACTGTTCCAGCTAAGGATGAAATTGATTATACTGTAGTTTTGGGAGTTAATGAAGATGGCATTGATTCTAGTCATAACATTATTTCGAATGCTAGTTGTACTACGAATTGTTTAGCTCCAATGGCAAAAATTATTCATGAAAATTTCAACATTGTGAAAGGTGTTATCAATACTATTCACGCTTACACCAACGATCAGCGACTTGCCGATGTTTCTCACAAAGATTTAAGAAGGTCTCGTGCAGCAGCAGAGAATATCATTCCAACATCAACCGGAGCTGCGAGGGCTGTAGGCAAAGTTTTACCAGAGCTTAATGGTAAATTGGATGGTATTGCATGTAGAGTTCCGGTTCCAGATGGCTCAGCTGTTGACTTATTTGTTGAGATTGAAAAAGAAACCAACTTAACAGAGTTTAATCAGATCGTTAAAACTGCATCTCAGTCTAATAGACTTGAAAATATTTTTGAGTATTCAGAAGATCCAATTGTATCGACAGATATTATTGGGAATTCAAATTCATCTATCTATGATTGTTCTGGTACTTCTGTCATAAATGGAAGGTTCTTGAGAACTTTAAATTGGTATGATAATGAATGGGGATACTCAAACCGAGTAGTGAATCTAATAGATTTATTATCTAAATTTGTTTAATTATCTCTTCGATTGTAAAAATTTGTAATAATTTTTTTTTGGATGTATTCTGAAATATAAATTATAGATGTATTTTTTTAACTATATGAGGGATTTATTATGAACAAAGCTTTGTTATTACCTGCTATCTTTCTTTTTAATTTTGCTTACACAGAATGCTATGAGTTAAGTCAGTCTGATTGTGATTATTGGTCTCAATATTGCGAATGGAATAATGAGACGGGTCAATGTCAAGAATTTGGTGGTGGCGGCGGCGGCGATGCTGCGGATG
>Ga0310343_10001913_pt1 | contig 10859 bp, 13 predicted proteins | sample HC15DNA2025_MG_FD_203519 | JGI IMG/M metagenome (GOLD analysis project Ga0310343, IMG submission 203519) | Marine microbial communities from station ALOHA, North Pacific Subtropical Gyre - HC15-DNA-20-25_MG | ecosystem: Environmental > Aquatic > Marine > Oceanic | place: Pacific Ocean: North...
TTTTTCACACTTTACGACACTTTTTTAGAAGTGAATGAGTTGGTCTATAAGCCGGATTCTGTTTAAGATGATCATCTATCTCGATATTATGTTGCCATAATACTCTAGCGACCTACCCAAGCTCAGAATGAGCATTCCTATTGAGCTCCTATTTGGTCTTGCTTCAAGCGGGGTTTGCCATGCCATAGAATGTTACCATTCTTGCGGTGAGCTCTTACCTCACCATTTCACCCTTACCCTTAGGCGGTATATTTTCTGCTGCACTTTCCGTAGACTCGCGTCTCCCAGGAGTTACCTGGCGCTTTGCTCATGAAGTCCGGACTTTCCTCTGGAATATCCAGCGATCATCCAACCAACTCGGTTACATTTTATTTAAAAAATTTTTTTCTTCAACTTTTTTTAATTAACAGATTATAAAGGTCTCTTTTATTTTGTTTGGTAATCAAGCTTAAGAGTTTTGCGGCATCATTTGGTGACATATTTTTTAGAACTAAATCTTTAATTTCTCTATTGAGACTTAGCTTAGTTCCTAGTGAAGATTTATATCCTTCAATAAGAAGACATATTTCTCCTTTGATTACTCTTGAGGACACCTTCTGAAGAGTGTTGGAGATTGTTCCCCTTATTACTTCTTCATAGATCTTTGTCATTTCTCTGCATATAACAATTTGCTTATTTTGCGGATAAACATCTCTCATTACTAAAAGTGTTTTGATTAACCTTTTTGGTGACTCAAAAAAAACAAGAGTCGCATCGTTTTTTAAATTATTTTCAAAAAGTTTTCTTCTTTCAGAGTCTTTTCTTGGTAAAAATCCTAAAAACATAAATTTATCAATCTCAAGCCCTGATAGTAATAGTGAATTTATTATCGAAGAAGGTCCAGGAAGAACTGTGAATTCAATATTTTCTTTAATGCACTCAGTGACTAATGTATATCCAGGATCGGATATTAGTGGTGCTCCAGCATCTGAAATTACAGATATTATTTTTCCTGCTTTTGCCTCATTAATTATGTTTATTGTTTTCGATCTTTCATTATGATCATTGAAAGAGAAGCTTTTTTTGTTAATGCCGAACTTATCAAATATTTTTTTTGCTTTTCGTGTATCTTCTGCAAAGATAAGATCGCTTCTATTTAGTGTTTCTATTGACCTAAGGGAAATATCATTTAAATTACCTATTGGAGTGCAAATTAGATAAATCATAAGTGAAAATAAAACATTCAAACAATATTTCAATTATAAGCTTTATTTGCTTTTTTTTTCTTGGATGCTCGTCAACTCAATTAATTGAGATTTCAAAAGATGATCAGCTAAATAATCTGCTCACTGATATTGGATACACAGAACTTAGCGTTAATGCTAGTGAGAATACAAAAAAACTTATTTTGAAATCTCTGATTAAACTTGATTCTAAAATAAAGATAACTTTTGTTGAAGAAATAAATAATGATACCCTTGTTGTTACTGATAACTTCCTAAATCAAAAATTCACCTATTATTGTAAGTCTGCAAACAGTTATTTGGAAGAGAAAACAAAACAAGATATATTTGCTACGAAACAAGAAAACAAAATTTTTGTTTTCTATGTTGATAAGTTTCTTCCGGAAATTGAAATTTTCAAAAAAAACTATCCTGAAGTAAATGTTTTTAAATTAGAAGATGACTATGACGAACTAATAAAGGAAACATTTGAATTATCAGGAAGTTATAGCCGATCTAATTTACTTGATAGATTGATTCAAGAAGAGGAAGTTAATTTTGTTCCAAGGCCAAGAAAAGATATTAAAAAGATTTATATAGTTAGTGAATATGATCAAGCAAAAAATTTCATCCCATCTCTTAGGTTTAATTATATTTTGGATAGGGAAATATATGCATCTTCTCGTGCTATCATTAAAATAGATGACAGAAAAAAATTGTTAGATTTTTCTAATCTTCTTCTTACAGTTCCTAACTCATTTACTGAAGAAAATAATTCGTCTAATCTTGATGAGCTATCAAAAATTTCTTTTTTACAAGATCTGATAATTGTTTCAGCATTTAAAAAAAATAATGGGAAATCTCAAACAATTTTAGGTAAATTTGGGAATATTAGATACTCTCAGAGCACTTGCTCTGACATAGATTTAAATCTAGTTAGAATTGATGCTCAAGGTAAATTTAATCTGCTCTGAGATCTTTTTCAATAGTCGTTAAACTATCTATAAAACCCGGCCTGTCAAAAATCTTATTTTGATAATCCAAGAGGGGTTTCAGTTGCTTGTTATATGGCAGATTAATTCCCATTGATGATAATCTCCACATTATAGGAGCCAAATAACAGTCAACAAGAGTAAAATCTTCATTCATAAAGAATGGGAACTCCTTAAATATTGGGGAGATTGTCGCAAGCTCCTGAATAAGTTCCTCCTTTAATTTTTTTTCTTTTGTTTTTGAGAGTTTGTCAAAAATAATTGAATCTACTAGTGGACACCACTCTCTTTCTATTCTTAACATCAACTCTCTGCAGTTAGCTCTTGCAACTGGGTAAACTGGAAGTAAAGGAGGATGAGGAAATCTTTCATCAAGGTACTCCATTATCACGGCAGTGTCATACAAAGCAAGATCTCTGTCCACAAGAATAGGCAATTTGTGATATGGACTAAGAGAAAGTATGTCATCTGGAGCCTCTTCAATATCGAACTCTCTAACTTCACATGCAATATCTTTTTCAGCCAATACTATTCTGACTCTGTGGCTATAGTGATTATCTCTCTCTGAATATAAAATCATGTTGAACTTCTCCTAGTGGTAGTCTTTTTGATATTCTCTGTAGAGAAGCGCAGAAAGAAATGTAAATATAATAAAGAATATTATTGCATATACTCCCATTCTTTCCCTTTCCGCTCTACTGGGCTCACCTACATATGTCAAAAAATTTGTGAGATCATATATAAATTCATCAAACTCTTCAACATTTAATAATCCAGAGCCATCTTGATGCTTGAGATAACCACATTTTTCTTTTGTGATGGTATTGCCAAATTCGTCTCTCTTTTCACCGCCATTCTTTGCTAAAACAGGCACTTCTTTGCAACCAAGTTTTTGATTACCTTGAATTGGCGCCAAAATATTAGGCATATTTACACCTGGATAGACAAGGTTGTTAGATCCATAAGTTGTTGAAGAATCATCATAAAAAGCCCTTAAATAAGTGTAAACCCAACTTGAAGTTCTTTTTCTTGCAACTAAAGTTAAATCTGGAGGAGCATTATCAATTTCTAATTCATGGATAGGTGCAACCATTAAATCATATGGTCCTGCATCTTGATCTGGAACAAGATATTCAAAGAAAATGTCTTCAGGTATTTGAAGATCATTAGCAACCCTTCCCCATCGAGAATATTTTAATGAATGACAGCTGTAGCAGTATTTCATAAATGTTCCCACTCCTCTTTGCAGCGAAGCCATATTATTCAAATCTGGTTTAAACTGATCACAATCTCCATAGTCTTTACATGGACCCCCTTCAGCTGAATTTAGGGAGGGAATAAGCGATAAAGATAAAAAGCTTACGATTATCATTGATTTAATCATAATCTGTCTGGCACCTCATAGGTTTTTTCTATGCTTGTATAAATAGGCATCAAAAGGAAAAAGGCAAAATACATGACAGTGCATATCACTGACATAATTTTTCCTGTCTCAGTAACAGTGACAGTTCCCAAGTATCCCAGTGTAATAAAGCTAACAACAAATAAAACTATAGCTATCTTACTCAATGTTCCTTTATATCTTATCGATGCCACATTACTTCTATCTAGCCAAGGAACAACAAATAATATTGCAACAGCTGCTGCCATAACTATCAGTCCTCCTAACGGATCTGGAACTGCTCTTAACATTGTGTAAAAAGGCGAATAATACCAAACAGGTGCTATATGTTCAGGAGTTACTAGTGGATTTGCTTCTTCAAAGTTTGCTAATTCAAGAAAATATCCACCGCCCTCAGGGAAGAAAAACATTATTACACAAAAAACTAGTCCAAAAACTCCAATTGCGGGCATTGCACTTAAAACTTTGTAGGGAAAAAAAGGAACACTATCCAAAGGGACTCCATCTTCATCGATGTATTCCTCAATATCAACACCCTCTGGATTTCCAGCTCCTACTTCATGAAGAGCAACAAGATGAAGAAATACAAGTGCAATTAATATCAATGGAAGTGCAACAACATGGAGAGCAAAAAACCTAGAAATTGTAATTCCAGAAATGTAATAGTCACCTCGAACCCAAACTTCTAGTGATTCTCCAATATATGGTATTGCACCAAAAAGGGAGATAATAACTTGTGCACCCCAGTATGACATTTGACCATATGGAAGAACATAACCCAAAAACCCTTCAGCCATCATTACTAGATAAATAGTACATCCAAAAATCCATACTAATTCTTTTGGTTTTTTATATGAACCATATAGAAGGCCTCTGAACATATGAAGATAAACTATAGCAAAGAACATCGATGCTCCTGTGGTGTGCATGTACCTGATTATCCATCCATAATCAACATCTCTCATAATATATTCAATCGATGCAAATGCTCCTTCTTCTGTGTTTGAATATGGCATCATTAACCAGATTCCCGTTACTATTTGAAGAATAAGGACAATTGAAGCAAGAGCTCCAAAAAGATACCAAAAGTTAACTTTTTTTGGGACAGGATGCTTAGAAAGATGCCTTTCAAATGTATTAATTATGGGTAGTCTGTAGTTAATCCAGTTTAGAACTTTAGTTACCATTATGCTTCTTCTCCAATTGTTAAAATACTCCCCTCAAAGAAATGGGGAGGTACAGTTAAATTTGTCGGTGCAGGAACACCTTTATAAACTCTGCCTACTAAATCAAACATTGAACCATGACATGGGCAAAAGAAACCACCTTTCCAAGAAGAATCCCATGGCTTGGGTTCAACCTCAGGGTAATATTTAGGCGAGCATCCCAAATGAGTGCAAACACCAGAAAGCACAGAATATTCAGAACTCAAGGATCTTGTTGCATTAATATTTTTGTATGGTTCGTCAATAGTGTCAGAATTTGGATCAGCAAGTTTAGATGTCACTGAGGCCAAACCTGACAATGCTGATTGCGAATGCCTGATAATCAATATCGGCTGCTTTCTCCATGAAACTTGAATCTGCTGACCAACCATCATTTTAGAAACATCAATCTTAACCGCAGATCCAATTGCTTTAGCCCTTGCACTTGGATTCCAAGTTGTTACAAACGGAGTAGCCGCAAAAGCAACACCAGCTGCTGCAAAGCCTGCAGTAAGTCCAATCAGAACCTTTCTTCTTCCTTGATCAGGTTCAAAACTTGTATCAGATTCTTTATTTTCTTTTAAAATAGAGATGCCAAACCTGTCCAATATACTCTTAAAGTGATCACTAATATCTGATTTATCAAAATTCTCAAGTGCATTTAATGCTTCTACTAGCTCATCTCTGGTTGAAATGGCTTCGATGAGGTCTTTAGTTCTAAGTGATACCTTGACGAATCTTGTTCCAATTAAATCTGAAACTTTTTCACTTACTCTTTTTTGAAAGAAATAAATATCATTATTAACTCCTCTTAGGGTTAGATATTTTTCTGTAATTTCTGTCATTTTAATAAAGATGGGAAATATAAATCAAGATTGTACCCACATGTAAAAATTAAGGTACTCATGATAATAAAATAGACAGATAAGTTTGGATAATTAAAAAATATGGAATTGCTTAAAAGCCCTTTTATATGAAGGTTTATTTTATTAATTGTACCCATATACTTCCTTATATATGTTTTCAGAGTACGCACAATATAATACAAAAACATACTTATTGGAAGCACATTTTAATAATAAATTATATTTATCTTTTTGAGAATTGTGAGCTCTTTCTTGCCTTCTTAAGCCCAGGCTTTTTTCGCTCAACTTTTCTTGAATCTCTTGTAAGAAAACCTGCTTTTTTTAGTTGTGGTCTCAGTTCTTCATCAAGAAGTAAAAGGGCTCTAGAAATACCATGTCTGATTGCACCTGCTTGGCCAAAACTACCGCCGCCTTTTACCTTTGCAACTATATCAACTTTATCAACTAGGTTACAAAGCTCCAATGGTTGCTTAACAAGCATTTGGGCCACTTCTCTTCCAAAATATTCGGAAAGCTCTTTGTTGTTAACTATTATTGAGCCTTCTCCCTGAGATAAATATATTCTGGCTGAAGATGTCTTCCTTCTGCCAGTTGCATAAAGTCTTTCGCTGCTCATATTTTTGGATTCCATTCACTTGGGTTTTGAGATTCATGAGGATGGTTTGAACCGCTATAAATCTTTAATTTTTTAATGATTGATTTTCCTAACTTATTTTTTGGTAGCATCCCCTTCACAGCATTTTCAATAATTCTTTCAGGATTGCTCTCTAGAAGTTCTTTATATGACTTTTCTTTGAGTCCTCCAGGATATAACGAATGCTTGTAGTATTTCTTTTGTTCTGCTTTATTTCCGGTAACTTTTACCTTGTCTGCGTTTATTACAACTACAAAATCGCCACCATCAACATGAGGAGTATATGTTGGCTTATCTTTGCCTCTGAGTTTATCTGCAATTTTCGTTGCAAAACGGCCCAAAACTTTGTCTGAGGCATCGAATACGACCCAATCTCTGACAACTTCAGTACTTTTTAAGCTAAATGTTTTCATATCAATATTTTGTGTGGATGAATATTAAAGGTTAAGAGATATTTAATCAATAATTTTTATAACTTATTTATCATTAATATTTTGCATTTCTTCAAGTCTGCTTACAGTTCTGTCCCATAAGAATGAGAGCTCATCTCCGGTATATAGGCTTCTTATATCATCAACGTTAATAAAGAACTTAATTTTTACTTTTTCAATATAGGCAATATCAATAAATCCGATAAACCTTCTAATTATATCCTTACCATAATCGTCATTTTGTTCAAAATCATCGATAAAAAACCATTCAAAATCTTTACAAATTAACAAGAAGTCAGAGATTGCTAAATTTTGCCTAAAAAAATCCTTATATGAAAGCCAGATGAAGTCTTTAGTGTTACCTTTACAAGTAAAAGTTCTATCATTTATTCTAAGATCTTTATTAAGATCGCCGATAAAGTTGAAGTTTTTCTTAATAAACTCAAAGATTTGATCTTGGCTAAGTTCTTTTCCATTGCTTGAAGAATTTAAATCTATATTCATTAATCTATAATCTTTTTCTCCAATAAATTCATATACAACAAAGCTCTCTTCTAGCTTTTTAATTTGTTTAATAAATTTGTCTCTTTGTAGTCCATTTTTATAAAGATTTTCTATCTTTGCATTTGATGTGAGCATTATGAAAACATTCATTTTTGATAATAAATTTAAAAGTTTCCCAATTATCATTGCATCTGACACATCTTCAACTTGAAACTCATCAATAAAAAGCACTTTATGCTTTGAAGCTATTCTTCTCGAAATTTTTTCTAATGGGTCTTTATTATTTCTAATTAACTTAAGCTCGGAATGGATAAATTTCATAAACTCAATGAAATGAAATGAACATTTAGTATGCTTAATTTCTCTAAATATTGAATTTAGGATCATAGTTTTCCCCCTTCCAACATCACCATATACGTAACAACCTTTTATTTGTTTTTTGTTAAACAAACCATAAAAAAAGCTCTTTTTAGGAAGATTCTTTTCAAAAATCTTTAGAAAGTTGTCCTGTTCGTCATTTAAAAAAATGCCATCTTCTGAAAACTTCTTTAAAATAGTCTGATACATACTTTTTATAAATGGGAAATTATAAGTTTATCATCAGCGGTATTATATTTGCCGTATTTATTGGTATAGTTTTATTCGATGCTGGTTATAAAAATGGCTCACAAAATGATTTGTCACATGCAGCTGAAAAAGCCTCATCATCAGTGGTTAATATATTTATCAGCAGCAGAGGAATTAATGCAACCAGAAATGCAGTAGGCTCTGGAGTAATATTCTCAAAAGAAGGTCACATCGTAACCAATACCCACATATTAACCAATGCAAGATCTGTATTTGTGGAATTTAATGATGGAGAAATTACGGAGGCAGTATTAATTGGTGCTGATAAATATTCAGACATTGCAGTCCTAAAAATTAATGGTTTTGAGGGTTTAAACCCTATTGAGTCAGCAGAATCAAGCAACATAAGAGTTGGGGATGAAGTCCTTGCCATTGGAAATCCATTTGGTGTTGGAAAGACTGTAACAAGTGGCATCATTAGCGCAACTGGAAGAGATTATGGAAACCCCTATTTGGAATTACTTCAAACTGATGCAGCGATTAACCCAGGAAACTCTGGAGGTGCATTGCTAAATAAAGAAGGAAATTTAATTGGTATTAATTCAAGTATATATTCTAAAACTGGAACTTATTCAGGTATTGGTTTTGCCATTCCATCTGAGAAAGTAATTCAGGTTGCTTCTGAACTGATAAAGTTTGGGAAGTTGAGGAATTCATGGATTGGCGACTTTCAGGTCAGGCAGATAAGATTAAATCTAGACAACAATTTAGTATCAGCTTTAAGTATTATAAAAATTGATAATACATCTGGTATTGCAAATCCACTTGAGCTAAATGGAATTTCAGAGGGAAATATAATATTAAAAATAAATGACTTACCAGCTACATGGGTAAATTTGACCACAGCTTTAAAATTAACTTTACCGGGTGATGAGATAATTTTTGAGATTTACGGAAAAAACAGTAACAGAAAAGTTTTAGTTAAAACTATTGCATCTAATTAGGTAATCTTATTATTTCTGCACCGAGATTAGATAATTTCTCTTCTATTCTTTCATAACCTCTATCGATATGATAAATCCTATCTACGATAGTTTCTCCTTTTGCTACTAATCCAGCAAGTATCAAGCTTGCCGATGCCCTTAAATCTGTTGCCATTACTTGAGCTCCAGAAATGGATTCAACTCCATTGATAAATGCAGTAGTTCCATTAATTGTAATATCAGTCCCCATTCTATTGAGCTCCTGAACATGCATAAATCTGTTTTCAAATATAGTCTCTTTTACATAAGAATTTCCATGTCCGATGCAGTTTAAAACAGTAAACTGAGCTTGCATATCTGTTGGAAATCCAGGAAATGGAGCTGTAATAATGTCAACAGGATTTAGAGTATTATTCTTCATATCTAATGAAATAGAGTCCTCACATAAATTAACCTCAGCTCCTGCTTTTTGAAGTGTTTCTATAATTGCGCCCATTCTGTTTGAATCTATTTTTTTGACTGTGATTTTTCCATTCGTTAGAGCCGCTGCAACAAGATATGTGCCCGCCTCAATTCTGTCTGCGGGAATTTTAAACGTCGTACCTTTTAACTCTTTTACACCTTTGATTCTAATCTCATCTGTTCCTGCACCAGAAATCTTTGCTCCCATTGAGTTTAAAAAGTCTGCTAAATCTGAAATTTCTGGTTCCTTCGCAACATTAGTTAAAGTTGTTTTCCCCTCAGCTAGTGTAGCAGCCATCATTAGATTTTCTGTACCAGTAACGGTAACTCCCTCGAACTCAATTTCAGCTCCAATAAGTTTTTTAGATTTTGCTTCAATATATCCGTTATTCAGTGATATCTCTGCACCTAGCTTTTCGAGAGCTTTAAGGTGATAGTTCACTGGACGACTGCCAATTGCACAGCCACCGGGTAATGCAATTTTTGCATATCCATATTTAGCTACCATTGATCCAAGAACTAAAATGGAAGCCCGCATAGTTTTTACAAGCTCATATCTTGCTTCAAGATTAGAAAGGTTAGATGTATTGAGTCTAAAATTCATTCTTTCATCTAGTGAAATATCTGCCCCCATTGAGCCTATGAGTTCGAACATCGTAGTAATATCTTGAAGATAAGGAAGATTTTTAAGTGTTATATCATTAGATGAAAGAATTGATGCTGCAATTACAGGCAAAGCAGCATTCTTAGCACCTGAACAGTCAATCTCGCCCGAAAGACTTTTTCCACCTTTGATTAATAATTTTTCCAATTAGACCTCGCTTGGTGCCTTTAAATCTAAACTAATTGCATGCAATTCACCAGATTGAAGAAGATTTGAAAATAATTTCATTATTTTTTTATGTCTTTCTAGAATACTCATATTTGTAAAATCTTTTGAAACAATTTTTATTGAAAAATTACAATCCCTGCCGCTAACATCTAAGTCAGAGACGTCATCTAAATAAGATTTAATAAGTTCTTGTATTTGAGTGTTATCCATCAATAAAAGCATCCGATTTCCATTCACCGATAATTGATGAAATATTCTCATTCTTTTCTACAGCAAGTGCTTGAAATTGATTATGAAAAGTTTGTCCGAGATTGATTCCGTTAATTATTATGTTTACTATTTTGTATGTTCCATTTTTATATTCCCTAAGTTTGTAAATTATTGGATATACATTATTAGTGGTTTGTAAATTCTGCTTAACGCTTACAATCTTATTTTTTCTCTCATCATAAGAAAAATCAGTAATTATTTTTGCATCTCCCCATTGAGCAAGAGTTTCTGCGTAGGTATCGAGAAGTGAAAACTTAAAAATTTCTATAAATTGAGCTCTTTCTTCTTCGGTTGCGCTCAAATAATACTTTTTTCCCATTACACTTGCACTAACTCTATTAAAATCTATCAGGGGTTCAAAGATATTTTTTATTTTATTCTTAAATAGTTCTGGATTGGTATTGAATAATTCATTTTCTTCAGTTAAAACAAATACCATTTCTTGTGATTTGGAATCTATTAGCTCAAATGGATTCTTATTAATATCTGTAAATGTTGGTGATGAAAAA
>Ga0310343_10001914_pt1 | contig 10855 bp, 9 predicted proteins | sample HC15DNA2025_MG_FD_203519 | JGI IMG/M metagenome (GOLD analysis project Ga0310343, IMG submission 203519) | Marine microbial communities from station ALOHA, North Pacific Subtropical Gyre - HC15-DNA-20-25_MG | ecosystem: Environmental > Aquatic > Marine > Oceanic | place: Pacific Ocean: North...
AGTTTAAAACATGTAGTATAAATAAAGGAGTCTACTTGAAGACAAAAAGAATGTTTTTTGAACAAATATGAAAATTTATTTAAGCAAGATTAATGAATCCTGGATTATTGATAGAGTAAGAGATGAATGGTACAAATATAATCATTCAATATCAACCGAAAAAATTAAAGATGCAAACATAATTTGGATTATTGCGCCTTGGGTGTGGAAAAAGACACCAAAACGTCATTTGAAAAATAAAAAAGTTATCTGCTCCTATTATCATTTTGATTTTGATAAGTTTGGTCAAAAAGAAAAAGAAAATTTTTACAATTTAGACCAGTATGTTGATGAGTATCATGTTATTTCAGAAATGACTAAAGAACAGCTTTCTAGACTAACTGATAAGAAAATAACCTCAATTCCTTTCTGGGTTAATCAAAATGTTTGGTATGAGATTAAAGATAAAGAAGAGTTAAGAAAAAGTTTTGATATAGACAATGAAGATTATTTGGTTGGTAGCTTTCAGAGAGACACTGAAGGACATGATCTAATTTCTCCAAAGCTTGTTAAGGGACCAGACATTTTTATAGATTTGGTGAAACTAATTTATAGTAAAAATAAAAATTTAAAGGTTATTTTATCAGGCAAGAGAAGAAATTATGTAATAAATAAATTAGAAGAGGCTGAAATTCCTTATAGGTATTTTGAAATGGCGCCTTTAGATGTTGTGAACAAGTTATATAATATTCTAGATCTTTATTTAGTTACATCAAGAGTTGAAGGAGGGCCACAAGCAATTTTTGAGTGTGCTCTTACTAAAACTCCAATACTTTCTACACGGGTTGGAGTTGCCCCTGAAGTTCTACACAAAGACTCAATTTATAAAGTGAATGAGTTTAGTAAGGCAAAAATTGATATTGATTATGCTTTTGATAATGCTCAAAAATATACAATACCAAGTGGTTTTGATAAGTTTTTAAATATGTTTAATGGTATAAAAATTGAAAGTTAGTATAGGATCTAAATTTGTAGATGGACCATTTGGTGGCGGTAATTTATTCGTCAAGAATCTTTCTAAATATCTTATAAAAAATGGTGTTAATGTTGTCAACGATCTTATTGATGTTGATATTGATATTATTCTGATAATTAATCCGTTAAAAAGTTCTGAAATGTCTACTTTCAACCATCTAGATGCCTATTACTACAAGCAATATGTAAATAAAAATTCAATTATTTTGCAGAGAATAAATGAATGTGATGAAAGAAAAAATACAACTAATGTAAACAGGCAAATAATGAATGCCAATCATTATGCTGATTACACTATTTATGTAAGTAAATGGATTAATGATTTATTTATTAAAAAAGGTTTAAATAATAAAAACTCTAAAGTGATACTGAGTGGATCAGATTTACAGCACTTTAACCAACAAGATAGGGTCAAATGGGATGGCTCAAGTAAGTTTAAACTGGTTACACATCATTGGAGCCCAAACTGGATGAAAGGTTTTGATTCATATAAAATTATTGATGATTTACTTGATAATCCAAAATGGGCGGAAAGATTAACATTTACTTATATTGGAAATATTCCAAAAAACTTTAAATTTAAAAATACTGAGGTACTGGAGCCACTTTCTGAAAGTTTTTTAGCTTCTGAATTAAAAACTTATCATGGCTACATTACAGGTTCCTTGAACGAGCCTTCTGGCAATCATCATATTGAGGCTATGCAGTGCGGTTTACCAGTGCTATTTATAGACAGTGGAGGAATACCTGAGTACTGTACTGGATATGGAGAAGTATTTGATAACGAAAATCTTGAAGAAAAATTAAAATATTTCATTAATAATTATTTTGACTATTTCGAAAAGTTATCTGGTTATAAAAATAACTCAGAAATAATGTGCAAGGAGTATTTCGATTTGTTTTGCGAATTAGATAGATTGCAAGTTAAACCAGAATCAAATTATGTCAAAAAAAATAATTTTATTTTTCTTTTGGAATATTATTTTTCTAAAACTTATGTGTATTTATCAAAGTCTTTTAATCAAATGAAAAAAATAGCAAAAACCTTCGTATATGTTAAAAGTAGCAATGTTAAATAAGCAAAATAAATCTACTTATATATTTCAACTATCTATGTTATTTTTAATTCTTATTTTTGTTTATAGCAGAGCTTTTATTGGGGTAAGCATATTTGGATTTAGAATAGGCGAGTTAATCGTAGCTTTTTCACTAATTTTGACTTTAGGTGCTTTTATAGATTCTCAATTTCGTAAAAGTCCAATAGATAGACTGATGAAAACACAAATGGGTTTTGTGATTACCTTTATAATAATTACAATTCTGACAAATTCCTCTTTTTTTGAAAGCTATACATATAAGTCATCTTCATACATATGGACGATTGGCTATTTGTATCTTGGCTATATTTTTTTTAAATACTATAAATTAAAGACTTCTCATTTAAACACTTTAATTTTTATAGCAGTGTTAGTTTATTTTAATGAAATTTCTAGAAGAATATTTTCTCCAAACTTCTTGGTTGAATTCTTAACTGCATATTCTGATAAACCCCTACAGAACCACAAGGGTTACGACTTAATAATGGTCTTCGTCATCTCTACATTTGCTTTCTTAAAAAAAATGCCTTACAAAAGACTAACAATTGACATATTTATTTTACTTTCAGCTCTTTACTTGCCTCTAATTGTGTGGAAAAGCAAAGGCGCTACATTAGGGTTTGTTTTTTATGTTATTTCACAGTTAATTTTCCACTCTAATAAATTAAGAAGAAATTTATTAAGAAACATAATCTTACTCATAGTTGCTGTGTTGGTTGTATTTATTTCTTCTGTGGGAATGACTTATTATGAATCATACGAAGTGCCAAGTGAAGATGCAATAGAATTTGTTTTAGATCACAAATTTTCAAATAGTAATTGGTTATTTTTATATATTGTCGATGGAAGAATCTATTCTGATGACGGAAATGCGAATTGGAGGCTTCAAATTTGGCAAGATGTAATTGAAGATTCAGTACAGGAACAAAGTTACATTTATGGCATAGGTTACAAAAATAAAATACCTGCAATGGAAGACCCTTCTAGGTCGGGACGAGATGGCACTAATGAAAATGTACATAATTTTTTAATAAATAATTATGCAAGAGGAGGTATTGTTCATTTATTATTAACGGCTTATTTTTTTGGTCTAATACTGTTCAAACGTGATGCTGAAGATTGGACTAGATTAATTTTTGTGATGCCATTTTTAATAACTTCGTTTTTTGGTGCCTCAATGGAAAGTGCACATTTTCCAGCTGTATTTTATTTTTTCTTAGCAAGTTTTTTTACAGACAGTTTTGATTAACATAGATAGGTATGAAGGCACTAATAACAGGAATAACTGGTCAGGACGGCTATTATTTAGCAAAATTATTGATAGAAAAAGGATATGAAGTACACGGAACAATTCGTAGATCCTCAACAATAAATACTGACAGAATAGATCCTTTAATTTCAGAATTTGAAGAAGTTGGAACGCTAAATCTCCACTACTCCGATTTACTTGACTCTGCCTCTTTAAATTCATTAATTAATCAAATTCAGCCAGATGAAATATATAATTTAGCTGCACAGTCCCATGTTGCTGTATCTTTTAAAAATCCAATTTATACAACACAAACAGGAACCCTTGGTTCAGTTGCCCTTTTAGAAGCTGTCAGGCATTCAAATAAAGAAATAAAATTTTATCAAGCTTCCTCCTCTGAAATGTATGGTGGCATTAATAAAGAAATGTTAAATGAAATATCTCCATTTATACCTAAAAGCCCTTACGCGGCTTCAAAAGTATTCGCTCATAATATGACAAAACTATATAGAGAATCATATGATCTGTTCTGTGTAAATGGAATACTTTTTAATCACGAATCTCCACACAGAGGACAAACTTTTGTTACAAGAAAAATTACAAGAGCTGTTGGAAGAATTGTTAACAATCTACAATCAAAACTTACTCTAGGTAATCTAGATGCTTCTAGAGATTGGGGATTTGCAGGCGATTATGTCGAGGGAATGTGGTTAATGCTTCAACATGACACACCCGATGACTGGGTTCTTGCCACAGGCGAAACTCATACAGTCAAAGAATTTTTACAGAAAGCGTTTAAGTATGTTGATTTAGATTGGGAAAAGTATGTACAAACCTCTGAAAAATATTTTAGACCAAATGAAGTAGAGCACCTACTTGGTGATTCAACTAAAGCTAGAAAAGAATTAAATTGGTCTCCAAAAACTAGTTTTGATGAATTAGTAAAGCTAATGATTGAACATGATTTAGTTTTAGCTGAACAAGAAAAAGTTCTTATACAAAATAAGCTTATGACGCCTACTTGGGAAAATCCAATAATATAATTTTATAGATTATTTAAATACCATTTGTACGTTAGTCTTAGTCCATTATCAAGATTAACTTCAGGACTCCATCCAAGCTTATTAATTGTGCTTGAATCTAAAAGTTTTCTAGGGTTACCATCTGGCTTAGTGCTATCAAAGCTTAATTGACCGTCAAACTCGACGACTTTTTTAATTTTTATAGCTAAATCATATATTGTGATCTCATCTCCACTTCCAATATTTAATAATGACTCTTTAGGCTTATTAAAGATTAAATATTCAATAGCCCTAGATAGGTCATCAACATAAAGAAATTCTCTCAAAGGTTTTCCTGTTCCCCATATTTTAAATTCTTCAGCTTTTTGCTCTTTAGCTTTATGCATTTTTCCAATTAATCCAGGTATTACGTGACTGTCATTTTCAGAAAAATTATCAAAAGGACCATATAAGTTTGTAGGCATAAGGTTTAATACTTTATGACCATATTGACTTGATAAAGCATCTCCAATTTCTATAGCAGTTAATTTTGCCATCGCATAAGGTGAGTTTGTAGGTTCAAGCCTTCCTGACATTACACTTTCTTCTTTAATTGGATTATCAGCTTCTAAAGGATAGATACAGCTACTACCTAAATTAATTATGTACATTTCAGGGAAAGGAATTGATGCTTCAAGAATATTTACATTAATTTTTAGGTTTTCTAAAATAAATTCTGTTCTTTTAGAGTTATTTGCATAAATTCCACCAACTTTTGCAGCAGCATTAATCATTATGTCTGGCTTTGAATTTTCAATTAATTCTTTTGTTTCCTCAAAATCAAATAAATCAGCATCATTTCTAGTTGCACAAATTAATTCTTTAATGTTGGGATTTCTTCCTAGTATGTTTTTTACTGATGTCCCTACAAGACCGTTGCTTCCTAAAATTAAAACTTTCACTGAATTACATTCTAACTATTTCATTTATTAAAAAATATTAATCTTTTGCTTTATTAAGACTACAGTTCGCAACTATCAAAAAGAACAAAATTAAAACAAATGAAGGTAAATATAAAATTGAATCACCCTTTATGAAATTAATAACCAAATATATCAATGGATAAAAAATAATTTTATCTATGTATTCTCTTTTTATAACAATTCTAAAAATATGAATAGAAATAATTAAAACTCCTATTAAGCCAAAATATAGAAGGATATTTAACAAGGATGAATGAGGAAGTAAAAATGTTTCTAAAGCGAAATTTTTTGTATCATTACGGACAGCATCATAATTGCTTACACCAATTTCACTGTAATGCTTAGAGAGATTCAAAGGGCCAGTACCAAATAAAAATTCATATATTGATGGATTATATCTTGCAAAAAACAAGCCCCACAAAATTGATCTATTTATATAAAAAGAAACAGTACTAAGAAGCCCAATAATTAATTTGCTAATTTGTGCATTTTCTCCTTGAATATGAGTTAAAAAACTCGATTGCTGATAGTCATTCTTATAATAAAGAGCATCTTGAACAATTTTTGAATTAGTAAATTCAAGAGAATAAATTGAACCTTGGAAGGCCAAGTAAGCAAAAAATAAAACTGAAACAACTCCTGAAGACAAAATTATTTGCTTTTTATACTGCTTGTTTCTTGATACATAGTAAATTAACGAAAAGATTGCTAATAAAATAAAGGCACTTGCATTATTAGATTTTATTAAACCAAACAATGTTACTCCAATAAATAAGATTTCTAATTTACTTATATTTTTTCTATTTTTTATAAAAATAAGTACATACAAAAGTATTGATAATCCATAAAATTCACCTATTGTTTCTGCACTTGGAAAAAAACCTCTCCAAGCATTGCCATCAACAACATTTAACGTATTCATACCGGTTTTATTTTGACCGAAATAGTAAAAATTTAAAAAATTAAATAATGTTGCATTAGCACCAAGTAAACCAAAAAATACAACTAGAAAAGAGCATATCAAAAAGTTATTTTTTATAAGCTCTAAATTAATATTTTGTATGTTCTTCTTTATTAAAGTGTGTAGGCCATTAATAGTTAGAAAAAAAAGAATAGACCAATATATTGTCGAATGAAGGTTCATTGAACTACTAGAAAAGCCAACTATTTTATCTAAATCTAAGGTGTAATTATATTTATTTGAGTTAACAATCCAAAAGAGAGGACCAATTAATAATAAAGATAAATAAATATATATATTTTTATGTTTCTCAAAAAGTGAATAAACCCCAAAGATAGTAAATATAAACGTGTAAACATGCAGGTTCAATCCTCCAATTACGGCTATAAATAAAAACATAAAAGGAAAAAAATTAATTATATTTTCAAACCTATTATTAACAAACTCTAGACATAGAAAAGTTACAAAAAATATGAAAGCAAACAATATGAGGTAGCTACTTAATTGTTCAAGATTTAAAAAGTACAAACTTTTTGAGTAAAAGCGTTTTTCAGCATAAATACCATATGTCAAAAAAATTGATGAAAGAAAAAGAATAGAATTATATTTTCTACTAAGAAAATTAATGTGACCTTCATGTGTTTTGATTAAAGAAAAACAAATCAATAAAGCAAGAGATTTCAAAATAATTCCAATAAGAGCATTGGTACCAATTGCAATAAAAAAAGTATTTCCAATCCTGTCAATTCCAGTAACTGTTCCAAAGCATTGATAAGAGGAGTAATGATTTGGTCGAAGTTTAAAGTGTTTTTGATATGCAACTTTTGGATTTTCGATTATTATTTCCATGAGTGAAAACTCACAAGTATTTATTTGATAAAAACTCAAGTCATCTGTTATTTCTTGTGCCTTTAAATCATCAGCACTGTTGTTGACCGTCCATGGGAGCACTAGAAGCAAAAAAAGTAAAATTAGTTTAAGAGTAAAGTTTTTATTTTTAGTCAAAGAAATTAATTGATTCATGAATATTTTCTCTTCTTAAGGAGCGAATATATAAATACACTAAAAATAAGCAACATTGAAAAACTGTTATAGAAGTTTAATTCATTTGTACCATAGAGAGTATTGTCCCAACCTCCAAGAACATAATGTTCACATTCTGTAAATGAATTTACAGTAACAATATTTCCATCTTCATCATAAAGCTGAACACCAGAAAATGCTGGATCGTTTTCAAATACAAAATTAGGATTGCTTTCAATATTTGGTGTTATATGGTTATCAGGATAGTTTCCACAAAATATTTCTACTATTGAATTTTTTTCCATATCTAGTCAGCCTATTATAATTCTATAATTAAAATTGCCTCAGGTGTTAAATTTACTATATTGTTTTGATTCAAATTATAATTTTCAAGCATTTACTTCTATTTTTTCATTCTTAGAAAAATCTAGTGAAAAAATAAGTCTTAACATAATTCATAAAGATACTTCAAAAAAAGACATTTTTCCAGAAAATATTTTAAAACATAGTAATTTAAATGAACTAAATATCTATAGATTTGACAGAAAGTTTCAAACATTTCCTAAAGTTGAAAATTCTCATGTTTCAGAAGCCACTTACTACAGATTATTTTTCAACGACTACATCAAAAATATAGAAGATTTTGAATCTATCACATATGTAGATTGTGACATGATATGTTTAAAAGATCCATCTTCTGAAATAATTGAAAATTCCAAGAATCTTGTAGAAAGTGAATATGTTCTTGCTGCTAGAAAAGAGAAGTTTGAAACAATTGAAATGGAAAAGATAATTAAAAATCTTAATTTAAGTTCTTCTAGGTATATGAATGCTGGATTATTAATAATTGATGTAAATAAATGGATAAATGAAAATTTGACACAAAAATTATGTGAAAAACTTTTACAAATTGAGAACAATATTGTTTATTGGGATCAAGATGTATTTAATGCTTATTTGGACGGTGCATTTTATGAACTTCCGGAATCTTTAAATTGCTATACAAATCTTGAAGATAATTTAACTGTTTCTAAAGAAGTAAAAATAGTTCATTACTACGGAAACAAAAAACCTTGGACAACTAAGGGGATATTTAATAAAAAGTCTACATACTATCAAGATATGTTCAGGGAACTTGGTTTGGGAAACTATCATATTACTCATAAGAGAAGAAGAGATTCCGTAAGACATCTTATTAGAGGTATTTTTAATTTAAATATTATTTATGTGAAAAAACCGGCTTCTTTTTTAATAGACTTTTTAATCTCCATGTCCAAGAAGCCAAATATAATCTGAATACTCTTTATTAGACACCACGCTTAATGAATAATTCTTAGAAATATGCAAAACTGCATTTTTAGGAATATCTTTACTATTATCATCGTTACTATATTTTTCAAAAGAATTAACTAAATCACCTTCTTTTAATTTAAATAAAATCCCTGTTTGTTCGTGCTTAATAATTTCTGAATTATTTTCAATATCAGTTGCGAAAACTAAACAACCTGAGGCCAAAGCTTCAAGGAGCACTTTTGAATTCCCTTCGAATAAAGATGTTGATATGAAATATTTAGTCGAACTAAGGATATTCATTAAATCATTATGAGGCAGGCTACCAAGAAAATTTATCTTAGTATTTAAAGTTTTAGCTAAATTTTCTAATTTTATTTTTTCAGGACCATCTCCAACTATGTCTATTGTATGATTTGAGTTAGAGAATTCTTTGATTAAATAACTATAGTTTTTTTGTTTAACAAGTCTACCAACTGTAATTATTCTTAAATTATCTCTATTTTCATATTTCATATTCTGATTTACAACAACCCAGTTGGGCCTAATTTTTAATTTTGTTTTATTGAAAACATACTTTTTTTTAATAAATTCAAAATCATCTTTGCTTGTGACTGTATAAAGATCTGAAAAAATTAGTGAAACTTGAGTTAATAAGTAGTAAAGGATTTTTTTAAATAATGATTTTTTGTCTTTGATGCTAAATATGAATGCATCATATCCTGTTCTGATAAGTAAAGGTTTTTTTGTTATTAACTTAAGTAAAATTGCAATCCATGAACCATTAAGCTGGTTAGTTTTAATCAGAGATATATCTTTCAGCTCTTCTTTTATTAAAAATGGTAATTTTAAAGTTCTTAAAAATAATTTAAAGTTTCTATCTGATTTTTTGATATATTCATATATAGGAATTACTGATAAATTTTGATAGTTTTTCAAATATTGATGTTCTGAATTGTCACCAAATGTGAGAAAAGTATATTTAACGCTATTATTTTCAGACAAATAATTGTAATAACTTAGTTCTCTATTTACGATTCCAGAACTTTTCCACGTACTTAGGGAATTTTTATAGGTAAATAAAACTAAAATCTTCAATTTATCTTCTAGTTTAAATATAGTCTAATAGTTAGTATTAACTTAGATTATTCTATTTATATGAACTTCTTCAAAGTAAAGGCAAGATTTTGAAAACTTTAACTAAAAATTATTATTTGAAAGTATTTTTATTAGTTATATTCCTGCTACTTTTAACAAAAATTGACTTTAGAGTAACCAGCTACAGTAACTCAAGTTCGGTTGATGATGCAAGTTACATGTACCATGCATATACAATTGGTCATGATTTTGATTTAGATTATACAAACCAAATTCAAATCACTGATGAATATACAAAATTAGGATTTTATTTTAATGGAACACAGTATGTCCCAAAACACCCTATAGGCCCAGGAATATTTGCAGCACCATTTGCTTTTGTTGGGAAGCTTTTACAAATGTTAAATACAACCACAAATTTTTCTGAAAATAATATTGCTTTTTTCATATATTCATTATCTTCAATTTTTTACTTTTTTACATCTATCTTGCTTATCGCAAAAGTTATAAACAATAGTCCGAAATTTAATAAAACTACACCAATATCAATTTTTTATTTACTCCTTGGATCAGGTCTTGCTTACTATTCGTTTGAAAGGTTCAGCATGACACACACCTATGAAGTTTTTTCTATAGCTGTCTTGTTTTATGTAGCTTATAAAAATCCTAATGGTGATAAAGGAAAAATAAATGTAATAATCGGTTTTCTTCCAGCAGTATTCTTATTAATACGTTGGGTGAATATATTTATTTTTCTCATTCCGTTCCTTTATTATTTTTTAATTGATCAAAAAAAATCTATTAGAAATATCCTTCAATCAAAGCTCTACTATATTGGTTTAACATTAGGAGGTTTGCTTTTTTTAACTCACACAAAAATTTTGTATAATGTTTATACTTTAAATCCTAAGCTTATTTATAGAGATAATACACCAATAGGCTTCTTAGAATATACAAATTTAGACTCGTATTTCAGTTTTGATTTTATTACTTTAACAATTAAGTCATTAGCAATAATTATTTTTTCTACTGAATTTGGGTTGTTATTTTTTTCTCCAGTTTTATTCTTCATGTTTTTCTCTTTATTTAAATTGCTATATAAAAAAGAATATTCTTTAATTACTATTTTATTTCCAATC
>Ga0310343_10001916_pt1 | contig 10852 bp, 13 predicted proteins | sample HC15DNA2025_MG_FD_203519 | JGI IMG/M metagenome (GOLD analysis project Ga0310343, IMG submission 203519) | Marine microbial communities from station ALOHA, North Pacific Subtropical Gyre - HC15-DNA-20-25_MG | ecosystem: Environmental > Aquatic > Marine > Oceanic | place: Pacific Ocean: North...
ACCTGTTACTCCAACCCGAATATGTTCTATTCCTCTTAGTCCAAGTCGTTTGTATGCATATTACAATGACCAAATGTTTGATGAGTGGGTGAAGTATTATAGTAAAACTAATTTGGACCAATCTCCTGATTTGTTTTTGAATTATATATTTCAAAGAGGGAATCAATTTGAAGATGATATACTAAAATTGATTAAACGCAAAGGATTTCCTGTTAAAAAAATATGCAATGGTTATGGATTCAATACAATTAGACAGATGAGTCATCTGACTGAAAAATGTATGAGAAGTGGTTGTCCAATCATACATTCTGCTCCATTGTATTCTAAAAAAAGAAATTTCTTTGGCATTGCGGATCTGTTGATTAATGGATTTGCTCTAAAGAAATTATTTCCACATTTGGTAAATTGTTTGAACGAGGATGAGGCTATATTTGGAAATTATTATTATGCAATTGATATAAAAAGTTCATCCGTTCAACTTTTATCTAATAAATATCTTGGCAATACCGGAAAAACAAATTATTACAAATCCCAAGTGTATATGTATTCACTGATTATAAGTGATATACAAAACATTGAACCGACATTGGGGTTTCTACTCTGTAACAAATACAAAAGTTGTAAAGTGAATTATTCACCATTTGAAAGATTGGGTGTGATTAATTTTCAAGGCCATGATAATTATATTATACCCAAGTTTATGAAAGCTGTTAATTATATGCGACTTTTTATTAGAGATGGACATTTGTGGAATGTTGATGAGGATCCGACAAATCAACTGCTACTACCGAATGACGGTAGTAAAGGAAATTGTCAAGGATATAAAAAGGCTATATTGCAGAGAACTGGTGATATAACACAATTATACAGATGTGGATTGAAACATAGACAAATGTGCTTTAATAAAGGTATTATATCTATTAATGATCCTAATATTTCTTCTGAAAATCTTGGTATCTGTAACAGCAAATACCAAAAAATTGTGGATAAGATGATCGAGCTGCATCAACAGAATCGTGAAACTATATACCCAAACAAGATTACCAATGTTAGTCATGAATGGAGAAATGAAGATAACGCTATTTATTTAGATTTCGAAACAATTAATAATATTTTTAAGGGAGTTGAACGATCTGGTTTTATATTTAATGTTGGATTTTGTTATCAAAAGAAGACCAAATTAAAGACTAAATCTTATATTGTTAAAGAATTGAATGATGAATCCGAAAAGCAATTGCTTTTGAGAATGATTAAAAAAATACAATCAATTTCTAGCAATCCTGTTATATATTATTACTGTGCAGACGAATCTATGTTCAATAAAAGCATGAATTACCATAATATTGAAATTCCTGATTGGAAATGGATTGATGTACATAAAATTTTTGTCAATGAACCTATCGTTATTAAAGATTGTTTTAACTATAAACTTAAGAATGTGGCAAACTATCTATATAAATATAATAAGATATCTAGTAATCTTACGGACAGTATTGTAAATTGTGGTTCTAACGCAATGGTTTTGGCGTATAATTATTATACGAATAAAAATAATTCAAACACTGAATATATGCATAGAATCATAAAATATAATGAATTTGACTGCAAAGTATTGTTTGAAATAATATCTTATCTAAGAAAAAATCACTAAAAATTAAAAAACATAAATATATTAAATAAATCATACATTTAAATAAAATGTATGATTACAATTACGATTATAAATTAATGAATATATTAGATAATTATATAATAACTCCAATAGTTGTATTTATAGAGTATTTAACAAGTAGTAAGAAAAAAGAGGAAAAGATAAATAATTTTAATTCTATTTCTAATTCTAATTCTATTTCTAATTCTATTTCTAATTCTAATTCTAATTCTAATTCTATTTCTAATTCTTTTTACAATTCTTTTTACAATTCATTTAATTATTTCTTTTCTCCCCCTAAAACCGAATCAATAGAATTAGATTATATAAGATGAAATAATAATTAATCATTTATAGCACAATCGGGATAGGCATCTCTCATAGTTTCATCTGTTTTGTATAATGAAAATATAATAGATACTATAGTTATAATAATTAGCATCATAATACTATACCATTTCATACGATAAAAAGTAAATATTTTTTTGCTTGGAGGGCATAATATATATAACCCAATAATAGTCATTAGTAATAGAAAAGGAATAGGAACAACAGAATCAGTTGTTTCAGGCTCATTACAAGGATTTATTAACCAAAATTTATCATAATCAACAGACGGACTGCCATACATACTATTTGTAATTGCATTGATAATACAATTACCATTTGTAGCTATAGATACTAGTAAAAATATTGGAATAATAATATATAGTGTAATAGCGATTAACGGTTTATAAAATGTTAGTGGTAATAAACCTATCATACCCATCAAAAAATAATGAAGATATTGAATAATATTTATTGTTACACAATTTGTCATTTATTATTATAAATATTAAAATAAAAGAATATAATGAATACCATATCCAATAATTCTAATAATACAGTATTATCAAAATTATTGTTATCAACTAGTGTCGATAATAAAAAATTGCAGACAGAATTAAAACGTATATCCAGTTCATTATCCAACAAATCAACACAACTTATTAACGGTATTACAACTGATGGTATAACCAAAAGTATACCTATTTCATTGATTGGTAATTCAACAGAAAAATACAAGTTATTAAAACAACTTATTCTCTTGAAGGCGGATATTAATAAATTTGGAATAGATGGATATACTCTTTTAAAAAGAGAATTGTGTAAACCTATTGAAACCATTGATGTAAAATTTATTTTTACCATTTGTTCTAAGGGAGCAGATCCCAATATTCCAACATGTTTTCCACCAATTATTTCGTTTATAAAACAAATGGAAGGAGAAATGAACGATTGTATGAAAATTAATATAAAAAATAAAATAAGGGATATTATAAGAATACTTATCTGTTTTGGAGCAAATGTATTACAACAAGATGTATATAAGAAGGATGCAATAGATTATGCTAAAAAATGTAATATACCCGAACTATGGTTTTCAGTATCCCATATGCCATTTATTAATGTTTATACAAACCCTTTGTTGCGATGTATTGCAAATATGTATAAAATTAATACAAAACATATTGATTTAAATGATGAAAAAAATAAAGAGTTTATCATAACAAAAATTAAAAACCATCACACAGATAATAGTGTAAAATTTCGTAATAATAGTATTACGAATATTCACAATCCACATACATTAAGTGGAACGAATATTTATGAATTATGTAATGATGAAATTGTAGTATATAAATTAGATAAATATACATGGTGTTTTCATATGAATGAAATACCGAATATTATACTAACAGGAAAAAATCCGTGGACCGGTCAATCTATATCTGACAATATAATTGAAGGTATGTATAATAATTTACATTGTATTCCCGAATTTTCTCTTGCTGATATAATTACAAATAAATATTATAGTTCATCTATATCTAAAAAGAATTTATTTCATTATTTAAGTGTATTTATTCATTCGTTTAATTGTAATGTGGTTATGGAAAAATTGAATAATATACCTAAAAGTGAATTATTACAAATTTTAAAGTATTCCACAGAATATCACAATGTAATTGATATTATTTTTAGTAGGGGATATTCATTTCCTAGAGATTGGTTTTTAAAAATAATAAATTTGTTACAAGACAATACATTAACTGTTCCTAAAATATCCTATGTATGCGAACGATTTATTAATTTATATGATATATTACAATATATTATTAACATTATGGGCGTTGAGTTATTTTCTAGTTTAAAACAGCATATTATATTTAGTTCATATGTATCTATTTTTGAATTAAAGACGATTATAGGAGAATACTATTCGTTATTAATTTTGGAAAGATTTAAAATAAGTAATTATGTGAATAGTAATGAAGATATTGAAATTGAATGGATTGAATTAATGAAAATGATGATTCGTCACAAAGATTAATTTAAGATAATATATTATATGATAAAGATATTATTGTAATGGTTCAATTAGTAGCATTTGATATAGGTAAAAAGAATTTTGCATTTGTTATTTATTCTTGCGATGAATCTTCAACGTGTATTGAGGACTTTTATAAAAAGGGTAGAGTTGTTTTTTATAAAAATATAGATTTAACATATGACTGTAAACAGTCAAGATATTTAGATCCTAAACTATACAATAATATGTATACAGAGTTAGATAAATATATAAATTATTGGAATAATTGTGATATTATATTGATAGAACAACAAATGAGTTTTGGAAGAAATAGATATAATACAATGGCGTTAAAATTAGGGCAACATTGCTATAGTTATTTTGTATTTAAATATATGAATTCAATCACACCAAAAAAAATAATAGAATTTCCTGCATATCATAAAACACAAGTGTTAAACGCCCCTAAAAAAATGACTAAACCTCAACGAAAAAATTGGTCGGTTGAATGGGCTTTTCATTTATTACATATGAGCGATGATCATTATTTTTTACATTTTTTTCTAGAAGAGAGTAAAAAGGACGATATTGCAGACTGTTTATTAATGTGTGTAGCATATATTTTAAAAATGAATAGTTAAATTATTTTTGAACTAAAAATAATTTAAAGTAAAATACATTAATAGTAAATGAAACTATTTAAAATAAAAACTCCGCAGGGTTATATTTTTAAAGTATTATCCGAACTTTTATTGAACATCGTTACGCATATATTTTTAAAAATTGATGAAAATGCAATTTATCTCAGTATGATCGATGAACAAAAAAAAATTCTTGTAGATTTTACATTAGAAAAAGGAAATTTCACCATTTATAAATTCAAGTCAAAACAACCTTTATATATTGGTATTAATGCAAAACATTTACATAAAATGTTACGATCCGTAAAAAAGAAGGATTCATTAATGATGTTTATTGATGAAAAGAAGGAAGTGTTGGGTATAACAATTATTCCAAAAGAACATAATAGAATTACAAATTCCTACATTAAAATACAAAATGTTCAAAATTTAAACATTGAAATTCCTTTTAATGAAAAGAAAACCAATCCTATTATAGTGCCATCTAATGATTTCCAAAAATTATGCAAGGATATGAATAATATAGGTTCTAAAATAAAGATAAGTTCAGAAGGACATTGTGTAAAATTTTCTTGTGATGCAAATAATATTTATTCAAGAGAAGTTATTTTTGGGGAGATTAATGAAGATGATAGTGATGATAGCGATGATGATAATCAATATGAAGAAGTATTTGATACAGATGTCATGATACGTATTATTAAAATTGCCGGATTGAGTTCGCAATTACAAATTTATCCTGTGAATGGATTACCATTATTATTTAAAAGTAATATTGGACAATTGGGTAAAATACGTATATTTGTAAAGGACAATAATTTAGTACAACGATCACAAAATTTACAAAAATCGCAATCGGATAGCGAATAAAAAATTAAATTAATTTAATATTAATTTAATTTATATTTTAATTTATATTTTAATTTATATCTTTCAACTGTTCTTCCCTAGTTTTTATCTTTCGTTTAAAAAATTTTTTACGCTTTTGTAATTCTTCAAAATATAATGTCCAAACACATTTTTCACATTTATGACCACAACATTCAGTATCAAAAATTGCTTTTGGATAGGATTTAAAATTTTTAAGTTTTTTAAAAATAGTATATACTCTTAACATCTTTTATTTTAAGTGTGTATAATAAATATTCATTCAAAACGATTGCAAAGCAATCGCGAATCACAAAGTGATTCAATTTTGTTTATAGTATGAAAAATGAGTTCGTCTATATTCTGCAAGTTGACTGAAATAACTAACCCAAACACAATCTTTACAATTCTTTTGACAACATTCATTTAATGTTGGAAATGTTGGAATTCTAGGAACAGGTTTTGGGTAAATAGCTTTTTTAAAAGTTTTTTTGAATAATCGGTTAAACATATTTTATTAAATGGTATATAATTTTATATACTATTTATTTAATTTTTTGAAAAGATAATATAGTTGAAATTATCCAATAATACACAAAAACAAGTTATAAAAAACTTAAAAGAATAATATTTATATAAAATATGGTTAATTTTGAATATAAAAAATCAAATAAACACGGGTATGGATTATTTGCTACTGAGGATATTAAAAAGGGGGATTATATATGTTATTATTATGGAAGAATTGAAAAAAAATCTGAATATAAACAAACTGATTTTAATCCATATGCTATGGAGTTTGGTCATAATGGTGATAGAATAATTGGAGAAACAGATATAACAAAAATACAAAAAGATGGATACGCTCAATTTATTAATGATGGAGCATTTGAACCATTTCCAGTAGATACAATTATGAATGCTATAAATAGTATGCATCCAATGTTAAAAAATAAAAATATATTTACTTTGGACAATAAAAATACTAACAGTAATGATTACAATAATATTTATAAATTATTGAATATTTGTTTGTTATATAAAGTTAAATGTATTGAAAAAAATAATGTTCAAGCACGATATGAAAAAGATAAAATTACAATATTTGCAACAAAAGATATCAAAAAGGGAGATGAATTATTATTGCAATATGGTATTACGTATTGGTTATATTATTATATAAATAACTATAAAAATAAAATAATAGATAAAGGTAATAATAGATTAATGAATACTGAAGTTATGTTAATGATGAATTTAGGAATAGTGTATAATAATGTTAAAAATAGTTTAAAAAATCATAAAACATTATTAGATAATTTTAATAAATATTTTAATATATTTATGAAGAAAATCTCAAATATATCATTTTATATTGATAATTATTAAACTTATTTATGCTTTATACCGTATGAAACCGACAACACTTATAATCGCACTAAATTTTCAATTTTTTTAATTGATTTTTTACTAAAAATCAATTATATTTTAAAAAATATTTGGATGAATCAACTAAAATTTAGTAACATAACTCCATCTACTAGAACCATTATTGCTAATATGAATATTACAATTAATATTCAAGAGTGTTATAATTTGTTACAAATTACACCTTACACCGTAATACAAAAGAAACGAGGTAGAAAAAAGAAACCCGTAACTGCGAATCCGAATTTAAATATTCCGACAGGTTCAATCATAACATTAAAGTTTAGAGACTTTAAAAAGGGCGTGGATCTCAAACAAAAGAAAAATCAAAGTTATATGTGCAAATATAAAAAGTTTTTTAGAAATGCACTAACTATTGTAATGATCATCAATCAAGGGGCAAAATTGAAAGAAATTAATATGAAACTTTCACAAAATGGAAAGATACAAATTACGGGAGCAAAGAGCGTGGAACAAGTGGTAAAATGCATAGACTATTTCTGGAGAATGATTCAACCGTATAAAAATACAATTTATACATTTCACAACAAGCGGGAAAGGACTCTAAAAGTTATATTTGATATTGTAATGACCAATATTCTATTTAATACGGGATTTCGTATCAATAGGCAAAATTTAGATTCGTATATAAATCAACGAACACGATATAAATCATTATACGAACCAAATTATGGATACACGGGAATAAATATAAAATTTAAAGTCGATAACGTATTAAATCACAAGTTAGATAAATACACGTGTCAAAAATCGGGGTGGAGAAAAAGTTCAATAGATTACAAGGAATATATAAGCACATTTCTTACGGAAAAGGAAAGAGAGAAAAGATTGTCTAAACAGCATTATAATACATTTTTAGTTTTTTATAGCGGAAATATTATTATGAGCGGTATTAGAGAATGTTATATGAAAGAGGCATTTAACGAATTTTTATCTATTTTAAAAAATAATAAAAATTTAATAATGGAAAATTTAACTGTCTAGATCAGATAAATTTATGTTTTTTAAATTTAATGATGATATAGGATTATCTGATAATAGTGAGGGAACTTTTTTAGAAATATTTTTGGTAATTGTTTGTGTTGATGTATTCAGGACCGGTTTTAATGATGGTCTTGATGCATTCTTGGTAATATTGTTAGTAATATTCTTGGTAATATTCTTGGTAATATTGTTAGTAGCATTCTTAACAGATGATTTGGTTTCAGATAATAATTTAGCGGGAGCGTTTAATTGTAATGGTTCCGTTTTATCAGAAAAATTAGATTCTATAGAACCTTGACTTTTAGGTGATAACGGAACTCTTTCAATAGATTTGTTGGGTTTATACTTGTTATAAAGATAATAAAATACCAAAGCCGCTGCAATTACACCAACACCTATCCACACATTACGTTTCCAAGAATTATCAACTGGTTTTTGAACCGGTTTAGAAGACTTGGGTTGAGTCATTTGTTCAATATGATTTGCCAATTTTGTAAACACAACATTAACTTTTACATAACATTCACTCTTTGCTTCCAATAACAAAAAATAATTTTGGTATACATTTTTATTAGATATAATTTCCCCACCCAATGACCCTACTACTTTTTTTAATGGTTTCTTTTCGAAGTCGGGAGAATCTAATTGCGTTTGATTTACAATTAGCATATAATATTCACAATTATTATTAATACGACCATCTTGAAAAACTCCTTGCGTGTTAAATTTTATTTTAAAATTAATAACATTCTTATTGAGGTCAATTAATTGCCTGGATGAGTTCACTTTATATACTTTATTAAAACTTGACATGTTTTAATAAAGTTTTTTAATCTTTTTAAATAATAATTATTTTCAATAATAAAATGATATATGATGGATTATCACCAAAATATTGTATAATTGTAAATAAACCCTTTCCACTTAATTTGTGGAAACATCATTATGTGTATAAACACTATCTTAAATATTATGGATACGATGAAGTAGAAGGATTTGTAAATGAAAGTGGGTGATAATTATAATATCGCACATCTTCTCATATACACCAATTTATTCCATCTTTTAATAGTATACTTATTACTCATACTATAATTACAACGATCACAAATTGGTTTTAAATTTTTCAATTTTAATTCACCACCTTTTGATTCTGGAATATCATGACCAACATGATAATTAAATACATTAATTTCATTATTACACCAATCTACATAACATTTATTTTTAAATTTTTTACCAAAAGTATTAATCCATACTTGTTCCTTTAATGCCTTTGGCACATTTTTCTTTTTATAAACCATTATTTATTGTTTAGAATACTCTTTTGAATATTGTTTTAAAATCTTCTTTTATTAATATTATTTATTGTGTTAAATAATATTAAATAATTTAATTTACAAAGTATTCTATTGACGAATCTTATTTACATGTATATCCAGAATTCAACATTAAACTTTGACCTGGTGTTATTTGGCATAAAACTGTTGATGGGGCAGGGGGGGAATTATATGCGGAACACACTCCGAATTGCTCATTATACGAAAGAATATTACAATCTACTTGTTGTTGTGCTGTATTAGCATTGTATTGATTACAAACATCAATACAATTATTAGCGCTAGGCACATTATAAGCAAACCCTGAAAGAGTATTTATATTTGTATTAGGAATAGTATAATAAGGGCCTTGATTTGATGAGGGTCCAGGACAAGGACAAGGTCCTGGTGATATACCTGGTCCACTTGGTCCTGGTGATACTCCTGGTCCACTTGGTCCTGGTGATATACCTGGTCCACTTGGTCCTGGTGATATACCATTTCCACCATTTCCGCCCATCATCAATATAACTACAATTACAACAACGGTAACAACAATTATTGTAGATAATAATATATAAAATGTAGATGTTTTCATTTTATATATTGAATTAAATTTTTATTTTTTTTTTAAACTGCCATTTTCATAGATAATTTTGAATGAGATGTATATCCCAATACACTTATATTTTGATATGATAATTCACTTAACTTATTGCTCTGCTCGGAGAATGTACAATTACTTTTGATTATTAATTGTGGAAATGGTTTGGGTATTCGTTTAATTTGTTTTTGTAGTGCTGGTATATGATTGGTATAGATATGTGCATCTCCAATAGTATGAACGAGTTCTCCTGGTTTCAAATTGGTAACATGTGCAAATAAATATGTTAATAAACTTGCTGATGCAATATTAAATGGAACTCCTAATCCCATATCACCGGAGCGTTGATATAATGAACAAGATAAATATCCATCACTTACATAAAATTGATATAATACATGACAAGCAGGTAAACTTACTTTTTTTAAATCACTTGGATTCCATAAATTAATTAAAATTCTTCTACTTGTTGGATTATTTCTTATTAAATTCAAACAATAATTAACTTGATCTGTTCCAATTCCTGTATAATCTGTATGACAATTCTTATATTCTCCTCCAAAATGTCTAAAATTAAATCCATAAATTGGTCCGCAATCACCTTCTTTCAAATGAGTTAATCCTATACTATCCAAATATTCTCTTGTTGAATTACCATCCCAAATATGAACTCCTTCTTCTTGTAATTTTTTGGCGTTTGTATCACCTCGTAAAAACCAGAATAATTCCTTTGCAATTCCTTTCCAAAACATCTTTTTCGTTGTTAGTAATGGAAATTGTTTTTTCAAATTAAATCTCATTTGACATCCAAAAATAGATTTTACACCAACACCTGTTCTATCAGTTCGTAATTTTCCCTCCGTTAATATCTTATTTAGCAAGTGTAAATATTGATATTCATCGTGTATTTTATCGGTCCTTGTATATGTTCTAAATTGATAACCAAGCCCCTTTTTAGTTTTATGGTCGGTAATATCAGTCAAT
>Ga0310343_10001918_pt1 | contig 10850 bp, 9 predicted proteins | sample HC15DNA2025_MG_FD_203519 | JGI IMG/M metagenome (GOLD analysis project Ga0310343, IMG submission 203519) | Marine microbial communities from station ALOHA, North Pacific Subtropical Gyre - HC15-DNA-20-25_MG | ecosystem: Environmental > Aquatic > Marine > Oceanic | place: Pacific Ocean: North...
CTGCGCAGTTTATCAAATGACCATAATTTATTATTTCATTATTTGTAAGTTGAATAGCTTTTCCTTTCTCATAAACACTCCATTGAGGTTCTGAAAAGATAAATTTTACTCCCTTACTAGATAATTCCTCTTGCAGCTTATTTATTACTTTAATTGGATTAACTACAGCAGTATTTGGACTCCATAAAGCTCTACCAGTTGGACAAGTAGCATCGGGAACTAATTCATTTACTTGATTCTTATCCCAAAATTCTACTTTTGCTCCATTTGCCTTACCTCTAGAAGCTAAGACTTCTAATTGACTATCTAAATCTTCTCTTGTTGGAATTATTAATTTTCCACATTGATTTATTGGAAGACTTCTATCTAATACCCATGATTTAAGACGTTTTGCACCAGCGACACAAACTTTTGCCTTAAGTGAGTTAGGTTCATAATATAAACCAGCATGTAAAACGCCACTATTTCTTCCAGATGAATGGAGACCAAGTTTTTTTTCTTTATCGATAATTAAAATACTATTGGTAATTTCTTTCTCAATTAATTGATTAGCAATGCTTAAGCCAATCATTCCTCCTCCAATAATAACAGCTTCAAAATTCCTTGCTGATTTTGTATTAATCATTTTTTAATTTGAGAAAATTTGTTGGGAAGCAATTTAAATTATTTATTAAATAAATTTTAGAGGATTTAGCTTTTTCCTTTAAAGATAATTTTTTAATTTTGTATGATTCTATATAAGTACAGTCTGATGATTTTTGAATAATTTTACTTCTTTCTGTTAATCCATGACCTGTAAGTACATGAAAAATTGTCTTTATATTTGCTTTTAAACCAGCTTGCAAATCTGATAATCTGTCACCTATGAGAATTGATTGACTTAAATCAATATTAAAGTCACGCTGGGCTTCAAATATCATACCAGGATTTGGTTTTCGCCAATAGGAATTTCTTTTGTTATCAAATCCGTTTGCGTATATTCCGTCTACAGACGAGGGAAGATCAAGGTCTTTTAAAAATCTATCTGTTACCGACTTATATTCGTCCCAAGTAAAATAACCTCTTGATATGCCTGACTGATTTGTAATTATAATAATAATCCAATTATTTGCCTTGGCAAATTTTATTAGTTCTCTTGCACCAACTTCTATTTTTACTTTATCTGCAGAGGATATATAATTACAATCTTTTATCAATACACCATCTCTATCAAAAAAAATGGCTGGCTTTTGCATAGCAAACTTTCCTGGAATTACGTAATTATAAAGATATTTTTTTTTGAGGTCTTTTTCAGGTAGGATTATTTTTTTCATAAATATAATTAAATATTTTTTGTAGAATTATAAATAGTTATATCTTTTTAAGATTATATGGAAATTTGTGAAATTTTAATTTTTTTCTTTAGATCATGCCATGCCCCTATCTAAACATAAAGATTACATGATTTAATAACATATATGAATAAAAACATCTTTAATTAAAGTTATTTCTAAAGCTATAAAAATCTGTAAACAAATCATCAAGATTTCTATAAAAGAGAAAGCAACATAGCAGAACAAAGCATAAATCTAATTTATAGAAAAAATCATAAAATAGAAGAATTCGTTAAGGAGTCTGAACCTCATGACATTCCAGACAAATGGTTCACATGACCATCCTAAAATAAATAAAAATATTTATAGTAGGGTAATCAATAAAATCTTAATTTTATTAAAAAATGATATTTATAAATAAGAATAATAATTCACTTATAGAAGCAATTTTTAACGGCGAAGGTTTCTACACAGACAAGACTTTAAAAGAAGCTGAATTTAATTATTTGTATGAAACGGTTCAAAATTCATATTCGGATACATTAAGTCACTATATGCCTGATGGCGAGAAAAAATATAATATTAAAGACTATGAAAAGTTAGATCTCAATAATGAACATAAAAAAATCTGGACAAAGTCGAATAGAATATTAAAGGAAAAAGCCGTAAAGCATTGGATTGATAATTCAGAATTAATTTCTTATCTTAAGGCAGAATTAGGTAATATAAGAATCTCAGATGAAGAAGATATGGGATATCCAAATGTTTATTGGAGATTAGTCAGGTCAAATAAAAAAGAAGATATAGGTCCACTTCATAGAGATGAATGGTTTTGGATACTTAATGATAATTATAAAGATAGTGAATCTCAAACAAGAATTAAAGTTTGGATACCATTATTAACAGAAACTGGGCAAAATGGACTGTTGGTTTTACCAAATAGCCATAAGGATGAAAGTATTAAATGGAATAAATTTGATAGAGATGGGGAACCAAAGCCTAAATTATATTCGTGCATTAATAATAAAGATCTTAAGCTTTTAAATCTAAATAAAAAGAACTTGGTCATTTTCAATGATAGGCTTTTACATGGAGGCGCTCTAAACAAAGGGACCTTGCCGAGAGTAAGCCTTGAATTCACTATCTTTATAAATAAACTTTAGCTTTCAAATAAAAACCAGTTGATATCTCATGTATTTAATAACTATCAATTCTATTAAATACTCAGGAGTCTAGAATGATATATCTCACAGGATACAAAGGTAACTTGGGAAAGTTTATTTACAAATCAGCAGATCAGAAACTCAATAGAATTAATTACAATAAAGTTAAAGGAGACAGAGTATATATAGGATTAGAAAATTTAAGCAATGAAGATTGTATTATTCATGCTGGTGCCACATTAAAAGAGAATATTGAAGAAGAAATTTTTGTCATGAACAATTACACTTCTCTACTATCAATTGTTAACTCTTGCAAAAGTAAAGGTGCAAGATTAATATTCATTTCTGCAAATTCTATTGGTAAAAATGAATTCGTCGCCAATCCTGAAAATCTAAGAGATAAATATACACTTCTTAAATATGAGTGTGAACAATACATTCAAAATAATTTGCCTAAAAATCAATATTTCATTATTAGACTACCTGGTTTATATATGAAAGGTAAAAAGAGCACTGCTTTTTTAGATAAGGTTTTTTATAATGAATGCATAAAGTTTAAAATAAATTCTTTTAATAAATTTAATAATCTTTGTTTATATTCAGATGCGGCCGATTTTATTTATAAATTAGCATTAATGAAAAAGTTCGAGGGGTTTATTGGATCAATTGCATCTACAAAGCCTATTTACTTAAAAGAAATTATAAAGTATATGATAGGAATCAAACCAAGTCTTTCAAATTTAATTGATTTCAGCAACGGCCTTGGAAATGAAGATTCTGTTTATGATTTTTCAAGAGCCATTTCATTAGGGTACAATCCCAAACCAACTGAAGTACTTATTAACTATTTATATGGAATCAATACTCAAACCAAATTATCGTAAAGCCTTTGGCGAATGTGAAGAGAAAGCATTACTAGAATGCATCGAATACTACAGAAATCGTGATGAAGACCCACCTTATGATGGTCATTATCAAAAGAAATATCAATCCTCTTATTCTGAAAAGATGGGTGGCGGATATTCAATAGCTATTAATACAGGTAGCTCTGCCTGTTATTTGGCAATACTTTCACTTGAATTAGATAAAGGTTCAAAAGTACTTTTGTCTCCAGTAACTGATACAAGTTCACTGATTTCTATAATTATGGCTGGATTAAAGCCAGTAATTGTAGATACTAAATCTGATTCCTATAACGCTAGTTTAAATGAATTTACGGAAGCATATTCAGATGACGTATCTGCTATATATCTTGTTCATACTTATGGTTCACCTGCGGACATAATTAGTATCTCAGATTTCTGTAAGCGAAAGAAAATAAAACTTATAGAAGACTGTAGCCAAAGTCCATTTGCATATGTAAATATTAATGGAGATAAAAAATACGTAGGTTCTTTTGGTGATGTTGCAGCGACATCAACTATGTATAGGAAGACCTTACAAACCTCAAGTTCAGGAGGTATTTTCTACACAAAAAACTATAATTTATATAAAGTAGCACTTGAATATTCTGATAGAGGAAGGCCAAAATGGGACAGTAAATTTAATCCAAGAGAACCTGGCAATGTTTCAAGAATAGGATTAAATTTAAATACATCAGAGTTTTCCTGCTCCATAGGTTTAGCATCATTAACTCGGATAGATAAAGCCATTGAGACAAGAACAAAATTAATCAATTATTTATATAAAGGGATTGAAGGTAAACAGAATATTTTCAAAGGTATGGATTTCCCAATTGGTTCATCTCCCTTTCTAGTTCCAATAATAATAAACCAAGAATATAAAAAAGAAATCAAGAATTTTTTAAATCAATTGAAGAAGTATGAAATCCCTCATTCCTATCCTTATAATTGTTTTGTATATGATTGGGAAATAACTAAATCTTATATTAAAGATACTTTATTTCAAAGAATAATTAGAAAAGGGAAAAGAAATATATATTCTAGTAACGCTAAAATAGTAAAATCCTCAACAATAAATATATTCCTCCATGAAGGATATTCTGAAGAATATATTGATTACATAGTAAGATCATTAGTCTAATTATCAATTAATGAAAAAATAATGAAAAAGGCTTTAATCATAGGAGGTGGATTTGGTGGTTGCACTGCTATTCATGAATTAAATAAGTCTGGCAACTGGGACATCACTCTTGCTGAGCCTTCTGAGAAACTTGGAGGAGGAGTCAGAACTCATTTCAGATCTGGACATCCACATACCATGGGTCCAAGGCATTTTCTAACTCAAAACGAATCAGTATATGAATACCTAAAACAACATTTAAACCTTAGATTATGCAAAGAACATCAATTTCTTTCATTTGTAGATGATGACTCCAACTTTTATAACTATCCAATACATTTTGATGATATCTGTAATATGCCTGAATCAAAAAAGATTTATAAAGAAATAAACGAACTTGAAGAATCATATAAAAATGCAGAATTTAATCTTACGACTGGGTCTCCAGAATTAGAAAAATCAGCAAATAATTATGAGGATTTTTGGATTAGATCAGTAGGTTCAGTTCTATATGAAAAATTTATAGAGAAATATACAAAAAAAATGTGGGTTATAGATGACAACAAAGAGATAGATGATTTCTCATGGTCACCAAAAGGTGTCGCCATCAAGAAAGGACCCAAAGCTGGCTGGGATACAGCTATCTCAGCATATCCTCAAGATTTAAATGGATATAATGATTTCTTTGATAAAGCCCAATTAAAAGCTACTAGACATTTAAAAAAAATAGTCAAATCTATTAATCCTAAAACATTAACTGCTGAAATAGATGGAGAGAAATTAAGCTTTGATATTATTATAAATACGGCACCTTTGGATGATTTATATAATAATTTAGAAGGCAAATTAAAATATATAGGAAGAAGAATTGAATATGCAATATTACCAACTGAATATTGTTTGCCAGAAAATGTATATTTCACTTATTACACTGGCAAAGAAGATTATACAAGGATAGTAGAATATAAAAAATTCACACAATATAAATCTAAAAATACTCTGATTAGCTTAGAGTATCCTGATTTGAATTCTGGTAAATATTATCCAATGCCATCGGAAAAATATAGAGTCCAACATAAAAAATACTTAGACATGTGTCATAAAGATTTCTATAATGCTGGGAGAATAGCTTTATATAATTACAGGTATGATATAGACGATGTAATAGAACAAGTTCTAGATATAACTAATAATTTATAATCTATAAGGGAGAAATTTTGCTTTAATTCTTTACTATTCAACTAAATTTTATCAATAACTTATTTTAAAATTAACCTCATGAAAAATCCACTAGAAAATTACAAAGATCAGAAAGTCTGCATTATTGGCTTGGGATATGTTGGCCTAACCTTAGCTTTATCAATGGCTGAAGTAGGCTTCGTAGTTCAAGGTGTTGAAGTAAGAGATGAGGTGATAGATAGTCTTAATTCTTATAGAGCTCACTTCTATGAACCTGGAATGAATGAAAGAATTTTTAGAGTTATTAAAAACAAAAGACTTTTATATTCAAAAGAAATTCCAAGCAATTTCAATGCCTCAGTATATGTAATAACAGTTGGAACACCCTTGAATGAAGATAAAAAATCCAGACTTGATATGGTTAAGAATGCGACCGATCAAGTATCAAATTATCTAAAGAAAGATGACCTAATTATTATGCGATCAACTGTTAAACTTGGGATTACCAGAAGTCTAGTAATGCCTATACTTGATAAAGTTGGTTGTGAATATGATATAGCTTTCGCACCAGAAAGAACATTAGCGGGAAATGCTCTTGCAGAAATCAGATCTTTACCTCAAATAATAGGCGGAGGTAACAATAAATCTACGATCAGAGCATCACAACTATTTCAATTCCTAACACCGACAGTAGTTCGAGTTAGTGATATAGAAACAGCTGAAATGATTAAATTAGTTGACAATGCGCAAAGAGATGTAAGTTTTGCTTATTCCAATGAAATTGCTATTGCATGCGACACTATTGGAATTAATGCAGCAGAAGTAATTAGAGCAGGAAAGCTGGGATATCCTAGAACAAACTTACCTTTACCTGGACCAGTTGGAGGACCATGCTTAGAGAAAGACTCATACATACTTGCAGAGGGTCTCAATGAATTGGGATTTAAAGCAGAAATAACATTAGCGGCTAGAAAATGTAATGAAAGGCAACCCCAATATATTGCAAAATATATAAAACATTTATTTTTAAAGAAAAATATTGAACAAGAAAGTATAAAAATCTCACTACTTGGAATTGCATTTAAAGGGAAACCCGCCACTGATGACTTAAGAGGAACAATGGCAAGACCAATTCTCAACGAACTAAAGCTCGAGTTTCCAAAAGGTACTTTTTATGGATACGACCCTATAGTCAATAAAGCTGATTTGATGAATTTTGGTTTAAAACATTCAATAACCATCGAAGATGCGTTTGAAAGATCAAATATTGTTTTAATATTAAATAATTACCCAACATTTTCTTCTATGCCCATATCAAATTTAGCTGATTTGATGCATAAAGGAGGAATTATTTACGATTGCTGGAATATGCATGAGTCACAGAATTTATCATTACCTGAATCAGTTGATTATGTAGCATTAGGAGGACATAAATAAAGATTTCTATAATATTTGCATAAAATTATATTAAAATAAAAAAAATAAAAAAGAATGAAAGTATTACTAACTGGCTCTACAGGATTCCTAGGTGGATATTTAGTAAATGAACTTCTTTCAAACGGATATGAAGTTATTGGAATAGATAACTATTCAAAATATGGGAAAATCAAAAGAGAGTTTGACAATAATTCAAAATATAAATTTGTAGAAGGAGATTGCAAAGATATAGAGAAGATGAAAGAGCTAGCCTCTAATTGTGACCATGTAATAGCAGCAGCTGCCATGATTGGAGGCATTACATACTTCCATGAATTTGCCTATGATCTTCTTGCGGAAAATGAAAGGATCCTAGCCTCTACTTTTGATGCGGCAATATCAAGTTTCAAATCAGGTAAGACAAAAAAAATCACTGTTATATCATCTAGTATGGTTTTTGAATCTACAAATTTATATCCAACACCTGAAGAAGAGGTCATAACATCTCCTCCACCTAAAAGTACTTATGGGTTTCAGAAGTTATCATCAGAATATTATGCAAAAGGTGCTTATGAACAATATGGATTACCCTATACAATAATTAGACCCTTCAACTGTATAGGGACAGGAGAAGGAAGAGCTCTTTCAGATAAGGAAGTATTTAGTGGAAACATAAAATTAGCAATGTCTCATGTTCTACCTGACTTAATACAAAAAGTCCTTAAAGGGCAGAATCCACTTCATTTACTTGGCGATGGAAAGCAAGTAAGACACTATACTCATGGAAAGGACTTAGCTAGAGGAATAAGATTATCTTTAGAATCAAATTCTGCTATGAACAATGATTTTAATTTAAGCACATCTAGGTCTACAACAGTAATTGAACTTGCAAAAATTGTATGGAGTCAAATCAAAGGCAATGAAGAATTTCGATACATATTGGATGATGGATTTAAGTATGATGTTCAAAAACGTGTTCCATCTACAAATAAAGCAAAAGAGTTATTAGGATTTGAAACAGAAATAGATCTAGAAGATGGTGTAAAAGAAGTTATTGATTGGATTAAATCTCAAATAATTGCTGGGAACATGTGATTTGCTTCAGATAAAATATAGAGAATTATCAATTTATAGCTTACATAAATAGATAATTTTATTTTCTAATAATTTAAATAAATATACTTATATAGTAAATCTTCCATTGGAGGAGACAGCTAAAGAAGTGAAAAGAGAAATAAATAAGAGGAAGCCATCAAAAAGAAAAGCAGAAAGAGAATTAAACTGTATTCCTTAAGTAAATCTTGATAAAGGACTTTTAGATTTCTTGGAGCAACAATTAAAAACTTTAAATTATTATTTACATCAATAATAATCTTCAAATTTCTAATTAATTTTTATTTAAGAACTTGAGAGTAAATCCATTATATAGATGTAAATCGTAAAAATTAAAAAATATTTGGTCTGCTAATTTTCACAAATATTATGGTAAGATAGCTCAATTAACATAAGTTCAATCTTGAAAGTTCTTTTTACCAATCCACCATGGTGGGGTAAGTGCACTGAACAAATTTTACCTGGGAACAAAAAGAGGGATTTATGGGAAAAAGGAGTAAGAGCAGGTTCTAGATGGCCTCACCTTAACTTAGTTCAAAAAACTTCACCAGATCGCTACGCTTTTGGTGATTTTTTTCCTTATCCATTTTTTATGGGATATGCTGCATCCTACTTGGATCAAGACAAAGATATAGACGTTACCTTTAGAGATAGTATAGCCTTGTGTGAATCATATGAAACATATTTCAAATTCATTCAAGAAAACAAATTCCAATATATTTTCATGGAATCTGCTGAATCATCATTAGAAGAAGATAAGAAGTTAATTTTCAAGATAAAAAAAATACAACCTCATGCAAAGATAATTATAACTGGCCCAGTAGGTAATCCTGAGACCTTAATAAATGATTTACCTGTTCATGCAATTCTAAAAGGTGAATATGAAAAATCAGCTATGAATGTAGTAAGAAATGATTTATCAGGAATAATTGACTATAATTTTCTAACATTAGAAGAAATGAATAAAGCTCCTTATCCTTATAATAATAAAACATATGCTTACAGGTACTGGGATGGACACCCAGTAGATTATTTCCCACCACAAGCACAGGTCTTATCTAGTAGAGGTTGTCCATATAAATGTATATTTTGTGTATGGCCAGCAGTAATGACTGGAGAAGATCCGACAGGAGATAAATATAGGCAAGTAAGACAATACTCTGGAGATTATATGCAAGGATTACTAGAAGAGTGGGTTGGTAAATATAATTATAATAGTGTTTACTTTGATGATGATACATTCAATCTAGGAGACAAACATACAATTGAGATGTGTGAGGTTATGAGACGTATAAACATACCTTGGTCTGCTATGTGTAGAGCTGACACAATCAAGAAGGAAACTTGGAAAATCATGAAAGAATCGGGATGTCAAGGTGTAAAGATAGGATTTGAAAGTGGGAACCAATATGTAGTTGATGAAATTGTAAACAAAAAATTAAACTTAGAATATGCTAGAGAAATTGTTGAATATATTTCCAGCATAAAAATGGATATTCATGGAACTTTTACATACGGACTACCTGGAGAAACAAGGGAACAAATGCAAGATACTAAAAATTATATAAAAACACTTAAACTCACCTCTTATCAAGAATCTGGAACTGCTGAGATAGAAGGTACACCTCTAGCTAATTTAAAAAAAGGAAATAATTCAAAGAAATATTCTGGAGCAGAAAAAGATTCAAAATGGGAAAAAATTACAGATGGAGCACAAAAATTTAGAGAAATGGATTTGTGACAAAGTTACTATATATTGATCCTGGATTAGATGGATTAAATAACCACCATAGTTCAATATATCTTCCTATTATTAGACAATTATTAAAAAAAAAATTTGAGATAACTTCTATAGTTAATAAGGCTTTCTCAATTAAAGAATATTTAGGAGATAATTTAATTAAGGCTTTTTCAGTTAATTGTGATACTAATATCAGCAAAGACCCTATTTGTGGATGGATAACAAATTACATCAAAACCTCAGAAACCTTTTCGAAAGAATTAAGTTCCAATGTCAACATATTAGATTTTGATATAGTTTTTTGTAATAGTTTTAACGCAAATTTACTTTATGGATTTAAAAAATATTTAAATAACATAAAATTCTCAACCAAAAAAAGTAATACTAAAATTTTTGTTGAACTCCCATTACCTCCAGGATTTAAAATAGAAGGCGATACATTAATACCTGAATATAATGAAGCATATTTGTATCGCCACAGTATATGTGAATTAAATAACTATAATTTAATTTTTGGATCATTCTGTAAGGAAACAAGTTGGGCGTATGAAAAATGTTTTAATCTAAAATTTTATTATTTTCCTATCCCAAGAAAGTTCAAAGCGAATTTAAATCCAAAATTTATAAGTTTTCTAGGCGCGCAACGTAAGAATAAGGGATTAGAAATATTACCAGGCATTGTAAATCGACTCGCTAAAACAAATCATCCTGTTCTAATTCATGATTCTCCGCCAGGAAATCCAATACTTAAATTACTAGAAGATAAAAATCCTAAAGTTAATTATATGCCTCTATTAGCTAGCGAAAAAAAATGGGAGGAATTAATTGCAAGCTCAAAAATAATAGTCCTACCATATAATCCAAATAGATACAAATATAGTTATTCATCTATATTTATAGAAG
>Ga0310343_10001920_pt1 | contig 10848 bp, 15 predicted proteins | sample HC15DNA2025_MG_FD_203519 | JGI IMG/M metagenome (GOLD analysis project Ga0310343, IMG submission 203519) | Marine microbial communities from station ALOHA, North Pacific Subtropical Gyre - HC15-DNA-20-25_MG | ecosystem: Environmental > Aquatic > Marine > Oceanic | place: Pacific Ocean: North...
AAATACTTAATCTAATAAATTCCAAACTTTGAATCATGGCGCCCCTGCCGTGATTCGAACACGGGACACCCGGTTTAGGAAACCGGTGCTCTATCCTCTGAGCTACAGGGGCATTTTAATTAATTAATTCATTTATTAATTTTGAACATGTTTCAAGAGATTGCTCTAAATTAACACCTTCACAAAGAATAATAAAATTTCCATAAATAGCATATCCTCCGTATTTAGGTAAAGGTGAGCCGTCTGGTCCTCCAGAAGTTCTCCTATTTTTTATGCCCGTTGACCACATTGCATTTTTCTTTGTTAATACTGCATCTTCTCCACTTGAATCTTCTGAATATACTTGTCCATATTGGACAGCTTCAGAATGTCTAGAATAAAATCTTATTTCAAAATCCCTCATTCCTCCCACTGAACCACCGAGTGATTGAAATCTTGCACTCCCTTCATCCGCATCTTTATCTTTCCAAAATCCCCAATAAACTGATTCAGATTTAACTAAATCTGCATTGTCATATTTCTCACCAATTTTAAAACCTAAATTTTTAAAATCATTTATTGAATAAATTTGCTCTGAGTCATAGATTTGAGGCAATATTTTTAATTGAGATTGATTACATGATATAAAATTTTTGCCATTATTATTAAAAATGCTTTCATGCTTTTAATGATAATGCCTTCTAATAATTTATTGAACAAAACAATAATCCTTATAATTTTGAATCCATATAGTTTAGCCTATTAATAATTTTTTGTTAGTATGAATAAAATGAACAATCAATTTATATCCAACGAAAATACTCGAGTTTATAAAAACTATCAAAGGGTACTTCCTTTTTTTAGAGAATTAATTTTTAATAATAAAAATTCCGTTAGTGATTATTGGTCTGAAGAAATTCATGGATTTGAATATATTTTTGAAGCAAGCCCGTCCATAATCAATAATTTGAGGCACCATTGCTTTCATATAACAGGTGAATTCCCATACGCATATAGAGATCATCACAGATATAATGCACCAAAGTTTAAATCAAAGCTTGAATTGCTAAGTTCTCTTACAAATAAGGATATATTAGTATCTGAGCCATCTATTTTAGGTGGCTTTGGGCATGAAATAGATGGCAAGTTAATAAATAAAGATACTTTAAAATATTATGAATCATTAATTGCACTTGAAAAAACTGGAATTTTAAATGAAATAAATAAAAAAGTTAATCCAGTAATTTGTGAAATTGGAGCTGGATGGGGGGGTTTTACTCACTGCCTATTTCAAACAATTAATAATCCAAAGTTTGTAATAGCAGATTTACCTGAAACATTGATATTTTCTTATTTATATCTTTCAGAATTATACCCAAATAAAAAAGTTAAGTTGCATAATTATGAAGCCGATTCAATCAATGAATGTGATTTTTTACTTATTCCTAGCAATAATTTTACAGAGCTTAATGACCATGTAGATTTAACGGTAAATTTGTGTTCTTTTCAAGAAATGACATCTCCACAAGTTGAGGAATACATTAAAAAAGTAAGTAGCCTTAAATCTGAATATATATACTCATTAAATAGGGACTTAAATAATAATAATCATCTTTTAAAACGATCTGTAAGTGAAATGATTTCTGATTTTTATGAAATTAATTTCATAAAATTATTAAATATTTCCTATACTGACATAAACTCATTAAATAATAATAAAAATTTAAGAAAGACGATTAAGCAAAGTTTAAAAAAAATATTAAAAGGTACTGCTGAAAAAAATAATTTTGCTTATCAACACATTTCCGGCAAAATCAATACATAAATTATAATTTTTTATTTAATTTATGTATGCTTATTGCCAATTAGAATAGTATTGATATTATTTGTTTATGTTTAAAAAAGATAAACCTAAAGTAAGCTTAGGAATTCCTATTTTCAATGAGTCAAAATACATCTCAGAAACAGTTAATTCTTTAATAAATCAAACATATGAAAATATTGAAATAATTGCCATTGATAATGATTCCAATGATGATAGTTTTGGGATACTTGAAAGCTTATCTAAACAAGATAATAGGTTAAAAATATTTAAAAACACTAAGAATATTGGAATGTCAGAAAACTTTAACCTTGTATTCAAAAAATCTACAGGAAAATATTTTGCATGGATTGGAGCTCATGATATTTATGAAAAAGAATTTGTAGAAAAGTTAGTAAATAAACTCGAAACCACACACAATGCTGCAGTTGCATTTTCAAACATATCAAAAATTGATTCTGAAGGAAAAAAATTTGAAATTAATAAAGAAACTGGTTTTGAACTACACAGCTCCTCATCATATTTAAGACAACTAAAAATACCATGGGAAATAAGAGGTAGCGGCGATATAGTGATGGGTATTTTTAATAAAAATATCCTAAAAAAAACAACATTATTTTTAGATTCAATTTTATGGTCAGATGTTTTTTTAATTTACCAAATTTCAAAGTTAGGAAAAATTATTAAGATTAATGAAGATCTGAGGTTGAGAAGATATTTTAGAGATAATGAAAAAAAATTTGAAAATTGGGAAGAAAAATATAAAACAATAGTTTCCAGATTTCGAGATGAAAAAAAATCAAGTCATAACAATTCTAGCAGTAATTATAACTATCCTATTTTATCTTTTGGATGGAAGTTAATATTAATTATGGGTCTTAAAAAAATATATAACCCAATAAATTTAATTATGAGTATCTATATATCACTTATATTTATAGCATTCAGATGGAGAGCTATAATTATCGATTTCAAAAATTTTAAATGAACAAAAATTAACTACAGTTTTGTCCAATATTCACCAATAATTAATCTCTTTTTTTGAGTAATCGTTTTAGCATCAGCCTGTTCTTCCTCATTGTAATATTTCAATGGAAATATTCTAAAATCAATACTCAATCGAGACTTCCCTGTTAAATTATCTTTATTTCCATGTAAAGTATTAGCACCATCGAAATTTGCAACTTCTCCATATTTAACTTCCATGCACTCATGACTTTCAGAATCAGGATCACCTACCCAGACAGCATTTGTGTCCCAGGCGTCAGTAAAAGGAAGCCAGAAGTTTAACTCATGAGTATTGTGGCCAAAATCCGAATCCTTGTGATACTCACCAACAGCTATATTATTCGGTTGATGTATTCTAAACGACGGGTATGTCTGATAAAGAATTTCTTCATCTTTAAAAATTTCTAAATTACTAATAAATTTTTTGATGAAATCTACGTATAAATTGTTAAATTTATCTTTTTTCATTTCTTCATAAAACTTGTCATGAAGAATTGTATTTTGATCTTTCATTGTTTCAAGTTTTTCTGGAAATTTAAAAACTTGATGAATCATATCAAGCTGATCAACACCCATCATTTCTTCAACTAATTCTTTAAATCCAAAAGTACTCGTATCATAATTATATAATGTATAACTTTTCATAATTTCCTTCTTAAAGTGCTTTTTTATAAATATAATCTTATCTTAATTGTATTAATCTACTAATATATTACAATTAATTGATATATTAATTTGATTTTATGAAAGCATTAATTTTAGCTGCTGGAAAAGGCACCAGGCTTAACCCTGCAACTCATTCTACTCCCAAGCCACTTATGCCTCTTGCTGGAAAAGAAACTCTTTGCTTTATTATTGAAGAGATAATTGAAAATGGGATTAGGGAAATTGGTTTAGTGGTTTCAGAAGAAAATCAAAAAGAGATAAAAAGATTTATATATAATAAGAAATACAAGAATATTTCAATTATTGTTCAAAAAGATCAGCTCGGTGTTGCACATGCTGTAAAAATTTCAAAAAATTTTATTTTAAAAGACGACTTCATTCTTTACCTAGGCGATAATCTCTTCGAAAATGGAATAAAAAATTTAATTGATGAATTCAGAGATAATGATTCTAGTGTATTGTGTGTTAAGGAAGTAAATGATCCAAGAAAATTTGGTGTTGTTGTTATTTATAATAACGGAACACTTAAAGAAATTGTTGAAAAACCTAAAATACCACCTTCTAAACTTGCAGTAACTGGAATTTACGGATTTAAGAATAAAATTCTCACTCACATAGAGAAAATTAAAATTTCTGAAAGAGGAGAATATGAAATTACAGATGCCATAAAACTGTCCATAGAAAATAATGAAATTGTTAAAACTTTAATTGTTGACGGCTGGTGGATTGATACTGGTAATTTAAAAGATTTTTTAGAAGCTAATAAAAATAAAATTATAGAAAAAGTGACTTATGAAAAAAAATTAAAAGAATTTTCTAAAAACAAGCATTTGAATAATTTCTGCATTATGAAAGATAAAGAAAAGATAAAAAATTCAATAATTAAAAACTTTTCGCTTATTGAAGAAAATGTAAATATTAATGATTCAAAAATTGAAAATTGTGTTGTTTTAAAAAATAGTGATATTAAAAATTATCATCTTAAGAATTGCATAATTAGCCAAGGAACTAAGTTAATAAACAAGACTTCAAATATGAAGATAATTGAAAACAAGATAATATAAATTAGGTTGGAGGTAAATGTATTAATGGACGTAATAATATTTTGTGGAGGTAGAGGCTCAAGAATGAGTGAAGAGACATATGATAAGCCGAAACCAATGATAGATATTGGTGGCAAACCAATTTTATGGCACATCATGAAAATGTATTCTAATTTTGGACACAATAAATTTATACTAACATTGGGATATAAAGGTGAAGTTATAAAAGACTGGTTTTCAAATAATTTAAAAGAAAATTGGGATATACACTTTATAGATACTGGTTTAAATTCTGAAAAAGGTGCACGCTTAAAGAAAGTTGAGAAATTTATATCAACTGAAGATTTTCACGTTACTTATGGTGATGGAGTAAGCAATATAAATATTTCCGATCTTGGAGATTTCCATAAGGAAAAAAAATGTGAAGCTACAATGACTGTTGTTAGGCCGCCTTCAAGATTTGGATTTGTATCTTTAAATGGAGATATAGTTGAAGAATTTGAAGAAAAACCACAAATGCAATCTGGATTTATCAATGGAGGCTTCTTTGTCTTTAATAAAAAGATATTAGATTACCTATATGAGAACGATGATTGCGATTTAGAATTTGGGACATTGGATGTTCTAGCAAATCAAAAAAAATTATATGCTTTTAGGCATGATGGGTTCTGGCAGTGCATGGATAATATACGTGAAAAAGAATATTTAGATGAAATGATTAAATCAAACAACACACCTTGGCTAAAAAACTAATGTTTAACAATATTTTTAAAAATAAAGAAATAATCGTTACTGGAAATTCAGGGTTTAAAGGAAGCTGGCTTTCAATATGGTTAAAAATCTTAGGCGCAAATGTACATGGCATATCCTATCTTCCACCATCTGAGCTCAATATGTTTGAGTCACTAAAAATTGAAAATAAACTCGAATCTTTTCACAAGGTAAATATTGCTGAAAATTACAAAGTTACAAATGAAATTATTTCTAATATTGGGCCTGATTTTGTTTTTCATTTAGCTGCTCAGCCATTAGTGTCTGTTTCATATGATGACCCATTATATACTCTAAAAACAAATATTTTAGGAACTGCTAACATATTAAATTCTGCAAGAGAACAAGAAAAAAGGGTCATTTCAATCATAATTACAAGTGATAAATGTTACGATAACCTAGAATTAAAAAGAGGTTATAATGAAAATGATATTCTTGGTGGAAAAGATGTATATAGTGGATCGAAGGGTGCAGCAGAATTAGTGATCAAATCATTTTTTCATTCCTTTTTTAAAAATCATGAATTTAAATCTTCTGTAGCTTCTGCAAGGGCAGGCAATGTTATAGGTGGAGGAGATTGGGGCAAAGATAGAATTGTTCCTGATGCAATGATTTCTTGGAATAAAAATGAAAAATTATCCATTAGAAATCCATCTTCAACAAGACCATGGCAACATGTATTAGAGCCATTAAGCGGCTATTTAACTCTTGCCTGCAAACTCTATTATAGCAATGATTTAAATGGTGAAAATTTTAACTTTGGTCCAAATGAAACAAGTAATAAAACAGTTAAAAATTTAATAGATGGATTATCTAAAAGGTGGGGTTACAAAAAAGAAGAAGATTCATACTCAATAAAGCACACTGATGATTTTCATGAAGCAGGATTACTGCAATTAGATTGTACAAAAGCTAACGAATTGCTTGACTGGCAACCTAATTTATCTTTTGATCAAATGATTAATTTTTCTTCAGATTGGTACAAAGAATTTTACACTTCAAATGGTATCGAAGAGATGATAATAACATCAGAAAATCAAATTAAAAGTTATGTAGATATCGCATCTGAAAAAAATTATTCTTGGACAAATTGATGGAAGGAATTCAAATAAAAGACTTGCCAGTCATCAGTAATAAGAAAGGTGACATTTTAAAAGGTTTTATGAAGTCGACAAATTTGTCTATTGATGTAAAAGAAGTTTACTTTAGTGAGATTCATCCAAATGAAATCAAAGCATGGAAAATGCACAAAATTATGACGTGTAACTTAATAGTTGTTCATGGTGAGATAAAAATTGTAATCCAAAAAAAGGATAATAATTTTATTGAAGAAATAGTATCAAAAGATAATCACAAGATGATTACAATACCTCCAAATTATTGGTTTGGTTTTCAATGTGTTTCAAAAGAAACTAGCCTTTTAGCAAATATCACAAATCATGAACACAGTGATATTGAATCAGAGCAAGTTGACCTCGAGAAAATTATTTTTGACTGGAACTAAAATGAATATTTTATTAATAGGGTCTTCTAAATTCATCGGCTCTCATTTGTTAGATATACTAGCCAAGAAAAATGATATAGATAAAATTTTATGCACCTACCTATCAAATAATCAGTCAAGTTATTATAAAAAAGAAAAAATAACATTTAATAAATGTGATGTAAAAAAGTTTTCAGATATCGAAAGAAATTTAAAGGAATCACATGCGGATTTAGTTATTTATATGGCATCGTCTAGGTATTTTCCTAAACCAATAAATATTAATGATCATATGGAAATAAATATAAACGGAATTAAAAATCTAATTGAAGCATGTAAACAAAATGAAAGGGATCCTAAAGTAATTTTTATAAACAGTGGATCATCAAAACTTGATGCAATAAAAAGTAATATTAGTTATTCTTTTTCAAAAAAGAATTCTTCTGAAATATTTCATAATGCAATTAATAATAATGAAATTTCGGGTACAGAAATTAATCTGTTTACACCTTATGGACCAAGAGATTATAAATATAGATTAATACAATCTTCTGTAATTGATTTACTTAATGGAAAACATCCCCTCATCAAAAATCCAAATTCGGTTAGAGATTTTATTTATATTGATGATGTAATAGATATTATTGAAAAAATTATATATTCAAATCAAAAAATTGATTCGATTGATGTAGGCAGTTCTAGTCCGGTTTTGATATTAGATGTTATAAAGGAGATTTATAAAATTATGAACATAAAAGAAGAAATTAATATTTTAGAAAACAGTAACAATGAAGAAATTTCTTTTATGAAAGCCGACCTTTCTGTTGCTAAAGAAAAGTTTAATTGGTGTCCAAAAATAGATTTAAATGAAGGAATATTTAGTACTGTAGAATGGATTAAAAAAAACTACACAAATTATTATGAATAAGTGTTTTGTATGCAATAAAAAATCATCTGAAAATATTTTAGACCTTGGCTTAAGCCCAATAGCCAACAATTTAGAGCCAGACATAATTCAATCACAAAGTGCAAAAAAGTATCCTTTAAATTTAAGTATATGTAGATCAAATTGTAATCATGTTCAAATAAGCGAAATTGTGGATCAAAAAGAAATTTTTAATAACTATTTTTACATGCCATCTATATCCAAAACTTTGACAAACCATTTAAAAGAAATTTCTAAAGACATAAAAAAGAAGTTTAAAGTTAAAAGTAATTCTTTTATAGTTGATATTGGCTCTAATGATGGAACTTTTTTAGAGTCCGCATCAGAGATTTCTAAAAATATTCTTGGCATAGACCCTGCAAAAAATCTTTCAGATATTGCCAATAAAAAAGGCATAAAAACCATCAATGATTTTTTTTCTAAAGATCTTGCAAACAAGATAAAAAATAAATATGGGAAAGCTGACTTTATAATATCAACTAATACATTTGCTCATACTCCTAAAATAAATGATTTTGTTGAAGGCCTTAGAGAATTAATATCAGATGAAGGAGTAATAATAATTGAAATACACTATCTAGGATCAATGATTGAAGATAATTCTTTTGATACTATTTATCATGAACATTTTTCATATTGGTCATTAAATAATTTAAATAATTTATTTACAAAATTTGGTTTTAATATTTTTGATGCATATGTTTTACCAATTCATCATGGACAGTTACGAATATATTTATCTAAAAGCAAAAAATTTAAAAAAACTAAGTCTTTTATTAACTTATTAAAGAAAGAGGAGAAAGAAGATTTAATTGGTAAAAAATTAGAAATATTTTGCAAAAAAGCATTAGATATCAAAGAAAATTTATTAGATTTACTTGAAGAAATATCTAAAAATAATAAGAAGGTTTATGGTTACGGGGCTCCTGCAAAAGCATCAACATTAATTAATTTTATTGGAGAAAATAATCTGAAATATATTTATGACAAATCTAGTTTAAAGCAAGGAAAATTTATACCTGGAACATCAATAAAAATTAAAGATCCTTCAAATATAAAATTTGATAAACCTGATTATATATTCCTTTTTGCTTGGAATTTTTCAAAAGAGATTATTGATGATTTGAGAAATAATTTTGCCTTTAGAGGAAAATTAATTATACCCATTCCGGACCTAAGAATCATTGAAATAAACTAATTTACATAATTTATTAGAATTATTCATGAAAAGGAAGACAAGAAAAAATTATAAGAGGTTAAGCAGATTTGATAGATCTTTAATCTTTGGCCTTATTATTAGTTCTTTGAAGCATAATATCGAACTTGGACTAACAAGAGTAATGATTCATGATTATGTTGAAAACAGTAAAGATTATAATGATTTAGTTAAAAACTTAGGCTTCTTAAACTCTGAAATATTAAAAAAACAACGTGAATCTTTGATAGATAATAATTTAGGCAAACTGATAAAAAGTGGAATTATTAATATAAATAAAGACAAGAAATATTTTTTAACGCCCCATGGAGAAGAAATATGGGTAAAATATAATAAGGATTGGTTTTCAATGCCACCATTAAATAAACAATTTATAACACATGACTGAAACATTTGAAAAAGACGAAAAGGCTTTAATTGCATCTTATAGAAGAGAGAAGAGAAAAAAAATACATATGTCTAAAAGAAAGGGTAGAGTCGATTTAAGGACAAATAGGCCTGGAAAAAGAAAATAATGAGTAATTTCTTTGGCAAATCTATGATATGTAACTATTGTGAGGAAGAAATAGAAGAATGGTTATTCATTTGGAAAAGCTATAACCCTCAACCTGATGGAAAAGTGATCTGTGATCAATGTAAAGATATATTACTTAAAACAAGATCATTAAATTATGATAAATAATTGAAAGCATTTATATGATCAGATTTTATTACAGAAGAATACTTGGAATTTTCTACATTCTACTTAGTTTTGTTTATACTCTTTACAGGTTAAGAACAGGTTTAACTATAGGGGATTTATTTATATCTATTTCTCTTATGGTCCTGGGTATTTACCTTTTAAGATATAAATCAAAAACATCCATAGAAAAAGATGCTATTAAACAAGATGTAGATTAGATGGCTAGGGGAACTTTAAAAGTATCTAAATACCTAATCTACAAATTAAAACAATTTTTTAAATTAATCTAATTATTAAGAAAGTATTCTTCCAATATTTTTGATACAAGAGTTATTTTAAAGAAACATATTCCTGTAATACTATTAACTAATCTTGTATTTTCTGGCCCGAAAATTAATGCATAACCTGCAAGTTTTTTCATATCTATACTAGTAATATCTCACCTTTACATATTGTTAATAGTAATCAGATACAATTACCAATATGGAACAAAAAAACAATGCTATGAAATTATTGCTGTTAAATACATTTATGCTATTTTTATTATTTGCATGTAATGAAAATATTGAGATAGCCACAGAAAATATAATTGATAATTTTGAGGAATATAAAGTTCTTGAAGAGGAGTTAATTAATCTAGAAAAAATCGATATTGGTACTAAATTAAATAATCCATGGGCTTTAGAATTTATTAATGATAATGAAATATTAATTACCGAAAAAAGTGGTAGTCTAATTTATGCCAATCTAGAAACTAACAAGTACCATAGGATTATTCACAAAATACCTGTAGCTAGTATTGGGCAAGGCGGTTTATTAGATATAAAAATTCATGATGGATATCTTTATGTTTCATTTTCTTTAAAAAATGATGATGATAAATATACTACTGCAATTGGAAAAGGCACAATAAGTGATGATTTTAAAAAACTTAATAATTTCAGAATACTTTTTAAAGCAGAACCATCTTATTCAAGTGGAAAGCATTTTGGGTCAAGAATAATAATTAAAGATAATTATCTTTTTGCAACTATTGGAGAAAGAGGCCAAGGTGATGTAGGTCAAAATCTTAATTCACATGCAGGAAGTATTATTAGGATTAATTTAGATGGAAGCGTTCCGGAGAATCCATTTGAAGGAGAATTAAAAGAAATATTTATGATTGGAGTTAGAAACCCTCAAGGTATGGCACTGTCTAAAGAAGGTGATCTAATCATTTCTAATCATGGGGC
>Ga0310343_10001921_pt1 | contig 10848 bp, 10 predicted proteins | sample HC15DNA2025_MG_FD_203519 | JGI IMG/M metagenome (GOLD analysis project Ga0310343, IMG submission 203519) | Marine microbial communities from station ALOHA, North Pacific Subtropical Gyre - HC15-DNA-20-25_MG | ecosystem: Environmental > Aquatic > Marine > Oceanic | place: Pacific Ocean: North...
CGAAATAAAGGCCCTTTCTCCACTATTCGAGCCCAACTGGGCCGAGATGGGCGAGCTCGATGCCACTATCGAACTATTTTGCGAGTGGCTGGACGATCAGGGAATAGAGGGAATGTCGTACGAGAAGCATAGGATAAGAGAACTATCACCTGTACTAATCGTCACAATAGAGGGGACCGGCCCGGGCGAGGTGATATTCTACTCCCACCTGGACAAGCAGCCGTCAAAGCCAGAACTGTGGTCGGAGGGTCTACACCCACTGAAAGCAGTGAGGAGGGATCCATGGCTCTATGGCAGAGGCTCCGTTGACGATGGGTATGGAGGATACCTTTGCGCCACATCTGTAAGGCTCCTGCAAGAAGCGGGCGCCCCCCATCCCCGTTGTACCATGATTATCGAGACATGCGAGGAGTCCGGGTCATTCGACCTCCCACCGTACCTGGAGGCACTTTCCGAGAGACTTGGAAATCCGGACATGGTGGTCGTTTTGGACAGCGGTGGTCCCGATTATGACCATATTTGGATGACAGAGGCCCTTCGTGGGCTGGTTTCCGGGACTCTCTCCGTTAAGGTATCTCACGAGGGAATCCACTCAGGGAACTCGGGGGGCTCAATACCATCTTCTTTCAGGATCCAACGGATTCTACTGGACAGAGTGGAGGACTCATCTTCCGGAAAGGTCACAATCCCGGAGATGCACGTGGAAATCCCCGAAGAAGTCAGGGAAAACGCAATCTCCCTCAGGGATATAGTAGGAGACAGCATATGGGAGCAGTTCCCAACGGTGGACACCCTCAGACAGGCCTCCGAAACTACGGAGGACATGATAGTGGCCATGAACTGGGAGCCTACACTGTCCATCATCGGAGCAGACGGGATTCCTTCGGTGCAGGACGCGGGAAACGTCCTCCGAACGAATACAGACCTGAAACTGAGCTTCAGGATACCCCCTGGGGTCGATTCGGAGTATGCTACAGCTCGTGTAAAGGAAATCCTGGAGAAGGACCCTCCATATGGGGCAGAGGTCACATTCACTCCTGACTCATGTTCCGATGGTTTCCATGCACCGCCACTAGACGGACCGATCTCAGAAGCCATTAACGAGGCATCGATGGAGTTGACAGGGCTGCCCCCACTGGCAACATGGACAGGGGGTACGATTCCCTTCATGGCGATGATGCAGGGCAAATACCCAGAAGCAATGTTTCTGTGCACCGGTACCTCGGGACCAGGTAATAACGCCCATGGGCCAGACGAGAAACTGCATATCCCCTCATCCAAGAGGCTGACAGTCGCTCTTTCGGCGACAATAGCAGCAATTTCCGAAAACCTCTGATTTGCCCAGACTCACCAATCCTGTTGCCGCCGAGGTTATATCGGGGGCACCTTCGGACTATGGAGGATGATGGACCAAGACGACTCTGCAGGAGCCGACCCCCAACAGACAATCCGAGACCTCGAACAGCAGGCTGCGAAGGACAAGGAGGCATTGGACAAACTCCTCGTTGCTTATCAGGCCCAGGAGGCTGACATTGCAGAGATGAAGGCCCAAGTTGAGACGCTGAACCGTGAACTAATCGACAAGGAGACCGAGAAGGAGGGAATCAACAACCTCCTCAACAACCTCCGAAGGCAGAAGGACGAGATGGAAGTGGAACTCGCGAAGGCCAACACAAAGATCCCATTCTTAGAGAGCAAACTCGACAAGACCGAGGAGATGCTGGAGAGGGAGAAGGCAAGACTCGGTCAGGTACTAACCGTCGCAGAGGAGATTGACGAGTCCAACCAAGCCGCCCAGTCGGAGCTAGCAGCCAGGGATGACTGGTACGTTCAGCATATGCAACTGTTCGAAGACCTTAGTGATGCGATTCAGACCCGTCACGATATGATTGACAGGGCCATTTCGACCGCCAAGGAGATCCAGTCTAAGCAGGAGTCATTCCAAGAGCAGAAGCAGGCAGTGATCGAGGAAATCAAGGAGATGTCCGCAGAGCAAGAGACCACGGAGGAAGGCGACTCCGAATCAGAGAACGAGTAGGAATTCACTCCCCTGTCTTCTTGATGAATCTTGCAGGAATCCCTCCCCAGACTTCCCCTGCAGGGATCTCGGTCCACTTTGGAACCACAGCCCTTGAGGCAACAACAGCGCCATTCCCTATGGTACATCCTGGCTGTACAATACTACCTCCACCTATCAGGGCACCATCTCCTATTCTCACTGGTGCGAGTATTATCTCACCGCTCTCCACTATGTGAGCGTTGATTGTAGCATTCCCGCCCACCACCACGTTATCTCCAATGGTGACCATGGAGGCGTCATTTATCATCATCGAATTAAGCTGTGCTCCTCTACCAATCTTAGCCCCCATCATCCTGTAATACAAATTTGCAAGGAAGGAGGGCACTACGATGCCTAGGAATATCTGAGCGACCCTGTGAGACACCAATGAGAATGCCCATTGAATTGTAATGAAAGACCTCAGAGAATATCTACCCTCTTCCTTCCTGATCCTGAACAGGCCCCCCATCAGTCCGCATATGGCTAGGAGAACGACTCCCCAAATGATGTAACCAAGACCCAAGCCAACACAGACTCCAACTGCCTCAACCAGCCCTCCTTCCCCTTCTGTTATCGAAGTCAACTCGATGAATAGCAGATAGGAGGGAACCATAGCCAAACCGATGATTACCCCAAAGAGCGCCATCACGATTATTGAGAGAAAATTCTGAACCAGTTCGAAATTCCTCATCCTATTCCTCCTCAGAGTACAATCCGGCATCAATATCTGCCTGCCTAGCAACTCTCTTTCCTTCCTCAACGTCAATGAATGGGAAAAGGATCAACCCCAAGACGAGTATCATTAGCAGAACCATAATCCCAAACCTAGTGTCGAAAGCAGCAGTGAAAAATGCAAAGATGAACGGACCAATCACTGCAGCAGCCTTGCCCATGAAGCCGAAGAAGCCGAAGAACTCGGTGGTCCTAGACTTCGGGACGAGATATGAGAACAGACTCCTGGCCTGAGCCCCGGCCGATCCCTGGACGAAACCAACCATGGTGCCGAGGAGTATCCATTGCAACGTAACTCCGAAGTTCAGCGGTCCCCAGACGTTGTCTCTCAGGAAATTTGGCCACCAGTCAATGGGCCCTCCTTCGATAATTGTGATGTGACTGTTCCCCACTGAGTGACCTCCATCAAGGATTCCACCCTTGAATGAGAATGACCACCTGTGATCGAGCATCCCGTGCATCTCAGACTCAAGGAGCGTTGCCTCATCGACCGATATCCTAGTTCTCTCTACGTCAGAATCAGACCAAACGTCACCATCCAAGGCTCCCTCAATCATGTAATGAAGGAAGGCATTCCTGAACTCCTCATCACCCGATCCAGACTTGCTAACCCAACCCTTCACCCCTCTATCATGAAGGGTGGAGAGTACGTACTCATCAGATTCAGAATCGTAATCGTACCTGAAGTCGAATCTATCGTGGTCATCTTCCAGGCCAAGCGGTGCGAACCCAGTTGCAAGGATTAGAACAACCATGTAGACTCCGATAGATCCCCCAAGAACTGACTTTGCTCCGTATCTTGCAGCCAACATTCCTCCTACTACTGACATTGGGATGGCAATTATGTTAGCCAGAAGAATAAGAACGAAATTCATCAATACAGGCAGTCGCAGATCATTTTCAGCGAATGAGGTTGCAACTCCTCCAACAGTGTGGAGAACGTCATAGAACAGAAGGTAACATAACAGGTAAATTACTAAAATCTTGTATTTCCTTATCTCTCTGAAAGTACTCTTGACCTCGTTAAATCCATCACCAACAGCTTCCAAAATAGAATCATAAGACCGCTCATTTGCTATTTCCGGCTCTGGAGTGTTCCTGAAGAATGGAAGACCGAAGCCAAGCCACCAGAGAGAAGTGGTCACGAATGCAAAGGTCAGTGTCCATGGTCCGTAAGCATCCGTTAGACCGAACGCACCCGTTACCAAGACGACTAGGTGCAATATCAGAATTAGAGACCCACCAGCAAACCCGTAGGCAAACCCCCAGCTCGATACCTTCTCCATCTGGCTTTGCTCGGCTAGATAGGGCATGAATGCGTAGTATATCGTGTTGCCACCAGCCATCCCTATCTGCCCCATTAGGAAGCAGAAAGCCAGAAGTCTGTAGGCAGAATTAGCATCCAGATGGGGTGCAACTCCCATAAATGCCGTGAAGAGAACTCCTACCAAAGTGTAGATCCATACTATCTTCTTCTTGATTCTGATCCTATCTGCAATGGCTCCAAGAATGGGACTAGAAATAGCGACAAAAACCATGGACAAACCAAGTACTGCGGCATAGAATGAAGTCCCAGTAACGTTGAATCCAAAGATTTCGGACGAACCTCCCGTTGCTAGGTTGAAGTACCTTGTAATTAGTTGACCACCAAGCACAGTCCCAACTGTCAGTGCGAATGCTTGGTTAGCCCAATCGTACCAGTACCAACTCGTCAGAGCCCTGTTGTCATCTTCATTCATCTCGTCAATTTTTCCTCCTAATGAAAACGCCATTTGATTACCACAACCTCCCACAGCAAGAAGACGTTTAGTGTATTCTGCAACATCTAGTGTTATACAGTTCTGAAACACGTCAATAATAAGAGTAGGACATGGAACGGGAATCATGGCCAGTGCATGCGGGGTGCTAGGGGACGGCTCCAAACCAGTAAAGGTCCATCATCTAATCAAGGCTCCAGAAAATACCCCAGAGTCGGTCTCATTCCGTGAGTCTTGGGATGCAAGTAAGCCAGTAACTGTCTACAAGACTCCCGAGAATCTACCCGATGGCACGCCGTGTACAGCAGCTACGGTAATATTGAGATCTAAGGGTTGTGCTTGGTGGTGGAAGTCGGGTTGCACATTCTGTGGCTACTTCAATGACGTCAGAGACGATGTGTCCGCAGAAGATATGTTTTCTCAGTGGGAATTCGCGAAGAAAACTACGAATCAATTTGAAGACTGCGGGATGGTCAAGGTCTACACCTCCGGGACCTTCTTCGAAGATCGAGAGAACCCCCCAGAGTGGCAGGACCTTGTTCTGCGGGAAACTGCCCAGATGGGCCTACATCTAGTAGTAGAAGCCCAGGCCCAGATGTGCACTCCCGAAAAGATATCATGGGTCGCAGAGAGACATCCTGGTTGTACGGTGGCAATTGGACTAGAAGCCTATGACGACAGAGTCCTTCGTTTCCATGTCAACAAGGGTTTCACTAAGAAACAATGGCATTCAGCGGTTCAAATGCTTCGGGACAACAACTTGCGAGTGAAGACATATCTTCTGTTCAAGCCACCCTTCATGTCCGAGGGCGACGCACTTGTGCATACGACCTCATGGCTTACCAAAGTGGCGCCATATTCTGACGAAGTATCGGTAAACCCAATGAACATCCAGAAGAATACGATTGTCGATAGGCTGTTCAGGAACAAGGAGTACAGGCCCCCTTGGCTATGGTCGTTGGTTGAGATGATTCTGAGGTCGCACGAGAATCTCGGAGACGACTCTTGCAGGATCATCGTCCACCCCACGGCAGGCGGAAAGATTCGTGGAGCTCACAATTGTGGAGAATGCGACAGTGAGGTTGTAGCAGCTATAGAGAGATACTCGGTATCCGGGGACACCGAAGAGTTCAGTCACCTTGCATGCTCGTGTAAGTCACATTGGAGAGCAGAAATAGATAATGATTCCAGCTTCCCTTTGCCCCTGGGTTTCGGGACGTTCCGTAGAGGAAACCCGACAGAAATTGTTCGTGCCCCTTAATGCGATTGACTAACTTTGTACGCCCAACGCTTAAGGGCAAATCTCCGGTGGTCAAGTCGGAATCGTGAGATTCCGGGGTGATTGATTGTCCGATGAGGAATCAACTTTGATTGTCGAGTTCCTGCAGGGCGAGGGGGAACCCTCGTCATCTTGGGTAATGCTGGTGATGGGCTTCGTCTCTACAATAGTGTTCCTGGTCCTGTATGGGATTCTCTTCCCTTCAAGTGACCTTCCGGTAATTTCTAGCGTTCTTCCCGTCTTCGATGGCGTTTTCGACTCAGGAATATGGTTCTTCATCCTAGGGGCCATGATTGGGATTTTTGCGATATTGGGGACCATGCTATCCGAGGCAACCAGCGAGTGAGGTAATCATATGGGGCTAATCACTTCAATGGTAACCTTCTGGCTGCTAATTCTTGTTCTTTTCATCCTAGTAAATAGGGGAATATGGGTTTTCACAGATGTCTCAAAGAGTATGAGTATGTTCATGCTCGAGAAGGCACTTGGCCCGCCGATAGACTTTGTTGAAGGGAGAAAGGGCGCAGCATCCACCACTTGGATATTACAGGGAACACTCTGGATAATCCCTGCCTCTTTGGTTACATTCTGCGGACTCTGGCTTTCACACGATCCCCAAGCTCTTCATAGCCTAACAGCATGGGGACTGAATCCGGAATCAACATCCCTGACAACATCGGGTATACTCATCGCGGTATACGGGGCTATGGGGATGCTCCTAATCGGTTCCTCAATGCACATAGTACCAGAATTAGGCGCAACCTCCCTAGCTACGGAAAAAAATGCAACCCTTATGTCGTTTGTTTGGACGCTTGCAGTGATTGTGATGTTTGTCGGCGCAAACAATTCTGAAATCGCCGGAGTCTCTGTAATGCCGATAGCTACCATACTCACTAACCTAGTACTACTTGCTGTAATAGTCAACATGCTACTGACTGCTGCATCTCGGACCAGGAAGATGCCGCTGCCCGCTTGGATGATGATAATTGGGATGATTTCAGCACCAATCTCTATCCTGTCCCTAGCGCTCACGGGTTCTCTTGACTCAGGGTCAGGTCAGTGGCTGGCCACTAGGTTCAGCGGGACTACATTCTTCCTGATGGTATCTGGAGCGATTCTCTATGGATCTTCAAGAGGGAGTGGAAATCCACTCTGGTCGAGATCTCTGGCAGCGGTAACAATGGCCGGTGCCATCATCTCGATCAATCCAGCTGGCCTTATCGAAGGCGAGATCGCTTCCGACTTCCTTGGAATCGGGACTGCAACCTTCGAACCAACAAGAAACGATATCGTAGCAGGATCTTTCCTTCTGGCACTCTCACTCATACCGGTTCTCGCCCTATCTGCCAACGTTCTAGCAACGATGAGGGGGGATGACGTGTTTATGGAAAACCCCGACTCTCCCGGAATGCCAGAAATCAACCTCGCTGCGTTCATGGCAGTACCAATCGCGATTGGGGGACTTTTTGTCCACACTGACTACTTAACAGGAACCAATGAACTGACTGGAATCCATACTTCCTTGGTTCTTCTGGGTCTTTGGGTTGTATTCATCCCTGCTTCACTGGGCTCCGCTCTATCCATTTTCCCTGAGGTTTCAGGGAGGAACATGCTTTCCATTAATCGTTCCAGGTGGGCATTCTGGCTGATGGCAGGGGGCGCTTTCTCGGGGCTAGTTTTCACAATGATGGCCGATTTCTCTGACATGGCACTCATTGAAGCAGCAGTCGAGGCAGATAACTCGACCGCGAACAGGGTCCGCGTTCTCGGATCCGTCCTTTTTTACGGCACGGTCATCGGATCAGTTTATCACTCATTGAACATGATTAGCGGTTCATTCAGAGGGGCCCTGGCAACTGAGGAGCAAAACATCTCGTCAACGTCAATTTCCAGCCCTTACATGCTAACAAAGGAGACCACCGTCAGGAAGATTCTAGCGCAGAGGGAGGGGAAACTGGACACAGTCGTGGTCCCAGAATCCAGCACTGAGAGTCCTGGTAGTGCTACAGAGATTTGATTTGACCACATAGTCAATGGGTCAATAGCCACAGCCTCCATCGGGGAATCATGAGAATAGGATTGGTCGGAAAGCCCAACGTTGGGAAATCGACAGCCTTCTCTGCATTGACAGAGATGCCGGTTGATATCGCAAACTACCCGTTTACGACAATCGAACCCAATGTGGGAGTCACTTGGATACCGCTACCAGGTCCTTGTGCCTGTTCGGACCTACGTGAAAGAAGGGAATCCTCGGGCCGTTTGGATCCTCCTGGGCCCGATGATGATAGGGGAGGCAGCATATGCACGCCCAACACCGGGTCATGTCTCGGATTCAAGAGACTAGTTCCAGTTACTCTGGTCGATGTAGCTGGTTTGGTTCCGGGGGCCCACGAGGGAAGGGGCAGGGGGAACCAATTCCTCTCAGATCTCTCCAGGTGTGATGCCCTGATCCAGGTGGTCGACGTGTCCGGTTCAACTGACCTAGAGGGAAATCCCATAGGATCGGGTGGCTCGGAGCCGATTGAAGAGCATCGCTTCCTCATTTCTGAATTGGACTCGTGGATTCTGGGAATAATCGGGAATGGATGGGACAGGGTCTCGAGAAGGGCCCAAGCAGAAGGAAACAAAGCCATACAAGAGCACCTAATGGACAAATTGACTGGAATCGGGGCCAAGGAAGCCCACATTTCTGTGGGCATGTCATCGGTTCAGAGAGAGCACCCAGACTCGCAAGATATCTCATCATGGGGAGACGCTCAACTGAGGACAATCGCTTCATCAATCCGAAAGAGCATGTTCCCGATATCTATTGCGGCAAACAAGGCAGACAACCAAGCCTATTCCTGTACAGAGTTGGAATCGGAAATCGAATCCTCTGGAGGCAGGGTTATTTTCACCAGTGCCGAGGCAGAGCTGGCTCTTCGAAGAGCTTCTTCTTCTGGAATGATTGTCTACCAACCAGGAGATTCTGATTTCAGCCTAACAGAGGAGGGCGAGGGAGAGCTTACACAAAGGCAGAGAGAAGCATTGGGGTCAATCTCCGACTCTATTTCTTCCTGGGACGGAGGCGGTCTGGTTGGCCTTCTCTCCGATTTGGTCTTCAGACAACTCTCAAGAGTTGTCTGCTACCCTGTCCAGGATGAGACTCATTGGGTGGATGGAGATGGAAAATCCCTGCCTGACGCTATTCTGGTTCCTATTGGAACCACCGCCAAGGGACTCGCGTATCAAGTGCATTCGGATCTAGGTGAAGGATTCGTCAGGGCCATAGATGCAAGAACTGGAAGAGTGATTGGTGCCGATCACGAACTTTCTGAAGGCGACGTAGTCTCCATCTTAGCGAAGACTTAGTCCTGAGTTGAGACTTCTGATATCTCTATTATCAAATTGTAACTCACAGCCGTCCAAGTGATATCGAAGTCCTCATCGTCGTCAATCGCTTCCCCCGCTATAGGAACTGGTACTGCTTCGATATCAGCGGTGATAGTGGCAATCCACGCGCCTCTGCCCATGCCTCCATCATTCCAAAGCTCTCTGATTTCTTTCTCAGTCATGTTCTGCTCTAAGTAACTCTCGCCGGTATAGCCCTCCGTGACGTCCCACCTCATTGTGAAACCGCCATTTCCTCCACCAGAGCAGTCTCCATCTGCAGTCTGGTCATCCACTCCATCAATGTCACTAAGATCGGTCTCCCCATCAACGCTGTCTGTAAATCCCGGCCCGGCTTCGTCGTTATCGAAGCATGAGATCTGTAATTGCACATATCCTATGCTTAATTCTGTCTCAATCATCAAGTCGAAGAAAGAGTCGTGACTCTGTCCATCACCAAGAGTGACTGACTCTGTCAGCGTTGTCGAAGCCTCCTCGAAACTAACCTGCAGAGAACCCGAGAGACCTGAAGATCCGCCACTTCCTAGGTCGTCGTCTATCAGAGAAGGCAGAGCCTCGAAGTAAATTGGAAATGCAACGAGGAAAACCACGGTCCCTGCCAAGGTCTTTACCTTCTGAGGGGTATCTACCAGGTCTTGAAAGTCCATGCCGCTTCGCTTGTCGCTTTCTGGCCTCCCTATCAATTTCTCTCCCATTGTGAATCATTGTAGTGTCAATCATCACTCTTGAAGTCCCTTCCAGTCACCTATATCCACGCCCTCTTCAGAGAAGATCTTCCTAGATTTTCTGAATTCTGGAAGGAGATAACCTATTATCGATCTCTCCATAAAAGTCCACCTCCATGGGCACCTAGGCAGTTTTCTAATCCATTGATTCAGGAATCTATTCCAACCCTCACCAAACTTCTCTGGAATTCTGAAGGTTACGAAGGACAGTCTCCCAGAGGAACCTGGGACGTAGCTCCAAGATCTGATCTCCAGTCCTTTCGCCTCCCCATCTGTAACTTTCAGACCGAGAACCCGTGCTCTCTTTGCTATTGGGACAATAATCGCCCAACGATGAACCAAAGTTGAGTCTTGGAACCGACTCATCTCCCAACCGCTGCTCTCACCAATTAACCTCATCGCCCTGATGGCATCAGTAGGTACTATGCTGACGGGAATTTCCAGCATCCGCTCGATTGTCATTGGGACACCCTCGAGGCCCTCGCCCATAGCGGCTTCGCGTTAATTCGTTCCAATCGTTGCTTCAGCCGAATAGGGAGCCAAGACCTTCGAAGCCGCCCGCCTCTTCCTCGGGCTCCTCAGCCGCCTCTTCCTCAGCAGAAGCAGCCTCAGCGGCAGCTCCACCGGAAGAAGCAGCAGGAGCAGCCGATGCCACTGGGGCGGCGACCGCGGTCGCCATGGCCTCATCGATGTCCACAGAGCCTAGAGAGGCTACTAGGGCCTTCACTCGGGCCCCATCAGCCTCGACTCCTGCAGCCTTCAGCACTGAGCCGACGGCTTTGTCATCGATGTCCTTTCCTGCAGAATGCAACAACATTGCAGCATACACATATTCCATTTCATTCACCTTTTCATTCATCCGAAGAGATCGCCGAGTCCACCGAACCCAGCATCCTCTTCCTCCTC
>Ga0310343_10001922_pt1 | contig 10846 bp, 10 predicted proteins | sample HC15DNA2025_MG_FD_203519 | JGI IMG/M metagenome (GOLD analysis project Ga0310343, IMG submission 203519) | Marine microbial communities from station ALOHA, North Pacific Subtropical Gyre - HC15-DNA-20-25_MG | ecosystem: Environmental > Aquatic > Marine > Oceanic | place: Pacific Ocean: North...
CTTTTCGGGCTGGCCTTGGGGAAGCAAGTTCAACTGACCCGCCTTTGCCGATACGAAAAGCATCGCCGATGAATTTTTGCAGGCCGCGACACAGGCCCCGCAACCGATACAGGCAGCCGCATCCATGGCCAGATCCGCGATTTCTTTTGAAACGGGAAGGGCATTGGCATCTTGGCAACTTCCCGCTCGCGCGGTAATATAGCCTCCCGACTGAATGATTGAATCGAATGCAGATCGGTCGGTGATTAGATCCTTTTGCACAGGAAAGGCTTTGGCTCGAAAGGGCTCGACCAAGATAACATCACCGTCCTTAAAGCTTCTCATGTAAGTCTGGCATGTCGTCGCCCCGTTTTCCGGGCCGTGAGGTTTGCCGTTTATCATGCAAGAGCAGGTCCCACAAATGCCCTCTCGACAATCATGAGCAAAGGCAATGGGCTCCTCCCCCTTCTCGATAAGATTCTCGTTTACGACATCGAGCATCTCGAGAAAAGACATATTCGGATTTAAACCCTCCGCAACGTATTCCTCGAACTTACCTTTGGAATTCCCGTCCTTCTGCCGCCAAACACGTAGTGTTATTTTCATTGCTTTTCGAAATCCTTCGCTTGCGACTCTTTTACTTGTAGCTACGCGTAACCATTTTCACGCACTCGTACTCCAATTCTTCATCGTAGCATTCCTGAGGCTTGTCTTTGCCCTTCCATTCCCAGGCCGAGACATGGGCGAATCCTTCGTCATCGCGCCTCGCTTCTCCATCCTCGTATTGGTGCTCCTCCCGGAAATGCCCGCCGCAAGACTCTTCCCGAGCTAAGGCATCACGACACATCAACTCGCCCAGCTCGAAGAAGTCAGCAACGCGACCCGCCATTTCCAGGGACTGGTTAAGGTTGTCTCCCGCGCCCAAAACGCGGACATCCTCTTCGAACTCCTGACGCAGGGCCTGAATTTCGCTTATCGCTTCAATGAGCCCGCTCTTGTTGCGGGCCATCCCGCATTTGTCCCACATGATCTTGCCCAAACGTTTGTGAAAGCTATTAACGGATTGCTTTCCATTGTTCTCAAGCAGGACCTTAGTCCGACTGACGACCTCTTCTTCCGCTTTGGTAAATTCGGGGTGGTCTACCGGTGGAGCCGGTTCCCTTGGAACTTCCGCTAGGTAGTGAGGGATCGTATACGGCAAAACAAAATAGCCGTCAGCCAATCCTTGCATCAAAGCCGAAGCCCCCAATCGATTGGCGCCATGATCTGAAAAATTCGCTTCCCCAATCACGAAGCATCCCGGAATCGTACTCATCAAGTTGTAATCCACCCAAAGTCCACCCATGGTGTAGTGGACGGCTGGATAAATCCGCATCGGCTGCTGGTACGCGCTCTCGCCCGTTATTTCATGATAAATGTCGAATAGATTGCCATAACGCTCGCGAATAACATCCTCTCCCAAACGATCTATCGCGTCCTTGAAATCCAGGTACACCCCTAAACCTGTCTCTCCAACTCCTCGACCTTCATCGCACACCTCTTTTGCTGAACGTGATGAGATATCCCTAGGGGCCAGGTTTCCAAAACTAGGGTATTTACGCTCTAGATAGTAATCCCGCTCGTCCTCCGGAATCTGGTCAGCAGGACGCTTATCGCCTGAGTTCTTGGGAGCCCAAATACGTCCGTCATTCCGGAGCGACTCCGACATCAAAGTCAACTTGGATTGGTAATCACCAGATACGGGTATACAGGTCGGATGGATCTGCGTGTAGCAGGGATTGGCAAACGCCGCCCCTTTACGATGGGCTCGCCAAGCGGCGGTGACATTGGAATTCATCGCGCTCGTCGATAGGTAGAAGACATTGCTGTAGCCTCCCGTGGCCAAAACCACGGCGTGAGCGGAATATTTTTGAATCGCGCCCGTAATAATGTCTCGGGTAATAATCCCCCGTGCATGCCCTTCGATGACAACCAACTCCAGCATTTCATGATTTGCGAAGAGCTCAACATTTCCCAAGCCGATCTGGCGGCTCAGCCCCGAGTAGGCACCAAGCAATAGCTGTTGCCCAGTTTGCCCTCGAGCGTAGAAGGTACGGGAAACCTGAGCTCCGCCAAAAGAGCGGTTCGCTAGCAAGCCTCCATACTCCCGGGCAAAGGGTACGCCCAGAGCAGCGCATTGATCGATAATATTAGCGCTGACTTGGGCCAAGCGGTAAACGTTTGCCTCGCGCGACCGAAAATCGCCTCCCTTTACCGTATCGTAAAAAAGCCGATACACGCTGTCGCCGTCGTTCTGGTAATTCTTGGCCGCGTTGATCCCGCCTTGAGCAGCAATCGAATGGGCCCTGCGCGGACTATCGTGAAATGTGAACGCTTTAACCGAGTACCCCAATTCCGCTAACGTCGATGCTGCTGAAGCTCCGGCTAAACCTGTCCCTACAACAATAATTTCATACTTACGCTTATTAGCCGGATTAACGAGCTTGCCGTCCATTATATGCTTATCCCACTTGTTCTCCAAGGGGCCCGACGGTATTTTTGAATCCAGTATCATTGGTTGGGAAAGTCTTAGGATTGATTGTCGATCGGAACGTCGTCCGTCTCGACAATTTTCGCCGCATTATGAAGCCCGCAAATCTCGCAATCCGTCCGGCAGGCATACCCTGCTAATTGAGGATTTTGGATACGCACTTGACCCATCATGACCGCCGCAACGATCAAGGTGTTTCCTAGAAAATAGGTGACACACACTACTAGAACAATCTTATTCAAGGCATTCGACCATGTCCTCGTCCGCCATCCGATTGACTGGAACATGCTGACGAGTCCATGCCTCAGGTGCCAACTGAGTAGCCCAACTGCCAGAATGTAGAAAATGGAGATCAGCGGATCCTGGAATCCGAGTATTATCATCGAATGAACATCGCGCACCGCAGTTCCATCGATCAAAACCGTGTTTGGATAGGCTTCCGGCCCATGCGTTTTCCGAACAGTAAAATGGAGCAAGTGATAGATGATAAAGGCAAGTACGATCACCCCTGAAACCCGCATGTAGCGCGAGGCCATAGTCGCCCTCATGGTGATCTGGTTTTGGTAGCCTTCTGGTCGGGCGGCTTTGTTTTCCAAGGTTAGCTGAGCCGCTAGCCAAACATGAATAACCAGCGTGGCCAAAAGGAATAGCCGTATCAGCCACAAGCCGGGGCCCAGTGCCTCAAGAAAGTGGGCGTAGGCGTTTATCTTGTCAGGGTGAGCGAAGATTTGGAGGTTGCCAATAAGGTGGCCAATCACAAATCCGAAAAGTATAAACCCCGTCACCGCCATCGTAACTTTCTTGCCGATGGACGATTTAAAGAGAACGTGCAGAATATTCACCGAGTCGCCAATTTGTTCAAGCAGACACTCTGGGACGGCATGGTGCCGATCAGATAGTCTCGCAACCTTATCTAAACTTATTGGGGAGATCTCACAGGTCAATTAGGAACCCGTAGCTAAGCACCTGAGGATGAAATGATAAGCGAAGGCGATATTGCCTATTAGGAAAGATCGCAACGCTGACCTGTTTTACCTGAAAATAGACGCTTTTGCGTATGCCTATCGACTTCGACGTCGAGCCTGGATTTTTTCCCACACCGGGGAGAAAAGAAGGAGGGCATTCAACACCAGCGAGTGAAAGATCTCGCCGGACTGAACCATATCAAAAACGCGTTCGATTGGTACGGTTTTGGTTGAGATCTCTTCATGCTCGTCCCATCGCAGATCAGCCGTTTTCGAGGCTTTCTCGGCCAATACGATATGGCAGGTATTGTTCTGAATAGCAGGATTCGGCCTAACAGAGCCTAGAAGCCGGGCCCGTTCCGCAGTAAATCCGGTCTCTTCCTGCAGCTCACGCAAACCCGCGACGACAGGATCTTCTCCGGATTCTATAACGCCGCCGGGAATTTCCCATGAATTCTTCTGAACTCCAAATCGGTATTGATTTACCAGTACCATTTCGAAATTCGAGGTGATGGGAATGACATTTACCCAATCCCGAGTGCGGATAACGTAAAAGTCCCCCTCCGCTTCCCGCAAGGGATGCCGAAACCGCTTCGAGACCACATCGAAAATGCTACAATCAACCACTGGCTCAGAGCCTAGCTCCTCCCAATAAGGCACTTCGTCATCAGGTGGGTCAGGTCGCTTGGACGCGGACATTTTTGGCTGGGAGTGTCACGATTCAGGAAAGAGAAGCGACCACCACTGGCGATACAACTATTTCCAGAGCGAGAATAATATCTACTGGCTTTTCGAAACCGGAATCACAATTTCCTGGCCAATACGCAATCGTCTAGGATCGACTCCGGGATTTGCGTCAATTATATCATTGACCCCCACTTTGTACCGGTCCCCGAGCTTCTGATAAGTATCCCCTCCCTCAATCGTGTGCGTCGTCGAGGCTCCAATTACGGCGTTTCGCTCTCCATCCGACTTGGTCTGGGAAGTATCTGGAGCCGCAGGTCGAGAATCGGCCGCTGGAGCCGCTCTGATACCCGCTTTTTCTAGCGCCTCCGCTTTCTTTAGTGCCGTTCCTGCCTGGATGGCCAGGGTTCTCATACTCTTCTTGACCGAGGCTATGTCCTTTTCAACCTCATCGGTCACTCGCCCCAAACTGGATTCTATCGATGAAATCTTGCCGGCAGCCTTTCGCAGCATTTCCGCATTCGACTCAACGGTCGATCCCATATTGCTCACTGATTCCGCGGCCTCGGATATCGGCGTTAGCTGAGCTTCTAGCTCATTCGCATTCGAAAAGCCCAACCATCCGAGAATGACGCCGGTCAGGGCTATGATTACGGCCGCTATACCTATGAAAAGAGGCGTCTTAGAACTCGAATCCAAATCGGCAGAGGAGAGGTTATCCATGGCAATACTGTTTTCTGTTTTTTCCCGTGCCCATGGGCGAGGCCAACATGACCAATCTCGCTCCAAAGACAATGACTCCCATAGTTGTTCGACTATTAAGCCAGGATTTCAAGATATTCTTGACAGCCCCAACAATTACACCTCTCTTGACCCCTCTTTTTCGGGGCGTAGCTTAGCCTGGTAGAGCGCCTGGTTTGGGACCAGGAGGTCGTTGGTTCGAATCCAATCGCCCCGACCATTTGACCTTAGGATCTGATAAACCAAAAGGCCGAGGAAACATCCAAGGACGACAGTTTCTCCCATCATAGGATTGCTTGGCACCGTTAGCGGTATGATCGGAGCCTTCCAAACGATGTCAGCCGGCGGGATGAGCCGACCAGAATTCCTCGCGGGCAATATTGGCGAAGCTCTGATGACCACCGCTACCGGGCTTTGTATTGGGATTCCCACGATGATTGCCCATTCATATTTCACCAATCGGCTTAATAATCAGCTGGTAGAAAACGTCCAGCGAGCCAATGCTGTTAGTAAATGTCTAGACTATCGATAAGAATCGGCTGACCGCCATGCGCATTTCTGGTGGAAAAGCACGTGGGGTAGCTTTGAGCGTATCCAAGTCATCGGTTCATCGTCCAGCCACTGATCGATTGCGCCAAGGCATATTCTCGAGCCTCGGAAAACGGATTGAGTATATCGACATCTGCGACCTTTTTGCCGGTACAGGTTCCTACGGATTGGAAGCCCTTAGTCGAGGAGCAGCCTCAGCCACATTCGTTGAAATGAACCGCAGAGCCTGTGAAATGATCCGAAGGAATATCGCGATCATCTCTAAAAGCATGGGCGTAGATCGCTTGAATGCCACTGTCCTGGCAAAGGATGCAATGAAGCTATATTCGTTTTCAAGCGAGCCATTCGATCTAATTTTCGCAGATCCTCCTTACGAGTGTCTTGATTCAATCGGAATGGATCTCTTTCGGGTCGCTGATAGGAACCTGAAGGTAGATGGCTTATTTATACTAGAAGCGCCAGGCAATTATGAATACGATGCCCAAGGCTGGACTCTTTCAAAGAGGATTGGCAAAGGAACCGATCAGCCCACCGCACTTTTCTATGAGCGGAAGTAAGTAAACGCTAAAAGTGTCTAGTGACAGCTGAACCCGCTCCTGTGCTCGGCTACAACTTTATTTGACACGCGCAGACTGCCACAAATCCAGCCCTACGCGCCTTTGAAACTCTATTTCCTAACTCGCTTCGTTTTTTGTTTTAGCTACCCGTGCTAATCAGCCCTGCGATCATTGACAGTCCAGCTACTACGGCAGACTCCGTTCTTAGAGGTCGCGGACCGAGATGGGCTAGATTGAATCCATTGGTTCTGAGCGTGTTTCGCTCATCACCAGACCATCCCCTCTCGGAACCCACGGCTAAAACGATTTTCGAATACTCCATATCCATATCCAATAAGTGGATATGCGATTCATAATTGTCTAGAGCGATTCGCTCGACATCGCCCTCAAGCCCGGCAATCGAACCTTCAAGAGCCTTCCCGAAATAGACTTCAGGAATTCTCGTGGCAAAGGCCTGGGCCGCTCCATCCAAGACATGCCTTTTCCATTCTCCTGAACTCCAGAGTCGCGATTCCGCATAGGAAGGTTCGCTTCGATCGGTCTGAACAAAGGACAAACGCCGAACACCTAAGCTAGTCGCTTCACGCAAGATTCTCCTGTTCGTCTGCGGTCGAGATAGCCCCACAATCAGCTCGATCGGATACAATGGAGGATCCGTTTCATTTAGCTCGAACTCGAGAATTAGATTGTCCTTGTCGATTCTCTCGACTCTCGCCTTCCCCCTAGGCCCATTTATCACACCTGCATCAAACGTGTCGCCAATTTCACGACGCAATACGTTAAGAATATGCTGGGATCGCGTATCTTGGCGATCCAAGGGCCGATAGACCTCATCCGCTTCAAATAAAACGAGATTCATCGCTCGCTAATTCTGGAGCAAGCCAGGAAGCCAAGTGGTCAGGAACGGAATATAGGTTATCAGTATGACTCCGATGACAAAGACCAACAACAAGGGTAATGAAGCCTTAATCACAACCGAGATAGGCTTTCCAAACCGATAGGAAGCCAGGAATAGGTTCATCCCAATCGGAGGCGTCAAGTAGCCTAATTGCAAGTTCGCTAGGAAAATGATTCCCAGGTGTATCGGATCGATCCCAAATACCACGCCCAACGGCACGATCAAGGGCACGATTACGATTATCGCAGAGAAAATATCCATCAAACAGCCCACCAGGACCAACGCGCCGTTTAGGGCTAGGAGAAATAGATACTTCGATTCGATCGTCACTTGGGCCCACTCGACCATACGGTCGGGGATCATCGCGAAAATCAGATAGTCAGTCAGACCCATCGCCACACCTAGGATCAGCAGAACGCCCCCTACAAGCAACCCACACTCGGCCATCATAGTGGGAAGCTCGGCTCTTACGCTGACGCCTCTCACTCTTTTCGCATCAACGAGATAGACAATAAACGCATAGAAAGCGGATACAGATGCTGCTTCAATTGGCGTAGCAAAACCGCTGAACAAAGCGAATAGAGCCACTATTGGCAGGAATAGCTCCCCCAAGGCCCCCACGAAAGCTTTCCATACTTCCACCCAATCAACCGGTGTCTGGTCGACACTGGTTTGCGGCTGTTTCCAAATGCCCCAAATGATCGTCATTACCACTAGCAAAGCCCCCGGGATGGCTCCACCAAGGAATACATCCTTTAGGGAAAGGCTTACTAACTTGGTATTCGTGGCGACAACGGCATAAAGGATCAACGGAAGACAGGGTGGAAACAGGACTCCCAAAGATCCGGCTCCTGTGAGCATGCCAATACTGGAGCGTTCTTTGTATCCAGCAGATTGCAGCACTGGCATCAGCAAGCCTCCCAAAGCGAGAACGGTAACGCCCGAGGCTCCCGTAAAGGTCGTGAAGAAAGCGCAAACCAGCACCGTAACGATTACCGCCCCGCCTCGTACACCGCCAAAGATCGACTGTATTAGCCTGATCAACCGTTTGGATGAATGGCCCTGAGCGAGAAAGTAGCCAGCCAAGGTAAACAGTGGTAGCGTCACCAAAAGAGGGTTGCTAATGAATCCATATAAGGTCTGGGCCTGGGTTTCGATAGTTATGCTAACCCGGTCCTCAGGGAAGTAGCCGCTCCACCCCCAGTTCATGATGAGGGCAGTCCCTCCAATAGCCACATAAAGCGGAGCTCCAGCGACAGTCGCCAAAATCAATAGTATCAGTAGAGGCCATACGAAATTCTCAACCTCTTCGAAAGGGTAAATAGCGAACATGATTAGCGCCACGCTAGCAACAAGAGGGATCCAACGTGACTTCCAGCTTGGAGAGCTGAACCAGACAATTCGGATCGCGAGTAATGCGAACCCGATCGGCATGATAGCCATAACCGCCCAGCCTGGAATTCCCCAAAAAATCACAGCATCTCCAATTCCTTCCGTATTGATAAATCTGAAACAGCCGATCCCGATTACCACCGTAACAAATAATGCGAAGGAAGCGCTGAAGCCACGGGCAATCGCGGCCCATGAGCCCGTTAGAAAAGCAGTAAAGGTTGAAAGCGAAAGCAAGCGATTCTCGCGCGAGGCGATCGCTCCTCCGAGCATGGCCAAAAATAGGACTAGATGCTGCAAGAGCTCGGCGGAACCCGAGATGCCTGTATTGAACCGGCGCAACGCGATCTCGAGCAAGGGCAGCACCATCATTAACCCGAGTGAGATAGAAATGGCCCAGTCTTCGATTCGAGCCCATACCAAACACAATCGGCCATTCATCGACTCTATCTTCGAGCTCTTTTCTAGATTCGGGCCACTGGAAAGATCCTCATTTTCCACGGGCCATTCCTATTCCGTAGACCTGGAAAGGCAAGGGGATTTCAGAAACCCCTTTCGTCAATTACCCCCTGCTCTGTACTCTTGGAGGTGCTCTATAGCCTGATCCCAGATCTCTCCCGGCACTGTATTGTCCCGGATATGACCGTATGCTTCGGTGGAAACTAATTGCCATTGCTCACGCAGGTTATCGTCCAACTGGCTGGACTTCAGTCCAAAACTACCAGCCATCACGCTAATCGACTCTTCGCTTTCCTGGCGTCCCGACACAGTCATTTCCCGGCCAGCTTCTTGAGCCGCCGCTTTCATCGCCGCCCTCTCTTCTTCGCTAAACCACTCCCACATGCGTTTCGAAATGACGATCGCTCCGATTATTGGAGCATAGTTGAAATCAAGCATGTAGGGAGCCGAGCTATACGTCTGACTAGCTAGGGCATAGAAGGGAGGCATAGGCACCGTGTCCACCAATCCCGTTGTCAAACTGGAAACGATTTCCGTACTCTCGATGGCGATAGGCCTAAATCCCATTTTCTTGAGCAGATCCGTTTGCTGCGGATCGCCCGACCACGTAAACAATTTGGACCGCCTCATGTCATCCGGGCTCAAGAGAGGGTCCTTGCTGAAGATCCGTACCCATCCGCTATCGATCCACGTCAATACCACAAATCCTTGATCAAGTATCCGTTTTTCTAGCACAGGGGTTAGTTTGTCCATGGCATACTCAAGCTCTTCGAAATTCCTATACAACAACGGCACTTTCTGGAACACAGCAACCCCATCATCGATATCCGACAAGCCTATACCCGTAAGCAACGCGGCGTGCAGGCGATTGATTCGCATCTTCTTGATCAGTTCCGATTCGCTGCCCTGGCTTCCGCCCGCGTACACGATTAAGCTGGCCTTACCATTCGTTTCCTTTCTCCACGTTTGGCCCATCTTCCGCAAAGTCTTGTCGAATGATGTGTCTTTGGGGGCCAAGGTCGCCAACCTAAGAGGAGCGGCCAGGCTTGGAATGGAACCCATAATGAAAGCTCCAAGGATAGCCGTGAGAAGAAAGAAGGACTTCTGTGAGCGAATTATCATGCAAATTTCGATATCAGCTTACAATAGAAACACCGGGAATTGGGAAACGTTCAATCAATAACGCGTTAAACCGAGGCTACAAAGATGGCTTCTTAGAAGAAATACCAATCCAGTCGCGTGAGCAGCCATTTCGCCCTCCGTTGATAGATGAAGTTGGAGAGCCGCCAATCCGGGCGGGCATCGATATCGATAGCTAGAGCTTGATTCAGTAATGAAACGAAAAGCTCTTTATCGCCTTTTTCCACAGCGACAGATTCAGCCATAGCAACATAATAAGAGGCTATGTTGCCACCTGAAAGCTCTTTGGCCCGCTTAAAGTGCAGAGTCGCTTTCTCGACGGAATCCCCCTCTCCGCCCAGTCGGCTCATTTCGTAAGTTATGAAAAACCCGTGCAGCGTACCATACTCCCAATCTGGATCGAGACCCATTATTCGATCCATCAACGCTTCGGCATAAGCCAGCTCGCCTAAAATCTGCGGATCGTCTAACGACAAAACGATCGCGCCCGCCCAGGCGAGGGCAGTCCAATAGGCAGTTTCCACGTCCCCCCTCCCAAGTCTCTCGAGGGCAGCGAATTTATCTGACTTCAAATCGGCCTCGAATCCTGGATGGGCAACTTCTAGAGACCGCATCCCGTAACCTTTCGCTCGCATATACAAATTCTTGGCGCGACCCCTCAATTCTAACGCCCGATCATAATCCTCATCCTCGATTTCGTCGGCGTCCAGTTGAACATAGCCGTACGCATATTGCGCAAATCCGCTAGCCAAGGCGCCGAGCAGCGCTTTATGCCTTGGCGTCTCAGCAAGAACGCTCTCCATCAGTTTTAGACTAAAGGGTAATGCGTCTCCGACCAGTTCCGGGTCCTCATCGGAGGAAAAAACTGTTCCTCCGCCAGACAAAGCATCGCCTAGCTGATTCATAGCCACATTCTTAATCGAGCAGCTGGCGGTGCCGAATGCGGCTACCAGTA